>Ga0326511_10000483_pt1 | contig 34922 bp, 43 predicted proteins | sample 0_2496_0518_D_FD_203701 | JGI IMG/M metagenome (GOLD analysis project Ga0326511, IMG submission 203701) | Bovine rumen microbial communities from UC Davis, California, United States - 0_2496_0518 | ecosystem: Host-associated > Mammals > Digestive system > Stomach > Rumen | place: USA...
TAGATAGAGCTTATCTTAATTATGATATTAAAGAACTTAATGCTGGTTTAATTAAATTTAATGCAGATACTAAATACGAGGAAAAAGAAGGAGTATTTGAAAAAGAACAACTTGCAAATGGTAGTACTTTAATGAGTGATGGTACTGTTAAAAATGCAGATATAATAAAAAATACTTCTAATGGCTCTGATGGATTTTTTAATTATAACATTATTAATGACAAAGGAGAAGTCATAGATGTTATTCAGATAGGAAAATTAAAACTTACAATGTATTCTCTAGAAGGTGTAAAGCATTAACAATTTGGGCAGCCTTCATATTTTAAATGATTTTCTGGAAGTTGTTCAAATATTGTTCCACACTGTTTGCAGATAATTTTTATTTTTGTTTTATTGTTTTTATAATCAACTAAACTATAGTCATATTTATCACCATGGATTAATTTTGCTCTTTTTATAAATTCTTGCTTTGTTAATGATTTTGATTTTGACATTTTTTCCATACCACAGAATTTGCATCCTTCATGTTTATAAAGCATATTAGTTGGAAGTATTTTAAACAATCCATGTATTAGACATATAACCTCTATAGGTGTTTGCATATTTATAAATTTTGTTTGGCTAAAATCCAAATTTGGATTTCTTACTTTATCAAGAAACTCATCTTTATCAATCCTTTTTCTTCCCATATATTTAAACTTAACAAAAAAGCCAGAAGACATCTTCTGGCTTTTACGATTAATTGCTACTGATACCAGGTTTTAAACCTTTTTCTTTGTAATTAGGTTTATCAGATTCACCTAAATTAGTCCAATTTTCATTTTTTTCATACCTACTTATTATAGTAGTTGTACCATCTGAATAATTTTTATCCACTTTGTTGGAAGAACCTATGGAAGTATTATTAACAATAGTCAACCAATCTTCAAGCTTTCCATTTTTTAAAACTTGTGGTTTCATAAGTCTTCCGTTTGCAGTTATTGTAAATACTCCTTCCATATTTTTCTCCTAAATTATTCTGATTTTGGTTTATCAAAAGTAAAATGTGATTCCATCTTGTTGTTATTAACAGTGGTTACTGGAATTTTTTTAGTTCCAATGTAAGCATCAAATGTAATATCATTATTTTCACATAGACCTCTAGGATAAACTTTTTCAACAGAATGAATTTTACCTAACTCTTCAAGCTTTTTAGTTCTAGTAAATTCTTCATTATTAGTATCTGCCATAAATAAAATCCTCCAAATATATATAATTAACTTTATTAAATAACTTTAATTTGATTAATAAAATCATCGATAAATATATCTTCTTCTTTGTATTGATCAAAATGTATTTGAACATACGCATCTTCGTTTGGTCTAAAAATATAATTCATAAAAGAAATCATTTTTTTATTCTTATATTTTTTCAATGATAAAAATTCATTGTCTTCTTCTTTAATTTCAAAATTTTCTTCTCCATCAGGAACAAAAACAAAATTTTTAGTTATTTTTATATCAGACAAAACTTTTATTTGTTTTTCTTCAGAATCTCTAGAATCATTATATTCAATTTCTTCTATTAATATTTTTTTTGTTTTTACATCATTTTCTACTCTTAAGTTAGTTATATTAGCATCACTTATATTAGCAGTAGTTATAATATTATTTTCTACTCTTAAGTTAGTTATATTAGCATTATCTATAGTGATATTATCTATGTTAGTTTGCTCTTCTTCATAAGTTATATTTGTTTTACCTATTTTTATAGAGTTACTGTTAATTTTTATATTGCCAACATCCCAACTTCCTTCTTTTATTTTTCCAACTTTATCAATATTAGCTGTTCCTTTAAAATCAGAAATGGCTTTTCTTGTAATTAATCTATCATTTTTATCATCATCTGTTTTCTCAAAATTACTTACTGGTATTTTTCCAGACAGTGTATTTTCATTTCCTACAATTAAATAATTTAAAGCACCATTTTCCTCTCCCTCTCTGGTTATTACTAATGACATTGAACCATCAGGTTTAAGTTCTATACCACCTCCTTGAATTGTAATAGCTGTTTGTTTACCTGCATCAAGTTCATCTTTAATTTTTTCAGTATAGTTTTTATGATAATTATAAAATTGTTCAACTAAATAATCTTTACTTACAATTTTTAAGTTATTTGTATTCATTTATTATTCCCTCCATTATTTGTGGAATTATTATCATCGCTATCAGTACCAGTATTATCATCAGTATTTGTGGAATTATTATCATCGCTATCAGTACCAGTATTATCATCAGTATTAGTGGAATTATTATCATTGCTATCAGTACCAGTATTGTCATCAGTATTAGTGGAATTATTATCATTGCTATCAGTACCAGTATTGTCATCAGTATTAGTGGAATTATTATCATTGCTATCAGTACCAGTATTGTCATCAGTATTATTAGAGTTAATACTATCAGGATTTATAACACTTTGTGCAAAAGTATCAGCATCAGAATTATCTATTTTTTTATAAAAAATTTGTTCAGTATATTTAAAATATAAATTATCACCATCGCTAATTATTATTTGGATTTTTTTTACCTTATTATTATTTTTATAAAATAATTCACAAAAAAATCCATTAATACCTCCTCCATCTGTTGTAGAGCCTTGTTTTTGTACACTTTTACTAATAATATATGTTTTTAGTTCATTAAAATTATAAAAACTTTGTTTTCCAGCAGTATCTTCTTTGTTTTTACAATAGCCAAATTCTGTTTCAAAATTTATATCTTCTGTTTCTAAAATTGGAGAAGGTGATGAAACTATTGCCCATTTTTTTAAATCATCTTGTACTACTACGATACACACAAAAAACTTGCATACTTCATCTATACTGTTTTTATCTTGAATAATATATAGTCCGTTTTCATCTGCTTCATTAGGATTTGGTAATTGTTCTACAAAATGTTTCGAGATTTTATTAATGTTGTTTATTCTTATTCCTATTATATCATCTATATCATGGTTTTCTAATTGTTCTGAATTGTTTGTTCCGATTATTTTTTTTATTTTATTTTCTATTGCTTCTGTTTCTGTTATAAGAGCATATTTCTTAGATAAAAAATTTTTATCTAAATTTATTATTGTATTTTTTAAATATTCTTTATCTATTATTTTTAGTTCTTTAGTCTCCATATTCATTCTCCAAACTTAACAATTTCAAATCAATCAACTCTTCAAAATTTATATTTTCAGTTTCTTTTTTAACATCGGTCCAACCTTCTGAAAATTTTACATATAATTTTCCATTGTCAGCCTTTATACAATAACCATTTTCTCCTATTTTTACTAATCCATAATCATACTCACTTGCATTTGGAATTTTTAAAATAGAATTATTAACTTCAATAGTTTTATTAGAACCATCTTTTATTTCTTTTATTGGAAATTTAACTGTTATTTTTCCATCTGTAGATAATTTTATTCCATTTTCTGTTTCATTATCACTTAAATATTCTGGTATGGAAACCATACCTAAGCTGCTACTTGATGCAACAGAATAATCTTTTAATTTAATATATATCGTACCATTTTGATCTGGTGAATAAACTCCATCTATTCCGCTGTCACTATTTCCAAAAATTATTTTTTTTATAGAAGTTTTATCAGTGAATCTAAATTTATTGCCATTAGTTTTTATATATGTTAAGTTGCCTATACTAGCCATATTATTCAAATCCTCATATTTATCTTTTTAAAAAGATAAATATGAGGATAAATTTAATGAAATCTATAAGCGATATAATACCTTGGAATGTAATAAATAAAAATTATTTATCTGAAGCTCTTAAAGATTTTTATAAAAAAATACTTTCATTGAATAAAGATGAATATAAAAATTATATAAAAAATATATATGAAGAAATAATATTTTCAACAGATGATAATACAGAACAAAATCAAAATAATGGATAAAAAAAATGGGCGATATCGCCCATTTTTTATTTAAACTACTTCTGGAGGGAATGAGAAGAAGTGTGCATATTTGCTACCAGAATTTAATGCTTTTAGGCATGGAATTAACTCTTCTGCTGTAAACTCAGAATCATTTCCACTAACTTTTGTATTATATTTTTTTGTTTTCATGTCAAACTTTCCATAAGTGTCATCAGCAAAAAATCTTATAGGTGTCCAGCTTTCACCATTGTTTTCTGTTTCTATTTCTACACCTGTAAGCGTAAGAACATGATTTAAATTACCAAATCTAACAGAAACTACAACTGGCTTATTTTCAGTAAGTTCTTTTACAATTTCTTGAACAGATGAATTTGCCTTAAAGAAAGTAGCATTTTCAACTCCAACAAATTTATTAGCAGCAAAATTTAAAACTGCATGAATCTCATTTGGTTGATAGCTATCTACGAATTTATATTTTTCAAGTGGCATCGTTGGATCTTTCTTTTTAAGAGCTTCAAACTCTGCTTTCCATTGATTGTACATTGGGGGTGATAGTTTTCTATACAAGTCTAAAACCTCTGGGTCCGTATAACACAATAGAGTAAGTTTATCTTCTGGCTGCTTTACCTCTGGAAAAAGCTCATCTGGAAATTTATATCCCATATAATCCAAAGCCATCACCATACTTGTAGTATTGCACGTACTCAAAGGATTTACTTTATTGTTTAACTGTGAATAGTTTAATTTACCTAAATCGCATCTAAAAATTTTTTTAATAGACATTTATTTTCTCCTTTTAAAAAAATATAAAAATGATTATTTTTTTTGTCAAGTATTATTACCAAATTTTTACAGTATTAATAACTCTCGATATATTGTCTTTTAAAGTATTAATATCTATATTAACAATTCTTCTTTGCTGGTTGGGAGTCAAATAGTTTAGAAATCCATCCCTTCCATCATCTGATTTAAAATTTCCTTGAATATTTGTCAAACCGGGATTTACTATTCTAAAGTTTGTTTGTTCTAATTTATATGTTCTATAGCCATATCTTATTATTGCAGGATAATTTAATTTTAAATAATTAAAAAAAGAATATGGATTTGTTATTATACCATTTTTTTTCATGTTTGAAATTAAAGTAATTAAGTTAGTTTGATATTCACCTATTGCATGAAGTTGAATTCCATGAACATATCTTCCAGTTGGTTTAGTATAACACCCAAGGCATAATATTGTTGGATGTGGATCTCTTTTCCAATTTGAATAAGTTCCAGACAATATTACTCCAAAAATATAACTTCTTGAAATATTATTTAATTTTGACATTTGATTGGTGGCTCTAATTTTATCTAATAAATTTGAAAAAAAGCTCATACTTTTATCTTAAAGTTAAAAAAGAAGGAATTTAATATGGCCAATGAATTAAATAAATTTAATATAGGAAATACATCTTTTAATATTGTTGATAATAAAGCAAGAGAATTTATTGAAAACTTAGAATTAAATAAATCTGATAAGTTTGAAGCATTGTATCCTTTGGGATTTAATGATGATGGAAATTTAACTATAAATTTAAAAGATTATTATACAAAAGAAGCAATAGACAATAAATTAGAACAACAATCAAATGAACTAGAATTAAATCAAAACACAGTACAAGAAAAAATTAATAATATTTGTATTATATTACAAAAAATTTTAGGTGAAAATAATATTAAAAATAATGATGATGGGATTGTATATAGTGAAGAATTGCCTTCACTTATAAATACTACTGAAGAGATAAATAATTTAAAAACTAACGTTCAAGTTTTAGGAAATAATTTAAATGACAAAATTGAAGATTCAAAATCTATGCTAAATGATAAAATTGAAAATTCTGAATCTAGGTTAAATAGTGAATTAAATGCACAAAGTGAAGATATAAACAGTTTATCAAATAGATGCACCGAGCTAGAAAATGAAATATTTAACCCTAAAGAAGTAGATCCATCTAAAAGCAAAATACAAGACATGTACGAAAAAGTAGAGGAAATGTATGCAAAATTGAAAAATATAGGAATAATTAACTCTTAGTAGCATCCCAAAGGTTTGAAAGATTTATTCCAACATCTGCTCCATTTTGTGTATTAACATAAATACCAGTATTTCCTGTTATTTGTTTTTGTTTTGCTAATTCAAGCTTGGCCTTTGCAGAAGCCAAGCTTGCAAGTGCATTAATCATTTCTACTTTAATTCTTTGTGAATCCAATAAAGCAACTTTTGATGCATCGCTTCTATCCTGTCTTAGTGCCAAAGGTGTATAAAATAAATCATATATTTCATCAGTTTTTTTATCAATTTTACTCATTTGCTTTAGTGCTATTTGAGTTAAATCTTCTATACTATGTTCTTGTATGGCTGCCTGTTCTGGCGTTGTTATTTCTTTTGTTTGTTCTTTAACATTTGCCAGTTGTGTATCTATATATTCTAATGTATCTTCTATTTCTTTTTTATCAACTTCTTTTTCTGGTTCTGAATTCATAAATTCAGCTATTTTATCTAGATCAATTTCTTCCATTTTCAGTTCCTTTTTCAATTAATTTTTCTATATCTGTTTTTTTATTTTGTTCAAATCCATGTTTCTTTTTACCAGTCATCATTCTTTCTATGTTTCCAAGCATATCGGTAAACATTTGACCTCTTTTTGTATCCCCAGCAGTCATTGTTTTTCCAACATTTTGCCAAAATGAATTTTCAATTTGACCAGTGGATTTTAACATTCCTGTCATTTTTCTTTCTATATTTTTATAATATTCATCCACATCTATCATACAATTTAACTTAAAGATAAATTATGTTTTATTATCCGATAATACTATAAATTTCTTCTTTATATTTTGATACATCTTCTATAAATTTTTTATATTCAGCACTTTTATAACCATATTCTTTAAATGTAGAAAGTAAATCATTTTTTCCAATAATTTTTTTATTCTTAACAATATATTCCAAGAGTATAGAACTTAATTCTATATACTTTTTTCTTTTTTTTCCAATATAATGCCTATTAATTATTTCCAATAAGCACTTTTCAAGCGAATCAAAAAAAACAGAATAGTTTGTTTCTGGTTTTGAGGAAACATCATAACAAACTTCTATATCACCAGTAATTCTATGCTTGTAATTTTTTAATGTAAAATTTAACAAATGTCTTTTACAAATAATAGAAAATAAATCAAAAGTAGAACCTTTTCCTGGAACAAAATTTGGCAAATAATACCACATTGCCTTTAATGCTTCTGCTTGCAAATCTTCTATTGGTTCAAATCTCCAATATCTATATTTGTTAATAATAGCGTTTGCTATTAAGTATAAATTTGCCATAATTTCCATTTCAACTTCTTTAGAAGCCCTACTTCTATTTACGCAAACTTTTTTACCTTTACTGTTAATTTCATAATCTAAAAAAGGTTGGTATTTTTCAATTATTAATCCTTTTACAAGTTCTTCATCAAAATACATTCCTTTTTTGTTTGTTTTTAAATTATCTAAAATTGAAGGAATTTTTTCTTCATATTCATCTTTACTATCTTCATTGTCTATGCTTTCATCATTTATATCTTCTTGTTCTTCATAGTCTATATTTTCATATTCATCATAATTTTCCATTTTTTTAAATCCTCTAAAAAATAATTTATTTTATATTATTTTTTTTGTCAAGTAAAAATAAAAACCCTAGCGATGGAAAAGCTAGGGTCAGGATAAGAATAAAGGATTTTATTTAAAAGTGTTTTTAAGCACTTTATGTTTTTATTTTATACCGTTTATATTTTTTTGTCAAGATTTATCTACCTCATAATTTCTATATTCAATAATTTTTTGATTTACTCTTTCTATATTAAATTTTGTATTAACAATTTGATTGTCGATTAAAATAGAAGAAGTCAAACTATCAGAACCTTCTGATTTTCTAAATCTAACACCAATAGAATCATCTTTTTTATATCCAAAATAAATTTCAATAAAAATTTTAGATTTTTTATCTAATTTAGTTTTAATTTCATTGAAATTTTGATTTGAGCAAAGCAATGTTATTTCTTTACAGAAATCATCAAGTATATTTACTCCATTTTTCTTTATTTTACAAAGTATATTAATTAAATCATCAAATGATTGAATATTATCTGCTTGTTCTTTTTTACAAACATATTCACCTTTAAAATGACGCATAACTTTTTCTTCTGAATTTTCAGAAGCTTGATCTTCTTCTGTTTGAACGGAAGCAAGTAATCCACTTAAATCAGGCTTATTATCTTGAACTGGTTGGGTTTCTTGTTGTTGTTGAGGCTGCTCTGCTGGTTGTGCTGGTTCTGGCTGAGGTGGTTGTGGAACTTCTTGAACAGATTGCTGTTGTGGTTGTTGAGGCTGCTCTGCTGGTGGTGTAGAAGGTTCTGGCTGAGGTGGTTGTTCCTGCTTTTCTTCTTTTGGTTTAATTAAATTAAGATCAATTTCATAAAAAACTTTTAATCCTTTTCTAATATGATCTTCTACTATTATTTCTTTATCAAAAATTTCTTTAAAATTCATTCTGTTTCCTCTTCTGATAACTCTTCTGAAATATCAGAAAGTTTATTAATAAAAAGATTTAAATCTTCTATACATGGAAAAAAATAATCTCCAACTTTTATAGTTTTATATTTATTATTAACTACAATATTTATACTTCTTTTTCCAGTCCAATTGAATTTTTCAAGTTTGTCTGTTTCTAACATTTTTTACTCCTATTAAATATCATACTTTTTAAAATCTTGATATGCTTTATCATAAAGTTTTTCTAATCCCTCTGATATTTTTCCATCATCGGTCATATGTCTTAATATAATTCTTTCTATTGCTTTTCTAAAAGCAAAATTTGGATTATTATTTGGATAATATTTATTTATTATTGTTTCAACATTATTTTTTGCAGAAAACAACAATTCTTCTGTTGTTGGTTTTACTTTTTCACAAACATTATTTTCTTCACAATATGCTTTTAATTCATCAAATCTAAATTTTGCTTTAAAAAATAAAGAAAGTCTTGGAACGATTTTTCCAAACAAATTGTTATCTGAACAATAATTAAAAATACAAGCTATATATTGTTTTTCTTTATCTGAAAGTTCATTATATTTTTTTATTTCATAATCATTGAGTATATATTCTACTCCATAATAATTTAAATAATCTTTTTTATATTCTTCTAATGGAGAATCTTCTGTAGTTTCTATTATTTTATTAGTTTTAGAAATATGTTTTTCTATTTTTTCTTTTCTTCCTTCTTCTATTTTATCTGAAATTAACTGTAGTTTTTCTTCAAGTGGCGAAAGATCATAGCTAATACCATCTGTTTTAAATGTTCCAGTATTTGGATCTTGGCTTTTTATGGTTGAAAAATTTAGAAGTCCTTTTTCTTTTAAGGAATTTCTTTTTCTAGAAAGTGTTTTTGTACATACTGTGGGATCTAAATCTTTATCATGAATTGCATATCCATTCTTATTTCTCATAATTTTGATAATAAAAGAAAGTTCACTTTCTGTAATTCCAAGTTCTTGCTGAAAATCAAGCAACAAATTTGATACCATTACAAAACCATTTCTTTGAAAATAGTTTTTTACTGGCGTTGTGTAAATTTTTTCCATCTTTTCTCCTTTAAACTTACCAACTAAGTTATTTTATTTTTATTTTTTGTCAAGTAAAAAATAAGTTGGTAGTAATTCATTTATTAAGTTGACGTTTATTATATTATTTTCTATATAGAAATTATTTTTATAATATTGCAAATAAATTGTTTTTGAGTAAGCCTTGTGCTTTATTTTAAGTTTGAGCGTTTCTTTTTGAAAAGTCAATTTATAATCATTGAAGTTGGCAATATCAAATAATTTTTTATATTTATTTATTATTTCATCACCTTCTTTTTTATCTTTGATTGAATAAATTATATCTTCGATTTTTGAAAAAAGTTTATCTGTATCTTTCATATTCACCTCGAAGTATTTTATTTTAACTTAAATTTTTTTGCCTAACTATATTATATAGTATTACTTAGAACGGACATTTTTGTTCTGTTCGGGGAACTTTTTTGTCTGTTCGGTGAAAAGTTAAAAAAGAAGGAAATTAATATGGAAGAAACTGAAGATGTTAATGATATAAAATTTTTAAGAATAAGAGATTTCAAAGAATTTTTGAAATGCTTAAAAAGCGGTTTGAATGTAGAAAATTTGAAATTAAATGGAAGAACATTTTTTAAAGATAATAAAATGCAATTAGATGGGTTTGTAGTAAATGAAAATATAGATAATTATATGGACATCAGTTTGTAAGGAGAAAAAATGCATTTATACGAGTTTCAAAGATATTTAATTAAAGGCGGTTTCAAAGATAAAACTTCACAAGAATTAACTTTAACAGATGATTCTTTGGAAAGAACTATTAATAATTTTGATGTTATAGTTGATTTAAATTTTATATTAAACAATAGTATAATAATATTATCTTATCAAGAATATGAAAACTTTTATACTACAAATTCAATTTATTATAAAAAAAATAATGATGTATATAAAATTATAAATAGCAACAATAAACCTGAATTTTCACGTGTTTATGAAATTTCAGGTGGTTTAGAGGAAAATTATGGAAACTTAAAAGAAAAAATTAGTCAGAACACTGATGAAATAATAACAATTAATGGTATAACAAAAAATGTATCTTCTGATGGAATTGTTGAAATCACAGAAAATGAGTTTATAGAAAATGGTTTAGAAGAAAATATATATATAATTACTTGTAAAAAACAAATTGGTGAAATATATACTAAAAATTTTAATAGTTGTTCATATAAATATAAAAATATTTATGATGAAGAAAATACAGTTGATGTTGAATATAATAATAATATTGGTTCTTTATTTTCTGATAATTTACAAAATGGAATTAATACCAGAACAAATACAATATTTACTTATACATATACAGAGGAAAGATTTAATAAAAGAAATAGAATCTTTAGTGAAGAAATAGAAAAAAAACAAATATCAGGTTTAGATGGAATAGAAACTGCATTTGATTTAACTGCTTTTACATTAAAAAATGATTTGCCAGAAAACTTTTTTGCTACAACATATGGTGGAAATGCAATAATATTAGTGGATTATTCAAAAATAAATATTAATAATAGAAAAGTATCAAGAATAAAAGTTTCAAATATAATAGCATCTACCAAACTAAAAGCATTAATTAATGAAGATACAAAAGTCCCATCTCAGGATTATATGAATTTTTTGGAAGAAAGAATTAAAAACTTGGAAACCGAATTATCAAATACTAAAACCGAATTAAATAATTATAAATTAAATCCTATTTTACCAATAGGAAAACCTGCTAATGCTACAAATGGTAGTATTTGGATATCATAAAAATAAGATGGTGAGGATAATGAATAAATCAATTGTAATATTACCCCATTTTGATGATGAAATTTTTCAAACTGGAGCTTTTTTATTAAAATATAAAGAAGAGATAGAATTATTTATAACTCATTCAATGTTTTAGCTATTAATCATATATTAGATCTAGATAATGTTTATAGTTTTGCATTAAAACTAAATCAAGAATCTGGATTTAATATTAGAGTAATATTAGAAGATACAAAAATAACAGAAAATAAAACTTTACAAGATATCATGGATAATGACTATATTATAGTTAAAATGATACAAAATAAAAGTAATTGGGCTTATATTTCTGACTATATACGATTAAAGTTAATATGTGAATACAATGTAAATAATTTTATAGATCTTGACGTAATACTAAATCAGGAAATCAAACAGTTAGAACATTTAGAAAACTATAGTTATTCTTGGTTTAATGATTCTACTTGGTTAATGCATAATGATTTAGTTTTAGAACAGTATACTAAATATCTTTATAGATATCGAAGAGGAATAATAACATATGATGCTATATATGAAGTAAAACATAAAAAAGAAATATTAGATAATCATTGGTTTCTTACACCTAGTGATAAAATAGATAATAAAGACTATAATAGAGATTTTATTATTATAGTAACAGATAACTATAATCAAAAATTGTTTAATTTGAATACTAAGATACATGTAAAAGTAATAAATTATGATAATTTTAGTTCTAAAGATAAAATGTTATTGTTTTTTAGTACATCTGATCAATTATCTAATGATTATACTAATAGACTATTAAATGCAAAATATATAGATATAAATGAAAATGAACTGATTCCTGAATGGAGGAAATAAGATGTCAATAATAAATGCAAGAGTCAATGGTGCAGATGTACCATTAGCAGATACAAGTACAAATATATCATCAACTGGAGCTGCTCAAATACAGAAATGGCTAAGAGGAGATATTCCATTAACTATAGATAATAGACTAGCTTATAGGCAATCTAGTCCCCAGTTAAAAGTAAAAATAGATGGAAAAGATTGGGTTCCTGCTACATATTCATGGTTTCCTACACATGTAAATATTTGGAGAAATACATATACTACATATGAATGGAATTATAACAAACATTGGTCACATTATAATGGATTTCGTAGCGATCTATGCGCTTCTGTAGCAGGTACAGGTACTACATCATACGATACTACTACTGTAAGAAATATTAGTGATACTGGACTAAATGTAAGTATGTATATGAATATACGTGGTCGGTGGAATGCTGATATCAATACTACAGTAAATCAAAATGGTAAAGTATTATGGGGTGGAGGTGGAGATTGGCATACTTCTGGTAGACAAAAACATGCTTATGAAACATTTAGTAATCTATCATTAAAATTGAATAATTGTGATGTAGCAGTATCATGGGGAAGTGGATTAGGACTAAACTTTAGTATCCATTGGTCATCTTCAGCAGAACAATAACATATATAAGGAGATAAGAGTGAAATATACTCTAGAAGAAATCAAGGGAATGAATCCTAGAATAAGACTAAACAACTATTCTAGGACATTCTCACAAATGCAATTGGAAACATGTATTAATTGTAAGTCACATTGTAAACATTGTATGGGATTCGGAGCAAAACAGCATGAACCTATGAAAATGATGACTAAAGAAACAATGATACGATGTATTGATATTGCAAAACAAGCATTGAATATAAATAAGATATATTTACAGATATCAGGTGAATTCTTTTGTAATCCAGAAGCAATTCATTTATTAGACTATATTGAAAGTAAGTACTCTGGACTTAATCTATATATAGATACTTCTGGATTACCTGTTACTGATGACGTAATTGATAGACTAAGCACTATTAAAAATAATATAGTACATTTGTCAATATCTATTTGGGGTGGTACCAAAGAACTATATAAAGAAAACAATGGTGTTGATGGATTTGATTATGTAAACAAAGTAATAGAAAAACTAATTGACTTGCATACTAGTTATGATAATTCTTTGGAACTACAGTTTTCTACCGCATATGTAGATAAGAAAAGTGTTGACAGTGTAAGAGATTATTTGAAATTAGTATGTAAGAATCATTTCTTAAACTATTATGAAAGTGATGAAAACTTTTTAGGAAAAAAGGATGCAATAGTGAATTATGTAAGAAATTTCAATTCATTTGTTCCAGCAGATAGAGATGATGTTCCAGCAGATTATGCTACTATGGGAAAATTTCCAAATAAAAGCATAATGATGTATACTAATGAATCTACAAATGGCATTCCAGTTCCATACAGTAAAAGCGAACCTACGAGATGTGACTATTTGGCATCCTGTATGGTTATTAGACAAGATGGAAATGTTGTACCGTGCTTTCAAAAATTATCAAAACCTGAATCAGCATATTTTAATGTTAATGATAAAGATATACAAGAAAATCCAATGATTATATTGGAAAAATTATCTAATAGAAATCCATATGTAAAAAAGATAAATGAAGATAATTACATTAATGGAGCATTTGAGGAATGTAAAAATTGTTTTACTAGGTTAACTTGCAGATAATATGATACAAATATTAAATACTTTATTAGAATATTTAAATTCTAAAATAGAATTAACATCTGATAATTTTGGAAACCCTCAAATTGTTATTAGTGATAAAAAAGATACTTGGTATCTTACCCATAACATTAACGAAGGTAAGTACTATATATCTAAATATGGATTATTAGATGTTTTAATTCTAGATAGAATCACAAAATTAACTAAGAGATTTGGTAAAAATCCCGAATTCTCGAAAGTTATTAATAAACTAAAACCAATCTTAAATGAGTTAGGATATACTATTTAGTTGATTTTATATTAGGCAGTAAATATACTACTGCTTAGTATAAAATTTAGTAAGGAGATATTAGTGAAATTAAATAATAATCTAATCAAAAATAATTTATTAACCTATATATGTTCTAATACAATTTCTATCGCGATTTCAGATAGAAAGATATTTGATGTGTATTGTTGTAGAGCATATAATTCTATTGATAATAGAATTCCATATGAAGAAGTTTTAGAAAATACAGAAAAATATTTAGATAATACTATTAATTCTGAGTTTAGAGTATGTAATAAATACCCATGTGGATATTGTATTAAATACCAGTCTAATGTTATTTGTAAGGATATAATTAAACCAAGATATATTACTGGAGTTTCATTAGGTACTATTACAAAATGTAATTATAATTGCCCAAACTGTGCCCAAAAATATAATGAAAAATCAGGGTTAACATCAGGTCAAGAATTAGATTTAACTTGTAAAATTATAGATACATTATCTAAGTATAATAATATTAATTTTATACAACTTAGTAATGCTGGTGAAATATCAATGTATGATACTTCAAAAATAGCTGATTGTATTAAAAATAATAAAAATATAAAATATGTTGACATTTTAACTAATGGATCAAACTATTTTAAAATAAATGAATTTATAAATAAATTAAATGATATTCATATATCATTACATATAAATATATATAGTTCCAATAACGTAGTATATCATAAATTAACAGGACAATCAAAAGTTAGTTCAATATTAAATACAATTAAAAATTATGATTGCGATGATATTACATTAAATTATATACTATTTAAAGAAAATATAAATGAATTTCAAAATATAATAGATTATATACATGAAAATAATTTTAAATTATATATATCTGCTAATATGTATGATGAATCAATGCATAATAAATTATTAGAATTTCGTAATTCTATTAAAGATTCATCTATTATCTTTGAAGGATCCGGAATTAAATTATAAGGAGTAACTGTGAAATTAGTGTTGAATCGTAACGAATTCTGTAAATTAGATTTTCATATAAGAGTTATTAAACGCGAAATTAATTTGAGTTTCTGTTGTAATAATTATATGCTGGTTCCGGGAATTCCGTTGGACAAATTTTTAGATAATCCTAAAAAATATTTAGATGAATTTTTTACACCATTTCATGTACACGATAGGTATAGTGGTCATTGTTTTAGAAATGATGATGACATGTGTAATAGATTAGTTAATGTCTATAATAAAGGCGATGTTGAAGTTCAGGTAGATGTAGATACTTTAACAAAATGTAAAGCACATTGTTATCATTGTATTAGAATGTGTTCAGATAGTGGATTATCTATTGAAGAAGAAACAGAATTGACAAAGGTAATATTAGATACTTTAGATGAATATAATTTTGTTGATGTAATTCAAATGACTTCAATGGGCGATGCTTCTTTATATGATTTAGTAGATATAGTGAAACATTGTCCAAAATCAGTTAAAACTTTTAAAATATTAAGCAATGGGTACGAACCAAATAATTTACGAAAAGTGGAATTAGATCATAGAACAGTACCAATAGAAATGTGGATTCCATTGCCTACAATGAATCCTGATATTTATAAATCTATTTATAAAGCAGATAATTATGACAGATTAATGCAATATTTGAATGAAAATCATTGTATTCCAATTATAATTCATTATATAGCGTATGAAGAAGGAATGAATGAAATATTTGATATTGCTGATTTCTGTAAAGAACATGATTATACATTAGCAATAATACCAGATTTTCATAGTAAGATATCTCATAAATGGGTTTATAATTTACTCAAAAGTGAAAAATTACCTAGAAGTGAAAAAGTATTATATGCTATTAAATCTTAATTAAATTATAGGTATAATAATATGAAATTATTGGGAAAATGTATTACAGGAAAGATAAATGTATTAAATTTAAATAGAGTATTAGAAAGCTATTAAATCTTAATTAAATTATAGGTATAATAATATGAAATTATTGGGAAAATGTATTACAGGAAAGATAAATGTATTAAATTTAAATAGAGTATTAGAAAATGATTGGATATTTAAATTTGCAATCGAAACTAATAAAAAATTAGGATTAAATGAATTTAATATCGTAGATGAAGATACTATTATTGAAGGTAAAAAATTATCTGAAATTTTAGAATCTGATAAAACATTTAATATATTGAAAAATAATAGAAAAACTTGGCCAGTTATATGTGATTGGGTACGGGACAAATTAGTTTATGAATATGATTTCGATAATTTTTTTGATTTAGATCTTATAATTTATACAGTTATTAAAGATTTAAATTTTTTAGATTTACCATATTCTGGAACTGTTGTTACTAGTAATGATCATTACTTATATCATTCAATAATATTAAAAACACCAATATTAGAGTTTATATATAATTATATAAAATGTAATCCATTAAATTATACTGGTGATGAAACAATTAAAGTTCCAGACGAATTATTTAAACATGATGAATTACTAATGAAATATTCACAAAATAATAAAAAATTAGCCAGTATTAAAAGAATTCAACTATCAAGAACTAAACAAATATATTTATACGGTTATGATAAAGCTAAAATTATTTATTTAAAAGACTTAGATAAAGAATTTAATATTGAATATAATAAACCTGGCGGATTTTTTCAAATAATTTTTATACCAGATGATTATTTTATAAATGGAAAAGTAAATGATTTAGAATTTTATTTATTGAATAAAATTAAAAATAATAATAATTGTTATAAATTCGGTTTTTTGCCAGAATCTTTTTTATCAAATTATAATTATTTAGATACTTATTCATATGATCTTAAAAGGAGATTTCAATGAGGTTGAGTCCTTATAAACTAGTTGATCAGTCAAATAAATCTGGTAAAATGCCGATTGTTTGTAATTTAACAGGTTATGCAAAAGTAAGATATAATAGAGAACTAGATCATATATTTATAAATCCGTGTAGTGGAGTGAAACCGAAAAAATATGAAGCTCCATTTTCTTGGAAGACTGAATATTTTTGTAACCATTTGGATGAATGCATTAAAGAATACGAACAATTAAATATTGATGAATTATCTGAATATTATGAAGGAACTTGTATTTTGAGATATAAATTTGGTGATTATAGATTATGTACTCACTATAATTATAATAATCCAATAACTGGAATAAATAATTCGGTATTAACTGCATGCAATTTAAAATGTATTATGTGTAATGAATGCAGGTCATTTGATAAAAAAGAAGCTAAAGCATATCTAATGTTATTAGATTCAATGGTTGATAGACAAATGCAATATAGTGGATTGACACATGTTGGTGAACCTTTCTTATATAAAAAGGAATCAATAGAATATCTCAATAATTGTAAAAGTGATGAAGTAGTAATATTAACCAATGCTATGTTATTAAATAGAAATGATCTAGATAATATTAGATCAACAATGAATAAAAGAAAACTTGATTTTTCTATTAGCATAGATGGTATTACAAAAGAAGTATATGAATCTATAAGACCTTCTGCAAATTTTGAGAAAGTCATGGATAATATAATATATGCGAGAGACATCGGATTGTTACATCATATTAATTATACAGTACAAGATGCAAATAGATCTGAAAGAAATACATTTAAAAAATTCTTTGATGATTTAGGAATTAAGGTATATATTATGATCGCATATGATTTTAATAAGAATACAGATACTGGATTATCAGAGCAATTAATAAAAAATAATGTTGATAGGACATTAAGATTATGAAGTTATCTATAAATGATAATAAAAATTGCTATTGGAAAAATAGTTTAACAATTAGATATGATGACAAACGTAATAAAATACTTTTTATGTCATGTCCAAGAGCAAGAATAATAAAATATGAAGAACCTTTAGCTTGGGATCCTGAATTTTTCATTAATAATTTTAATGAATGCTTGGAAAAATTTTCAAAATTAGATTTAACTAATTTATCTAAATATTATTTTGGTGATTGTGTTTTTTCTGATACTGAAGGTGATCCATTATGTAAGAATACTTATGAGAATTATAATATTACAAATATTGAAAATGCTATAAGCACTGATTGCAATCTTAGATGCATAATGTGTAGAGTTCCTCATATTTATAATGAGTATAGATCTAATTTATATATAAAAACTTTAAAATTATTACAAGATATAAAAATTAATCAAGTAACTTTAACTTCTATAGGTGAACCTTTTGTTTATAAAAATGAAACTTTAGATTTTATAAATAATTGTAAATGTTCAAGATTATATATTAATACAAATTTAACTTTAGTAGATTCATCTTATTTAGATATGTTAAAAAATATATCGAATAAGCGAAATATAATAATTGAATTTGCAGTATCGATCGATGGTATAGATAAAGACACTTATGAGAAAATTAGAGTTAATGGAAAATTTGATAACGTTATAAATAATTTAATTTATGCAAATAACCTTGGATTAGTACATAAAGTTCATTTTGTAAAACAAAAAGAAAATAAACATCAATGGAATAATTATGAATCATACTTTAAATCACTAGGCATACAAAATGTAACTAGCGCAATTGCAAAAGGATGGCTAACAAATGAAGATAAATAGTAATAGTAACGTATGTAAATTAAATTGTTATAAGCCAGGACAAATAAGAATTTCATATGATAGAAATAATGATAAAATTTGGTTTAGTCCATGCTGTTCTTTATTTCTAAAAAATTATATAGAGCCCTTAGCATTTGATTATGATACATTTTATAATAATATGGATCATTGTTTTGAAAGATATAAAAATTTTGATTTAACAAATGTTAGCAAATATTATTATGGAAGATGTGAACAAGTGTATCCATATGGACCTATTTGTAGCGGATATACATATAATAAATATGATATAATGGATGTTGATTTAGCAGTATATAAAAATTGTAATTTACGATGCGCAATGTGTACTATGGCTAAACATACATATGATGAACGGGAATCAAGATTACATTTTAAAATATTAAATTATTTTAAATATAAAAACTTAAATAAAATATTATATACTTCATTAGGTGAACCATTTTTATTTAAAGATATAATATTTGATTTTTTAGAAAATAGTAATATAAAGAAACATGAAATAATTACTAATGCTAGATTATTAACTGAAAATGATATTAATCGATTAGCAAAATATAGAGATAAATTAATAATCGCAGTATCATGTGATGGAACTTCAAAAGAAATTTATGAAAATATTAGAATAGGAAGTGACTTTAATATTGTTCTAAATAATATAATATTATTAAAGAAACTTAATTTAATACAGAGAGTTAATTATGTTATGCAAGATAGAAATCTAATAGAACATGACAAAGTAATTCCTTTTTTTAAAAATTTAGGAATTCATTTGGTAACTCTAATAGATGGCAGTTTTGATTTAGTTAATAAGCATGACTTACTTGATAAAAATTTATTAAATATACATTCAAATTATTCATTTTAAGGATTATTAATATGTTATTAAATAATAATACTATTAAATTGGAATCAACTTTAAAACCGATATGTAATAGAATCGGTACTATTAAATTATTTTATAATAGAGAAAATGATACTATAAGTTTTTTACCTTGTGCTGGTGTATTGCCTAAAGAATATATTGAACCAATTTCATTTAATTCTAAATATTTTATTGATAATCTTAAAAAATGTATTAATGATTTTGAAAATTTAAATATAAATAATTTAGATATTTATTATTTAGGATCATGCTCTGGTGCATATCCATATAGTAATAAATTATGTAAAAATTATAATTATAATAAACACATAATTGATCTAGATTTAGCAACTTCAAATAGTTGTAATTTAAATTGCGTAATGTGCACTCAGAAATCAAATAATACAGAATTACAATCAATTAGATACAAAGAATTACTTAAAGCAGCAGAAGATTTAGAATTAGATATTATATACCCTACTGCATCTGGAGAACCTTTAATTTTTAAAAAGGAAACTTTTGAATTTATTAAAAATAGTAAATCAAAAAATATTAAAATAGTTACAAATGCTATTTTATTGAATGATGATGATATAATATATCTTTCTAAATTTAATAATAAATTAAAATTTAAAGTATCAATGGATGGAATTACAGAAGAAGTATATAATTCTATTAGAATACATGGCGATTATAATAAAGTATTACATAATATTAAATTGCTCAGAAATAATAATTTATTAGAAAATATATTTTATGTTGCTCAAGATTTAAATTATTCAGAGCAAGATAGAGTTATTGATTTCTTTAATAATCTGGGTGTTAAAGTTGATATTTTAATTGATAGAACTTATAGTACTGGGTTAGTTAATAAAGATTTAATTAATAACCATAATTATAAAAAAGGACTGGATTAATGAAGTTATTTAAAAAGATAGTTTTAATTACAGGTACTAGTGCTCCAAATGGGTTAGGAATAAATTTAGTAAAAAGAGCACTTGAACAGAGTTATACTGTAATAGCTACAACTACTCAACCAAATAGAAATACATTTGATTTATATAAAGATAATCAAAATTTTAATCTTATCGAAATGCATATCGACGATATTGAATCAGTTAAAAAAGCATTTCTTGATATAAAAAAGATAACTCCAAAAATAGATATATTAATAAATAATGCAGTAACTAGATCTGAAAATACTAATTGTACTTTAGGAAATATAAATGAAGATTTATTATTACCAGCATTTAATACTAATATTTTAGGAACTTTAAGAGTTATTCAACAAGCATTATCTTTTTTACCAGATACTTGTACAATTTGTCAAATATCATCTGGATATGGTAGAATAGATATGATGACTGATACAAAATGGCTAGATTATTCAATATCGAAAACTAGTATAGATATGATTTCTAAATTTGTTAGTAATTCATTACCATATGCAAATGTATTTAGTGTTGACCCTGGTTGGATGAGAACAAATGAACTTGATATTAATGCACCAAATGACCCTTATGAAATTGCTAAAGTTATTTTAAGAATGTGTTTAAAAAAACAAAATATAATAACTAAAGCTTGGAGTTAGTATGAAATTAATTTTAAAAAGAGAATATACATATTTAAATACTCTATCTATCGATTTTAATTCTTCTTGTAATAATTTATGTATAAACTGTCCAAGATGTTATAGATTTATTAATGAAAATAATAAGGATGAATTGGAATTAAATGAAGCTATTGCTTTATTAGATTATGTTATAAAAACTTATAATATTAATAATATAGAAATAGGTCAATTAGCAGAATTTAGTTTATATAAATTTAGTTATGAAATATTAGAATATTTAGCAACTAAATATACTGGACAAGTAAATTTAGTTACGAATTGTTCAGGGTTTTCAAGAAAATTCATTGATAAGCTGGATAATTTGGATCTTAAAAATGTATATTTTATTATATCTATTTGGGGTAGTAATAGAGAAGAATACAAAGAACTAATGGGTGCTAACAATTTTGATATAGTATATAATAATATATTACAACTTGCTAATAAAAAGAATATTAATTTATTATTAACAGTTGTAAATTATTCTAAAAAACAAATAACGAATATGATAAACTTTGGAAAGAAAATTGCGGAAAGTTCTAATAGAACTTTCATAATAGATAATCTTGAAAGACATCATGAAAAACATTCGTTATCAATGTATATTAATACATTTATGAATTATTCGACTGATATTAATTATGTGAAGCAACAAGAACATCTATTTAATCATAATTTAAATTTTGATTGTACTGAGTTTAATGTAAATTCTATATTTATTAGTGCTCATCGAATATATCCATGTTTTGGGACATCCTATAATATCAAATGGAAAGATATATCTGATATAAGAAATATAGTTAGTAAACTTAGAGTAAATATAAAGAAATATCCAGAATGTGATAGATGTACTGTTGGTCATGCATGCTTAAGAGTCGGGAGATCTAACGATGAAATTATCACCGAAAGTTTATGATAAGGATTATTTTGAATGTAAATGTTGTTTTAAGAATTTTTTAACAATAAATTATAATAGAGAATCTAATAAAATATATTTAAAACCATGTTCTGCAATTATCCCAATTGATAACCAATTTTTAATATATGATCCTATATATTTTGTTAATAATTTTGATAATTGTATTAAAAATTATGAAAAATTAAATATGAATAACTTAAATGAGTATTATACTGGATTTTGTGAAGTACAATGTCATTTAAATAATTCGATAAAATTATGTCAAGAATATAATTTTAATACAAAAGTATCTAATATACAATTAGATATATTACAAGCATGTAATTTAAATTGTGTTATGTGTTCTCATTATAAATCTTTTGATAAATATGAAAAAGAGTTATATGTAAATATATTAGATTGTATAAAAAATAGTAAATATAATTTTAAAGGAATTAATCCTTGTATAGGTGGTGAACCTTTTTTATTTAAGGATATTTTATTTAATTTTATAAGTACTTGCAAAAATATTCAAGACATACTTATATTAACAAATGGATCTTTAATAAATAAGAATGATATATTGAATCTTTCAAAATATAAAAATGTTAAATTAAGATTTTCTATTGATGGTATAGATAAATATACATATGAAAAAATAAGAGTTGGTGGTAATTTTAATAAGGTAATTGATATTATTAAATATGCAATTGAGTTAGGCATATGTGATAAAATTCATTACGTGTATCAAAAAGAAAATTATGGAACTCAATTATCGGATGTTAAAAAGTTTTTTAAAAAATTAGGATCATCTGTTGAAATATTAATAGATGGAAATTTAGAAAAATATGATAAAGAGTTTGAAAAAAATTTTTTAAATAATATTAATTGGGGTTAGAATTGATTTTAAAAAAAGAAAATTTAGGATACGCAGATCCTGATTGTATCTTTAATTATTCCAAAGGATTTATAAGATTTAATTATGATAGGGAAAAAGATATAGTTTATTTAACACCTTGTTGTAATGCAATTCCAAAAGAATATAAAAGACCGATAGCTTGGAAATCAGACTATTTTATTAATAATTTTGAATTATGTCTAGAGGATTATCATAGTGCAAAATTATATAATTTAAATGATTGGTATAATGGAACTTGTTTAAAATCAAATAGATTAGAATCTAATATATGTGGGTTATGTAAAGGATATACTTGGAATAAATCTACTACAATAATAGAAAATTCTATTTCTAAGTCATGTAATTTAAAATGCATAATGTGTAACTTGGGAAATACTTATAATAAAAATGAGAAAAGAATTTCAGATTTTATATATGAGAAATTACCTAAGATGAATTTAGATACTATATTAACTACAACTGCTGGAGAGCCTTTTATAGATAAGAAAATTATATTTAAATTATTAGATAATTCTAAAAATATACGATGTATTTATATAACTACGAATGGATCTTTATTAGATGATAAAGATATTATAAAGTTATCAAAATATAAAAATTTAAAAATAACTGTTTCTCTCGATAGTATAAATAAAGACATATATGAAAAAATTAGGATTGGAAGTAATTTTGATAAAGTATTTCATAATATAATTATGCTAAATAAATATAATTTATTAGATCATATCAATTATGTATTACAAATTACAAATATAGATGAACATACAGAATTAAATAATTTTTTTAAAAAGCTTAATATAAAAATAGATTATTTAATAGATAATGCATCGATAAATAATCATGATTTAATTGAAGTATTAACAAAATTAAAGGAGACGGATTCATATCTGTATAATAATAATGATATTAAATTTAAATAGAAACGATTGCATTAGGAAAAATGGTGTATATTTATTATTAGATAATAATTTTGTTAACTTATACAAATGTTGTAGAACTAGACATAATAAAATAGCACAAATACCAATAAAAGAATTATTAGAAAATGATTCTTTTGAAATAATTTCTAAATATTATTATGAATCGAATGTAACCTTTATAAAATATAATTGCTTATTAGCAGGTAAATATAGTAATTGTATTTTAGATTCTAAAAAATTAGATTGTTTTCAAATATCTTTAGGAAAATTATGTAATCATAACTGCATTATGTGTTATGCTGCTAATATTAATGAACATCATGATACTAAAATGCATACTATTTTGTATTATAAAATCCTAAATGATATAAAATATCATAAATTAAAATGCATTTATTTAACTGATATTGGGGAACCTTTTTTATATAAAGATACAATTGATTGGTTAGAATCCCTTGATAAAAACTTAATTGGAAATGTATCTTGTGCTACAAATTTAACGAGTCTATCAAGAAAAGATTTTGATAGAATTGAAAATTTATTAGTTGATTTTGATTTTACAATATCTTTTATTAGTTTAAATAAAAATCTATATAATAAAATAACTAATAGTTTAGACTATGATATTTTCTTTGATAATCTAAATTATATTAAAAATAAAAAATTAAAATATCACTTTAATGTATTATTAACAGATTTAAATAAATTTGAAGAAAGTGATATAATTAATTATTTAAATGATAATTTTCCGAATATAGATTATGTTATAGTTCATGCAAAAAATGGAGTAACTATAGATGAGAATGAATAAATATAAGATATTAGATCCAAATGGTTTCTCTTATAAAAATATTAATTGCGTTAAAGGTTTTATGAGGTTTACATATGACAGAATAGAAGATAAGATATGTATGCTACCCTGTTGTTCATCTAGGTTACCTTATAATAACTATAATGAATCTTTAAAGATAGATGCGGATTATTTTATAAAAAATTTTGATAAATGCATAGAAAATTATATTAATATGGATTTATCTTACCTTAAAAGTAATTTCGAAGGGAAATGTTATGTCAAAGAATGTTTGGAAAATTTAGACAATTTATGTTATGAATATGATGGTAATAAAAATATAATCGAAATGAATAATTCTATAGCCACTACTTGTAACTTAAATTGTATTATGTGTCCTTTTAATCATACTTATTGTAAAAGAGAAGTTGAATTATATCACATAGTTAATAAATTAATAACAAAATATAATCCAATTAGATGGTCTCCTACTGAATTAGGAGAACCTTTTTTATATAAAAAAGAACTATATGAAATATTAGATAACAATTCTTTTAAAGAAATATTCATGTTTACTAATGCTTCCTTATTAGATGATAATGATATTAATAAGTTAGCTACTTATAAAAATATAAAAGAAATAGTAATTTCTATGGATAGTCATGTTAAAGAAACTTATGAAAAAATTAGAATTGGATCAAATTATAATAAAGTTATTAATAATATTATGAAATTAAAAAATAGTGGTATTAAAATAAGCGTTAATTATGTTGCGCAAATGACAAATAAGAATGAAATTATGGATGCTATAAATTTTTTTAAAGAACGAGATATAACATTAAATCTTTCTAGTGATGGATATTTAAAAAAATTTTTAAATAATTTAGATAATATACCTTATGGATTAATGTTATGCAATTAGACTTATCAACACCTTATTGTGGTCAAAAAAATTATTTAAGATTAGAATATGATAGGGTTACTGATAAAATAGTCTTTATGCCTTGCTGTTTTATTAAACCTTTAGATAATAATATGATTGAACCAATAGCTTGGCCTTCGGATTATTTTATTAATAATATCGAAAAATGTATATATGAATACACTAAATATGATCTAAAAGATTTAAATAAATTATTTAAGGGTACTTGTTGTGCAGTATACCCAACCTCAAAAAAATTATGTACAAATTATAAATTCAATAAGAGTTTATCTAGAATAGATACTATTGATTTTGGAATTTCATCTTTCTGTAATTTCAAATGTGTAATGTGTGTGCATGATAAATCATATAATCAAAAAGAAGAATATTTATATTTAAAATTATTAGATTATTTTAAAAATAGGAAAGATATTAAAACCTCTATCTTATCTAATAAAGGAGAACCTTTTATATATAAAGAAGCAACTTTTGATTATTTAGAAAATAGTAATAGCAATGTTGAAATTATTACTAATGCTATGTTGCTGACTCAAAGTGATATCATAAAACTTTCAAAATACAGAAGTAAACTAAAAATAACTGTATCTTGTGATGGAATAACAAAAGAAACTTATGAAAAAATTAGAGTTAATGGAAATTTCGAAAAAGTGATTAATAATATCAAGTTATTAAATAATTTTGGATTATTATATAAAGTGAATTATGTATTACAAGATTATAATATTCATGAGCAATTAGATATAAAAAAATTTTTTGAAAATCTCGGAGTCACTTTAAATATTTATTTTGATGAAAGATCAAATATTAAATCAAAAATTGATGAGTCAATATTAACTAATTATAGACTTGAATTTAAAGATATATTAAAATATAAAAATAAATAAAATATATTTATCCGTGATAAAGGAGTTTTTATGAAATTATCGAATAAAAAAATAATTAATAATTCTTATAACAAATGTTGTTTTAAAGATTCAGTAAGAATACATTATAATAGAGAAAATAATTTAATTTATTTTAAACCATGTTCAGGTAGTACTCCTATTAATGCTAATATTTTCTCTTATGACTCAGATTATTTTATTAATAATTTTGATGAATGTTTATTAAATTATGAAAATAATATTAAAACTTCATTATTAACTTATTATAATGGTATATGCATTATAGATAATTATAATTATAATAGATTATGTTTATGTAAATTAAATAAAATAAAATTTATACAAAATTGTATTTCTAGAAATTGTAATTTAAAATGTATAATGTGTACTGAATCTAAGGGATTGAACAAAAAAGAAGAATATTTATATAAAAAAGTGAATGATCTAATTTTACAATCTAATTATTGTAAAAAATTTTTATATATTTATGAACCAACTTGTTCTGGTGAACCTTTTTTATATAAAAATGAGATTTACAAAATGGTTGACTCATATATTAAAAATATTCACATAACTACAAATGGTACTTTGATAAATGATACAGATATAAATATACTATCAAAATATAAAAATAAAATTAAAATAGCTTTATCTTTTGATAGTATAATTGAAAAGGAATATAATTTGATAAGAGGTGATGGTAATTATAAAAAAGTTTTAAGTAACATAAATAAATTAAAATACGCTGGTTTATTAGAAAATATTCAATTATGTATAAATGAAATTAATATTAACTCATATAAAGAAACAATAAATTATTTTAAAAATAAAAATATTAAAGTATTAGTAACTGCTGATGCTGCGATATATCATAAATATAGAAATGATATATTTATTGAAACAGAAAAATTATTATAAAATTTAAATAATAAATAAAGGAAGGATTATATTATGAGGTTGTTGATAGATGGTTACACAAAAGAAACACGAAGTTTAGCAGCAAATATAAAATATTGTAAAAATCTACAAATAAAAGTGTTTGATAGATCCTTGGAAATAGATAATATGGATCTATATTTGCTGCAAAATTTAATTAAGCCAGAAGAAGAAACTCTTATTCCAAATATTGATTTGAATAAGGATTTTATTAAGACTGAAGACGGCAAGGTTGTTTATACTGTAGAACCTGTGGATTTTGGAAATGATTCATGGATTGTATCTACAACTGATGCTGAAGAAGCAATGAAATGGTGTGATTGTTATGCTAACTTTAATGAAGCAGAATGGCAATTAATGACTACACAAGATTATGACAGTGAAGCTAAGTATCTAAAAGAAACATTAGATAGACTAGATAAAGCAAAACAATTACATAAAAAAGTATACTTGCCATTTAGATGGGGACCTTATGCTGAAGAATCTAAATATGACAATATGTTTAATGTCAAAATAGATAAAAATAGATTGGAACATATGAAGCAATTAGCCAATGGAGTATATAATTGTCAATCTAATGAAACAGATGTAAAACTAGTATTAGGTACAACAAGTGGAAGCGGAAAGTTCACATTATGTCTAAAATTAAAAGAATTCTATGAAACTAGATATAACGAGAGAACTGGAATCATATTTACAGAAAATATTAGTGATTTAATCAATAGTGACTATATCGAAAACAATAGATTAGACGATTCTTTGATTATTAATGCTTCAAGAGAATGGAATGATTTACATTTGGAAGAATGGATAGAATACGTACAATATGCTGTAGCTTATTTGGAAGCTAGAGGATGCAAGCATATATTATTACAAGGACAAGGAACTTATGGAATCCATAGTATGAATAACTATTATATTCATGCTAATAATCCAGTAATGAATGTAAACAATACTATACTAGAATATGCTATTGGATGTAAATCAGTAGCTATAGCTATGTGTCCTGGACATGTAGATATGCTTACTGAATATGTAAGATACTTTTTAGCTAGACAGATCTTTGTTAATGATGTATTTATAAATTCATATGATCATGAACATGAGTGGAAACATGAAACAATAGATATACTTGGAAAGAAACTTCCTATAAGTCCGATACATAGAGTTTTTGATATAATCAAAGAAATCAATGCAGTATATAGTACAAATCCATTAATTAATTTGTATACAAATGACATTAATAGTCAATTACTCATAGAAAAGTCATTAGTAAGAGATGAAAGATATCATACGTATCTAATGAAAGATTTCTTAGATAAGCAATTAAATATCATAAAGAATTATAATCTTAGATTTGGAAAAGAAGGACATGAAACATTTAGTAAGCTATTAACTGAATTTGCTAATAAGATAAAAGAGGAAATATAAATGGAATATCAGATTATTGGAACAGTAACAGAAGTAATAATGCTTATGGCATATATAAATCCTAAAGATAAGTTCTATATACATACAGAACAAGAAGATGTTATAGGAACTGATCTAACTGAATCAGCTAATAATGGTAAATGCTATGTTTTAGACAATATCATATTTGAAAATCCAGATAAACATCGTGATGCTATATTGTGTGATACAGAATCGTTATCTATAGAACAAGTTGATCAGTTAAATGAATACTTAGAAAAAGACGAAAGGGCTTGGATTTCACATTTGTATTGTGATGAATTAAAACAGTTAATAGACTATGAACCATTCTTAGGAAATAGACAATGTAATATACCTGAAAAGATCTTATATACTGATAATGAAAAAACATTATTGGTAAAAGAAAATGGAGCTATATTCTATACTGTATTGGATGACCTATTAACAGATAATGATACTAAAATAGTTATATTGGGGAATTATCAACATTTTATAACAGATAATAGAATCAGTGTTTATAATGTAACAGAAGATAAAGAAACAGATAAACGTAATTTAGATTTATTGATGCATAGTGCTAAACATGTATATCTAATTACTGATTTAACAGGATTACAAACAAAATATCAAGTAGATTTGATAAATGAAACAGTAGTAGATAATAAAGTAAAAATTGCTGCGGAAAGAGCAGACGTAGATAATACTATAATAAGTAAAGGATTTAGAATATCATCTAAACTATGGTTAGGACAACCATGTATAAGTAGAGTAGAAAGGGAATATTTTGATCCAACAGATTTATATCTAGTTATGACTACAAATGCATATAGAAATGAAGCTGAAACTCTTCCTCATAATATGTCATTGGAAGACTATAGATTACAAATGAATGATTTTAACAATAAAATGATTGGAAAGAATGGAGAGCTAATGAGGAGGCTTTATGGTTCTAAGTCATGAAGTAATAAGGCAAAAGTCTTATTGGAAAGATACAGTAACTCTGGATTTTTCAGAAAATTGTAATCTTCATTGTTTGAATTGTCCTAGAAAGACAAGATTAAAAAACTGGAATCCAAATAATTATTGGTCTTTGGAAGATGCAAAAAAAATAATAGATTGGATAATGTTAAAAATAAAACCGAGATGTTTGGATATAGGTGTATTGGCTGAATTTTGCATTTATCCTTATGCTTCGGATGTTATAGATTATTTAAGCAAAACATATGGTGATGATGAAACAAGAATATTAATAACAACAAATCTTACATGTTTATCTGATAAATTATTAAATAGTATTGCTAACAGCAAAAGCAATTTAGTTATTAACACTTCTTTATGGTCAAGCGATAAAGAAATGTATGCTAAATTACAAGGACAAGATTTGTTTGAAAATGTAGATAATAATTTAAGAAGACTATTGCTTAATCATGGTAAAACAAATATTATGATTTCGACAATAGATTATAACAGAAAACAATTATTTGAAATGAAAACTTATGTAAGGAAACTTGCCAAAGAGTATAATATTAAATATGATGAAATACTAAAAGGTTCAAGAAATTTTATTGATAAAAGTTTGACATTATTTGCTAATGCTTATATGCCAGATTGTAATAATATTCCAGATGATTATGAAAAAAAATTTAATGATATATCTGAGGTTTTAAATACTGGTGAAAGAGTAGATTGGAAATGTGATATGATTGCAAGGAATATATATTTAACATATAATAGATGTTATCCATGTTGTAATAGTTCTGATTATTTTGAATTTACTGTAAAAAATCTTGATGATTTACAATATAAAATACGAAAACAAACGCAGTTAGAAGGAAAAATGGATATTTGTAAAACCTGTGCAATCGGATATTGTTGTATGGGAAAAGGGCACTAAAAAGTTAAAATATATTGGAGAAAGATCAATGATTACAGAAACAATATTAAATAGGTTTAAAAATAATATTTTGAATGAAAATTTGCATCTACCACATGGAACAAAATCTGCAAAAGTCATTTGCCATGTAGACTTGGATGGAGTTGCATCTGGTATAACAATGGTGCAGCAGTTAATAAAGCAAGGCATTCCAAAGAATAGAATTACTGTTGAGTTTGCACAATATGGCGACGAAGACAAAGACAAGGATTTTACAGACAGATTTAAGAATAAAAAAAATCAGTACGTAGGAGTGACAGATTTTGCAAAACTTCCAAAAGTAAAGCCTTATAAAATTTGGAATAGTCTTTTAAGCTTCAATGTTAGTAAAGAGGATAAAAAGCAATTAGTTGATTATTTGGAAAGATATAATTTTAAAAATGTAGATCAAGAAAGATTTAATAGAACTATTTTAAAAAGCAAAAATATTGAAAAAAATAAATTTACAGATAAGCATTTAAAGGAATTGTTGGATGCATTTAAAGCTTTTACAGACATGAAAGAATATTCAAGAAAGAATAAAACTTTTAAAGTTGATAAGCCAACAATTGAAAATATAGAAACATTTTCTTTTCCATTGGTAAGTCCACAATTTGTAAGTGATCACCATTCAAATGATACAGGTGCTTTATCACCTGGAAAAACAGGAGAAATAGCAACTGGTTCTCCATCAGAAGCAGAGTTTTTAGCAAATAAATATGCTAATGGGATGTGGAGTCAAGCAGATTTGAAGGCTATTTCAGCAGTTGATTCTGCTAAATATACAGAAAAAGAATTGAGAGATTCTATGTTTATAGTTAAAAAGTTTACTGGTAAAGATAGACAAAAAAATCTTGCAGTTATTATTTCTTGTATATATGATGGACTTTGTAAAAAAGATAGAAATGCAGCTGCTTGGATAGTGAAAAATGCACAGCCAAGTTTAGTATCACTTTATACTACAACATTAAAGGCTGCTGGGTATGTTGGAAAGAGATTGGAATATGTAGAAGCTTTGAAAAATGGTGATGTTAAAAAAGCAGAAAGCTTACTAACAGAAATACCATCAGAGCTTAATAAAAGATATGACAGAAGAGGAGAACCAACAAAAGAAGTAAATACATTAGACGGATTAAGAGAAAAAAACAAAAAAGATATTGCTGATATGAAAACTGGCTATATTCCAAAATCAGAAAAAGATAAAAAGCTTGAAAGTATTAAAGGCAAAAGAGATGCTGATTCCAAAGCAATAAGAGATGAAATTAAATCAAAGAAAGGAAAACTTCGTGCAGAAAGAAATTTTGCTATTTTTGATGGAACAGTTTCTAAAACACAATATTCAAGATATGCAAATGCATTTTATTCAGAAAATGGACAAAGACAACCATTTGGAATGAGATACTGGAGTGATTTCTTCCAGATTTCAAAATCACCATTATACAAAGGGGAAGTTGATTTTTCAAAAGTAAATGAACATGTTTTGGAAGATATAAGAAACTTCTTAGTTAGTAAAAATGTAAATAGTTTTAAAATTAAGTCTGTAATGGAAGAAATGAAAGAAAAGAACGGAGGACACAAAAGTGGAATTTGGAGTTTCCAAGGATTTAAAAAAATTACCGCTCCAAGTAAAATTACAGAACCATATTATAAAGCAAAAAACCTTCATGCAAAAAATAAAGATTTGGAAATTGCTAATAAAGTTTTAGACAAAGAAAATAAAGTTGGAAAAACAATGGAAGAATATGAAAAAATTAAAAAAGAATGTATGTATAAAGCGATGAACTCAGCGATTAACTGGACTAATAAACTTTATCCACCATCGCAAGAAGCTTTGGACAAACTAAAAACAAACGATGACACCTTTGATTATAAAAGGGATAAATAATTAATAAAAACCAGGAAGAATTTCCTGGTTTTTTTATTGACAAAACGCTAAATATAATATAAAATTAATTTTGATAAGTTAATTATCCGCTATATATGGAGTAATATGAAAGTAATAAAAAGAGATGAAACAAGAGAAGAATTTAATGAAGTAAATATTAGAAGAGTTATTAATTTGGCCTCTAAATCAGTAGAAAAAGAGCACCAATTAACGGAAGAAAAGATAGAAAAAGTTCTTGGATATATTTTAAAAAATCTTCCAAAGAAAGAAGAGGTAGAGGTTGAAGAAATACAGGATTTGGTAGAAGATGGTTTGATGAAAGAAAACTGCTTTGAAGTTGCCAAATCTTTTATTCTTTATAGAGAAGAAAGAGCAAAAGAAAGATTCAAGAAACTTTCTATTATAAAAGAAATAAAAGAAAAACTAGAAGCATCAAATATTCAAAATCAAAATGCTAATCTTGATGAAGCTTCTTTTGGTGGAAGAAAAGGAGAAGCAGATTCAGCTTTGTTAAAACAAATGGCTTTGGATTATTATATTTCTCCAAAGTTTGCCAAGAATCATATTAATAATAGAGTATATATACACGATCTTGATTCCTACCTAATAGGAGAACATAATTGTCTTTCAGTTCCTATTGACGAGCTTCTTGCAAATGGGTTTAAAACAAGACAAGTATTTATTAGACCAGCAGGTTCTGCAAATACGGCTTTTCAGTTAGTTGCTGTTTTGTTTCAATTACAATCGCTCCAACAATTTGGAGGTGTAGCAGCAACTCATTTAGATTGGTCTTTGGTTCCTTATGTTAGAAAATCATTTATGAAGCATTATATTGTTGCTGCTTTAAAAGACGCAAGAACTTTCAGAAAGATTAACCTTCCACAAATGATGTTTGAAGATTATAATGAAAATGGAATTTGGAGAAATAAATTAGATGATTGGATAGATAGCAATAAAGAAAAAATATTAAAAAAACTTAAATTAAAAAAAGAAGATTTTTATTTTGACAACAAGAAATTGAATAAAAAGTATAGACAATCTGCAATATTTGATACAATTCAAGAAGTTAAGCAGGCCGCAGAGGGAATGCTTCATAATTTAAACTCCCTTCAATCACGCTCTGGCAATCAGCTTCCATTTAGTTCTATTAATTATGGTACTTGTACAGAAGAAGAAGGAAGAATAGTATCAAGAGCAATTCTTTCGGCAACAATTAAAGGTGTTGGAAATGGACAAACTTCTATATTCCCTTGCCAGATTTTTCAGAAAATGAAAGGGATAAATGACAAAGGTTCAAAAAATTATGATCTTTATCAGTTGGCAATTAGAAGTACAGCAAAAAGAATGTATCCAAATTATTGTAATTGTGATTGGAGTCAAGACCAGGGATATAATAAAAAAGATCCTAGGACATATCCATCCACAATGGGCTGCCGAACTTACAGTGGATGGGATATAAATGCTCCTGATGAAGAGCACAAACACATGAAAGATGGAAGAGGCAATATAGCTCCAGCAACAATTATTCTTCCAACTCTTGCAATGGAAGCAAAGAAAAAATCAAAGGATAATCCAGAATATATAGTAGATTATTTTATGGATATTCTTAAAACTGCAATTGGTGATTGTAAAGACGAGCTAATTGAAAGATTTAATTGGATATGTGCACAAAGTCCTGCATCTGCAAGATTTATGTATGAAAATAATACTTTTTATTCATATGGAGATGAGTTTGAAAAAGAAGGTATTAGAGGTGCTTTAAAGCACGGAACATTGGCAGTTGGACAAATTGGTTTGGCAGAAACATTACAGATTTTGGTTGGCTGCGATCATACAGATCCAAGAGGTATGGAATTAGCTAAAAAAATTGAACAATTATTTAAGGATAAATGTAAAGAATATAAAGAGCATTATAAACTTAATTTTGGTGTTTACTATACTCCAGCAGAAAATCTTTGTAATACATCTTATCAGAAGTTTTTAAAGAAATATGGTTTGATAGAAA
>Ga0326511_10000484_pt1 | contig 34918 bp, 31 predicted proteins | sample 0_2496_0518_D_FD_203701 | JGI IMG/M metagenome (GOLD analysis project Ga0326511, IMG submission 203701) | Bovine rumen microbial communities from UC Davis, California, United States - 0_2496_0518 | ecosystem: Host-associated > Mammals > Digestive system > Stomach > Rumen | place: USA...
TATCGAAATGAGTGATGCCGAATATGATCTTCTCGAAGATGAACTTAGACAATTAGATCCAAATAATAAAATTCTTAGACAAGTGGGATTCGAAGATCAAATACAACAAAGTGATAAAGTTGTACATGATGTTCCTATGCTTTCTATGGATAAAGTCCATACGAAAGAAGAGCTAGCTAAATGGTATAATAATAAAATAGATAGTTGTTTTATTAATAATCCAGAAGACCAAATTTTGGTTGAAGAACCAAAGATTGATGGTATATCAGGTGAGCTCGCTTATAAGAATGGAAAGTTTGTTTGTGCATCAACGAGAGGTAATGGAAAGATTGGTGTTAAAATTAATGATGCTAATCTCGAATGTATTAAAAGAAATATTGATGATTATTCCGATGATGTAAAAGTAAGGGGTGAGTTTTATATTGAAAAGATTTATAATATAGAACGAGATCCTGAAGACCAAGAACCATTACGAAATATTTGTAGTGGAGCACTTAAAAGAAAAGATAAGTCGTTTATTCATAGTAAAGTGCGTTTTATAGCATATCAATTAATAGTTGATGGTTATAAATATGAAACTGATAAACTTGATAGACTTAAGGAATTAGGATTTAACACTGTTCCGTATAATAAATTTAGAAATGTAGATGAAGCATGGGAAGGATTTGAATTATATGAAAAAACTATAAGAGAATCTTGGCCTTTTGAAACTGATGGAATAATTTTAGTATTCAATAATATCGGAATACAAAAGAAAATTAAAGATGAACTTGGTGATACAGATCATCATCATAAATATGCAATTGCAATTAAACCGAAACCAGAAGGCGGTTGGACAAATTTAAAAGATACCGAATGGAATACATCTAGAAATGGATTTGTAAAACCAGTTGGTATTATTGATCCTATTGAAATTGGATCTGCAATTGTAAATAGGGCAACACTTAATAATATTACATATATTAAATTAAATGATATTCAGCAATTTGATAAAGTATTTTGCGTAAGAGCAAATGATGTAATTCCGAAAATTGTAAATAGAATGCATACACAATATTCAAAAGAAATATCTTTGGATAAGTGTCCTAGTTGTGGAAAACCTCTTCAAATGAAAGGTGTCGATTATTGGTGTAGTAATTATCTTGAATGTCCATCTCAGAAAATCAATAAATTTATTTATTGGTTTAAAAATGTAGGTATTAAAAATCTCGGACCAAATATGATAGATTCATTAATTTCTTGTGGTCATTTTAACGCACTTTGGGAATTATATGCTATGTCCAGAGATGATTTAACAATAGTTGTAGAAAAATTTTGTAATCTTGATAGAAACACGGATACTATGAAAGAATTTCTTGATACGTTTGAAAAATCAAAAAATCAAACATGTCAAGAAATAATTGGTAACTTTGGTATCCCATATATAGGAATTAAAACTCTTGAAAAAATGGGAGTTGAAGATCTTAATGATTTAATAAAATATAAAGATATTAAATATTTAAGATCAGATAAAGTTGTTGAAGCAAAACTTTGTGAATGGTTGAATCAAGATGAAAAGAATTTTGATGATCTTTTCTCTTTAGTAAAATTTATAAAACCTAAAGATAAGAAAGCAGATAATAGAAAATATACTTTCTGTATCACTGGTGAATTTATTGGAAAGAGAAGATCTAAAGCAATAGAAGAAATCGAAAATGAATGTTCAAAATGGAAATTCGTAAGTAGTGTTACAAAAGAAACTGATATTCTTATAAAAGGACAGGAAGGCGGTATGAGTAATAAAGAAATATCTGCTGTAAAATATAAGATTCCTATTTTAGTATTAAATGATCAATATGATATAAATAAAATAAAAGAAAAACTTAAGGAAATGGAATGAAAATAGAAGATACAAACAAACTTGTTGAATTATTTTTAAACTGGTTGGAAAATAAAGTTGCTGAAGCAAATCCAGTAAGACCAGATTTATGGGTTATTAAAATGAATAATAATGAATTAACAAATAAAGATAGAAATTAGATATATTAAAAAATACGAATAGGAGGAATAAAACATGAGTGATGAAAGAAAATCTAAGATAGATTACTATCTTGATATTGCTAAATCTGTTTCAGAAAGATCTACATGTTTGAGAAGGCATTATGGAGCAGTCATTGTTAAAAATGATGAAATTATAGCAACTGGTTATAATGGAGCTCCAAGAGGTCGTGATAATTGTTCAGACATTGGATCATGTTTAAGAATAAAAATGGGTATACCTAGTGGACAGAGATATGAAATTTGTAGATCTGTTCATGCTGAAATGAATGCAATTATTTCCGCAAGTAGAAGAGATATGGAAGGAGCTATACTCTATTTAGTAGGTGTAGAACCTGATGGTTCTTATACAAAAAATCCAGAACCATGTTCTATGTGTAAAAGAAATATTATAAATGCTGGTATTAAAACTATAATAACTAGAACTTATATAGATAAAGAAATAGAAGAAGATTTGCGTATGTCTGATAAAAAATTTTATGCATCATATGGTAAAGATTATATAACTATAGATACACATTATTATATTAAACATGATGATTCAATCGAAGAAGATTCATATGGTAAAAAATAATTAAAAATATGGACTCGTTTTAGAGTCCATATTTTTTTGACATATTTATATAAATAGGAGATTTAAAATGACAACTAAAGAAATTAAAGATAAATCTTTTAAGTATTTTATATATTCGATATTAGCATGGGATCATAAAGATAGAAAAGTCGAAGATGACCCGAGAAATGATTGTTATTTTTTCTCACCAGAATATAAAAAATCTTTTACAAAAGATTTAGAGCTTGCAAGAAAAAAGAATATTATAAAAATTGATTATCTCGGCAATGATGCAACAAGTACAAATTTTAATATATATGAAAAGAATGATGGCGAAGTAATTATTGCTTTCAGAGGAAGTGATTCAAAGATAGATTGGAGTGCAGATTTTGCATATTTCAAACAAAAATTTAAGGAAGAAAATAATGAAAAACTTTTCTCTATGAGTTCAGAAGATTTTAATAAACTTTGTATGGATGAATATAAAAAATCGAGAGAAGATTTATTTGATAAACCTATTAAATTCTTCAGTGAAGCATTCAAAACAAGTTTGAGTTCATTTGTTGATGAAATCGCAGATAAAAAGAATTTTGATTTTTCTGATTACGGAACATTTCTAAAATCTGTATTTGAGAAGTATAAATCTAGAATAGAATTTCATGGCGGATTTATTAAGCAATATAAAAGTATTTATAAAGAATTAAATACGATAGTGGATAAATATATAAATGATAAAAGATTCGAAAAGATTATTTTCTGTGGACATTCTTTAGGATCTGCATTGGCTATGGATACATATATCTTACAATCAATTAGATATCCTAAAAATAATTTTGAATGTTATGTAGCAGGTACACCAAAAATTGGAAATATCACTCTTTCAAAATTTATTAAAGAGTCTAAACTTGGTGAAAAAATGTTTATTATGAATATTGAAAATGATTTAGTTTCAAATGTTCCGCCCGATAAATTTGGTTTCTTTAAGCCTACAAATGATGTTGAAATCACACCATTAAAAGCACCATTTAATACAAAGATGAACCATACTCTTTTTTATTATTTGTATTGTATAAAGAACTTTGCACCTGTAAAAGTAAATACTAAATAAAATATAAATATACTTTTAAAAAAGGAAGAATTTATGGATGGAGAATCTTTTGAGAAAATTATAAAACACATAAAGTGTTATAATAAAGCTAAAGAAAATAAAGATTTTGCAAAATTCCATATAAATAAAAATTCTGGTGCTAATTTCTGTATTGCACAAACAAAAGATGAAGTATTATTTATTTTTCTTAGTAGTAAGAAAACCTTCAAATTTATTAGAGAGTATGAGCAATATAAGAGAAACTTAAAAATCGAAGATGAACGAGAAGCTTCTAAAATTACTTTTGAAGAAGTTGTTAAAAATATACCAGAAAATAAATTTATGAATTATTGTCAAAATAAAAAATTGAATAATGTATTTAGAAATACAAAGATAAAAAATTTTATGCATTCTCCTTTAAAACAAGATAGATATTGCTATTATGATTTCTTTTATCATAAATTAAAATTTTATGTACACACTGGCTTTGTATTATTATATAATACAATAGCACCAGAATTAACAAAAGAAGTCAAACGCTATCTTAATAATACAAATAAAAAGATAGTTTTTATTGGTTTTTCTTTTGCTTCGATTTTAGCACGTTTAGCCTATTTAGTTTATTTTTTAAAATATCCAACTAAATTAGATAGAATTGAATGTTATTTATATTCTACTCCTAATATAGGTAATAAATATTTTGAGAAATATTACGAAACACTTCATAGAAAAGAAAAATATCGAAGACTTTTTATTGTTAATTTTAGTAATGATTGCGTTTATAATATGATGAGTAAGCGATTTGGTTTCAGATACATGAAAAGCACTTTGCTTATAAAAAAAGAAAATGAAAAGAGAAAAATATATACATCTAAAAATTATGAAGAAGAACTTGAAAAATTTAATAATTTTTAAATCGTATTAAATGAATCTTAAAATAAATATTATAATACGTAAAGGAGTAAAATAAATGGCAAACGAAATCGAATTTAAAATTGAAATCACAAAAGATGAGTACAAAGAATTTGAAAAGAATAATAAAAAGCTTATCGAAGGATATGTGCATAAATCTGATGAGTTTTACAATTGTCCAATCAAAGGAAAAGTAATTCGTATCAGAAAATCTGATGACGATTACTATCTCTGTTATAAGAATAAAAATTTCAAAGGAAAGGTTGAAGTCACAGCTGAATATGAAACAAAAATCGAAGATCCGGATGTGTTCAGACATATTATGGAAGCTTTGAATGTTTCGGTATTCTTTACAAAGAAAAAAGATGCAATGGAAGTTGTATTTAAAAATGATCCGATGAAAGATAAATATAATATCGAATTTGTTATTGTTAACGATAAATTCTATTATATTGAAATCGAATGGATTGCAGATTTTACAAATAAGATTCGAAACTCTAATGATGTAATTGAATTTCTCGAAGAAAAGATTAAGGAATTAGGTTTCGATCCTAGAAATAAAGATTCTAGACCTTGGATTCAAATTGTAAAAGACGATAACCCAATGAAAAGTCGCGATCCGATTAACATGGCTTATAGTATGTCGAAGTAAAATAAGTGGGAGGATTTTCCTCCCACTTATTTTTTGTAATAAAATACGTTTTTATTGGTATATTATACTGTGAAGAGAAATAATAAAAACAAAAAACTCTTCACTTATCATATGATAAGTTAATACTAAAAGAAGTAGTATAGGAGAGAAAACCTATATTCCCTTAGAGAAAAGGCTATTTAGATAATCGCAGGTAGTTTATGAACCTTATTAAATCAACAATCAAAAACATCTCAATTCGAAAAGACGAAACAGAAAGAAGAGCCAAAGAACTTATGGCTCATTTCGGTGAAGCTGAATCTGAGTTGAGAGCAGTTACAAGATGTTCCGATATCCTCAAGTTTGAAGCACAGCTTGATGATGATTATAACAAGAGTAATAATACTACACTTACTATAGAAGTGTATGTTATTATGAAGGAGTATGAAAAACCTCTTGGAAACTTCAGATGTAGAGATGAATACCATATTCATTGGATTCGTAATGAAATGTCTGAAGATGGAACTTATCCACAGGATGATTACACACAGTTCAGTGGATACAGTAGTTATGACGGAGTTGTAGATAATCTTCAATCTGCAAATAAACAGTTTGAAGAATTCAAAGAAGGAATAGTTGAAAAACTTGACTTCTTTGGAATCAAGCTCTGCTAAAAAATAAATAATGTCCGTGGCATTCCAGCTACGGCATTTTTATTTTTTTATAACGCGAAAAACTACTAAATGTAATATTTAGCTAAAATATTTAAAGTGTGTATATAAATAAATATTATAAAATAGTGAGGAGGCAATAAAATTAAAGCTCTACAATTTACTTCGATCTACTCGAAAAAGTTTGATAATTTTAATGACGATGTGATATTAAATATCAGAAAAAATGATGACATGGTGAAGTATATTGATGAAACTTGGAGAGAAATACAAAGACACATACCTCATAATATGAAGTATAAAGGTTATCATTATGATGACACGGGAAGACGATTCAGAGAATTAAATGCAGGAAAAGACAAATCTGGACAGAATCGTAAAACAATGTCAATCTACGATACATCGGCTCGTCTATGTGTATTCGAATTCGAGTTATCTAATATCAACCAACAAACAGGAATGATGGAAAAGGTGTATGTTGAATGTCCACTTTATATTCCTCTTTATGTAGATAATTATCATTTCTATATAAAAGGAAATAAATATTCAGCACCTTATCAGATTATTGATGCTATCACATACACTAACCGTGAAAATATGATAGTATTGAAAACAAAGACAAGAGCTATTAAATTAGCAAAGGAAAAGAAACCTAATGGAACAGCTGATGCTTATGGAAATAGATATGTGTCTAACGTATTCTATTTGTATATGACAAAAAAGAAAGTTCCATTTTTATTATATTATTTTGCACATTTTGGATTTTTCAATACTTTCAGATATTTTGGTGCTGATAAGTATTGTAAGTTTATTGATTCTTTACCGGAAACACCAGATTCTAAAAATATATATTTTAAATTTGGACAAATATATATAGTAGTCGATAAAGAAGCATTTGATAAATATTATAATTTAAGAAACTTCATTTTTACGGTACTCGAATGTCAAAAACGTGGTCTTGATAAAGAGGCTATTGAAGATGTTGTAAGATGGAAGATTATTTTAGGTTCTTCGATATCGGAAAACAATCCGTTGGAGAAAGGAAAAGGACTTGTAAAAACTTTCATTATTTCGTTAGATTATCGTACTATTTCGAATATTGAAAATTTAGTAGGTGGATCACCGAAGGAAAATATGTTTGCAGTTGTAAGATGGATGTTCTTGAAGTTCTCAACATTGTCATCTAAGTCTAGTAATCTTTTAAATAAACGAATAAGGATTTCTGAATGGATTATTGATCCATTCTTGAAAGAAACATTTAGAAAACTTTACAGATATTTGGCAACTACTGAAAAATCAAGAGATATGAATCGACTTATCGATATTGTAAAATGTCCAGAATCACTTATTCTTGGTGCTATTTGTGGAAAGAATAGAGCTGGTCTTACATTAAATATTGCAAAATATGATGCTGGTGTAAATGATAATGCACTGTTAAAAGTAGCATTACGATACACTATCAATGGTCCTGGCTCTCCTGGATCATCTGGAGGTTCTTTAACATCTACTCAATTTCGTATATTTGATCCATCATATGTGGGACGTGTCGACATTTATCAATCATCTAACTCCGATCCAGGCGTTAGTGGTTGTTTAACGCCAACTTGTAAAGTTGATATGAAAAACTTAGTATTCTCGAAAGAAATATAGAGGAGAAAGAACTATGAGCACATTTGACGACAAAGAAATTGAATCTTATGAAGACGATGAAATTGAAGAATCAACTCAGGAAGAAAATGAAGTTGAAAAATTCGATGACATCGATTCTGAAATAGATATAGATGAAGCATTCGAAGAATTTGAATCTGAAAATCCTTTAGATGAAGATTCTGATGAAGAAGATGAAGATGAACTCGATGAAAATTACGATGAAGAATCAGATTCTTCTGATGAAGAAGATATTCCATTTGAAGAATTTGATGAAAGTGAAATAAATGAAGAAAGTGAAGATGAAGATGATGAAATCGATATCCGAGAATTTGAAGACGATGAAGAACTTATTGAAGATGAAAATGAAGAAGAATAATTAAAATACGACAAATGGAGAAGATTCTCCATTTGTTTTATATTATTTTTTATTATCTTGAACTTTAATATATAGATAATAATGAAGGAGTAAATAATGGCTACTAAACATAATACAGAAATAAATAATGAACCATTAAAACGTGAATATTTTGATGACGTTTTGGATCTTTTTTATGATATAAATGAAAAAAATGAACAGCTTTATAATGAAATTCATAAAACTTTTACAGATAATCAGCCTACAGGATTTACTTTAGGTGCATCAAAAAGTACAGTAGATATTACTAAAACTCTTTCTGATCTTAGATCTAATTCAATTCAAAGTGCTACTGCTTTATTGAATGCAAAACGAACTGTAGCAGAACTTGAACTGAAAAAGAAAGCTCAGTCTGTAGAGGAAGAAAAAGTTAATAATGATAAGGAATATATACGAAACGTTATTAGTGAAATTAGTAATATGCAAATAAAGAAAAAAGAAATTGGTTCGCGACAATTAATTGATTCTAACAATAGAACTACAGTAAATGTACTTGAAGATATTAAGAAAGAAAAAGAAAAAGAATTGCTTGAAGCAAATATTCAAAATATGATGGATAAAGGTACTTTATCATTAACTAAAAATGAAAAAGCTATGAAATATGACTTTAACGGTGAAGCTGAAGTTGTATATGATCTCGGAACTGATACTGTAAAAGCTGTAAAGAAAGGAACTTCTATCGAATTACCGGATTATCCTGTTGAACGCGGACAGGTTGGTGAAATAAATCGTATAGAACGCGATGAAGGAGTGGCATATTCCGAAAACGGTAAAAAAATACGAATTACTACAGTTGTAAGTAATAAATAGAGGTAAATAATGGCAGATGAAATAGAAGAAATTCCTAAATCAGAATATGAATATTCACCTGAAAAAGAAGCAGAATTATATGCTAAGATGAATATAACTGATTTAGTTTCTTTTGAAGAGGTTCAGAGGAATACTGACCCTAAAGAGGAAGAGATAAAGCAGTTATGTATTTATATTCGAAACTATGATAGTGATGGAAATTTAATAGATTCTCCGGTAAGTGCTATTAAGACATGTATTGATACTTTTGAACGTACATTATTAAAAACTACTTGGTTTGAATTTGAAAGTGTTAAATTACCAGATGGTAGTACTAAATATAAAAAATTATTGAAACAAACAACTGAAGAAGTATCGAATGGTTCAGATTATGCAGATGAAGAGATATTGAAAGTTAAACCACATATCATCGAACATCGAACATTTGTTAATACTTTCATAAGACAATATCTTGAGAATTTTAAAATTAATAAATTGAAAGGCGGAAAAACTTTATATATTGAATATCATAATACTTCAAAAGAAGGATACGATTTTTATGATATGACATTTGAAGATTTAAGCTATTTCATAGCTAAAAATTATGATATAATAGGTTTAAATCTCGATGGAAAAGAAGTATCTATCTCAGATAATAAATTAATCGAATTAAAAACGTTATCTATCGAAAATTCGATAATTAAAATTTTATCTGATAATGGTTTATCAATAAGTGTAGACAATTTGTTTTTAAACGAAGATAAAATATCTTCTAAATATAATAATAAATTTTTAGCAACTTTTTCCGCTACTATAAAAGAATATGCTAAAATATCTTATATTAGTTTTACTGATGAAATATGTAAATTTGATTTTTTAAATACAAATACAGATGATATGCAAAAATGGATGCAAAGTGCAATCGATATTTATAGTATCGAATATAACAATAATAAAAAATCTTATTCTTATCCTAGAGAAAGATTGTTTAATTTTAAAGGATTCTATACTGTAAAAGTAAATAGTCTTAATTTGCATTTTGATACTTTAGATATGAATATTATGAAAGTAGAAAATACTATGGATCTTAATTTGGGCTCTATAAATTCTACAGCAAATGAATATAAAAAGAATTTAATAATTCTTAGTAAGATAAATAAATTAACAGCTTGTGGTGTCTATGTGACACAAAACTTGGATCCAAGTAGTGATATTTATATATTCCACACTTCTAACGGAGCAATATATGGAGAATATAAATACACAGCTTTATTTGGAACTAAAATAGGTTTATTTAGTTCTAATGGAGATAATGTAGATTCTGTTAGTTTAAGTAGTGTAAAAGCTTTAAAATTTAATAACCCGATTAAATGGAATAGTGGAGCAGGTGTTAATAAAATGGTATTCTCATCTTGTTACTTAGAAAATATAGAAGATCTTTCTATAAGTATCCCTAATATTTCTATTTTTAAATCTAGATTTGCTAATATAAAAAATCTTGAATTTATTATTAGTAAAAAGATTTTTACTACAGATACATCATTTAGCGGTGATAAAATATCTATTCAATTAACAGATGGGGCTTCTGCACTTTCATCAGAGGATAAATATGTATTTAAAGAATTTAATGTACAAGGAAATTCTGGTGAAGGTGATATAAACTTCACAAAAAGTGTAATTGAAGGAAATGAATTAAATATAGAAAGTATGAATAAAATATCTTCGGAAGATAGTAATTTTGATTTTAAAGATATTTTATTGGTTGGTAATAATATTACTTCATTTAAACCGGCTTTCAATAATTCAAAACTTAAAAACTTTACTATGAAAGGTAAAGTAAAAAATAGCGTTTTGTTTATCGATAATGTTAATAAATACACTATCAATTATAATTTTGAAGCTATTAGTGGAGTATTTAATATTTTCTATACAAATGAAGTATCTGGATGTAATTTAAATCTTGATACTGCTAAATTATCATTGAATTTTGATGCTACTAAAGATGAAAGTAAAATAGATGATAAAATCAATCTTATATGTAAAAATGATTGCACAGGTTCTATTTTAACTTCATATAAATCTACATTAAAATTCGTACCAAAAACCGAGGGTTCATTCAAAGACCTTAAGCAAGTCGATTTTGATGATTTTAAAGCAAATCAATATAAAGATAAAATTGTATTTGGATATAAAAAATAAAATAACTGGGCATAATGCCCAGTTATTTTTTACGATTTCATTCTTGAAAGAACGATATTTGAAATACCACAAATTATTTTATCTTCGTCAGGTTTAGCTCTTTCAAAAGAAATGCTACCAGCTAATAAAGAATAAACTCCGGATAATTCTTCATCTTTCTTATTATCATCAGTTATTTTTACTGTAATATTTGAATTAGGTTTAAATGATTCAGGATCGATACCAATAATACTATCAATAGTGACTAGAGTTCCTAAATTAGAACTCTTTAATAATGAAGTAATATTATACGGATTATTAGTTTCATCATAGTCAACAATTGTTTTAGCGGATGTTCTTTTATGTCGTACCACATCAGAGGTTAATGATTCTGTAGGCTCGTTGAATTCTTTTAACTCACCGCCTTCAAAAGTCATCATATTTGTAGCTAATGTGACGTTGCTAAAAAGAATTTCATTACCATTTAATTCACTCAAAGAAATATCTTGATTTATTGGTGCTGGAGCAGAAGTTACTTTATAAGTTAATGACTTATCTTTATTTTCTAAGACGGTAGATAATCCTACTTGCATTAAAGGATTTCTAACTTGACATTCAAAAATTAATTTATTCGGTTTATCTGTCTCACAATCATGATCAAGTGAAAATTTATTTAATACATAAAGAACTGGCGGATCAAAGAAACAAGTTAATCCGTTTCTATAAATCCCATAACGAGTTTGGAGTTCTTTAATCGCAGTATTCAGATTATGTGGAGTTATAATTAAATTTTTATAAGTATCATCGTTATCGGGTTTATCTATAATGCATCCTTTTATCTCTTTTGAATTCAGTGTTTTAAATGCTTTTGAAATTAATAATTTCAGCATAGTGCCTACGTCAGCTTCATCACCTACATAATTGAGAAGTATTTTATTTAGCGATAAACCAATTACACTATATAAAGCAAATTTCAATCTTCTTGTAAGAGTAGCAGACATATCAAAAGTACTTATTGCATTATCTTTACTTTCTTCAGTTTCAGATTCACCAGGAACTATAGAACTAAATGAATCTTTTGTAAAGAAAGGAACGAATGTTTGATTCAAAATCTCTTCTGTACTTTCTGGTGTTAAAGAATCATTAGATTTATATCTTTCTTTTAGAATAGTAAGAACTGCATATATACTATCTTGATTGCTACGGATTAATGTCATCTTATTGATAGGAACAACACAATCACATTCATAGATTGGTAGAAAATCGTTAGCAAAATTGAAATGTTTTGTAATTTTATTTATAACAGGAATATCAAATGTTTTATCTCCTGGTAAAATAAATTTTAATTCTGTTTTAAAATTATATCTATATAAATTAGCCATTTTATCTCCTTACAAAAAATAAGAGAGTATTTAAACTCTCTTATTTTTTATTAAATTCCTTTATCTTCTCTCAACCACATAATATTTATATTAGTTTGGGAAAGAATTTCGTTGTATTCGTTTATATTATCCATTTTCTTATCATGTAATTTTACAGAATTTGCTTTTATAGATTCCAATATAAATGGTTTCAATTTCAAATTATTATAGTATAATAAAGTATTTAAAGCTTTATCGCAACTTTTTATATCTTCTTTTGGAACATCGATACATTTTCCATAAGAAATATGACGAGGTTCATTTGGATTTCTGAAGTTATCGATATAATCAAATAAGCCATTTATTCTTGATGAATATTTACTGTGAGAAACAAACGAAATAGGACATTTGTCTACAGATATTTTTCTAAAATAAATCATATACGGATATAAAAGTTGTTTGAGTTCATATCTATATTTGATATTATGGAATCTCGAATCTTTTTCGAGAATTGTTTCCCAAAGATTTGCAAAATTTCTAACTTTTATATCACAATTATTTGATATATAATAAATATCATCGGTGATATTTGCATATTGATACTCCAAAGGATTATTACCGTATACTATAGTAATCATATCTTTTTGAGCTCGTTTACTTAATTTCAAATTTGTTTCTATTATATATGAAACGCAGTGAATATAAAAATATCTGTTTATTTTTCCTTTCACTTTTGGAACTATGATTATACTAGGAATAAACTGACATATATTTTTTATATCAGAAATTATTTCTTCGTATTCATCATAGTGATCAGGATCTTCACAATATAAAACAAATGAATTAGTTGCTTTTAAAACATCATGAAAATAATGTCTATAATGAGCAATCACATTTAAAATTGCTACAATTACTTGTGTTTTAATTTTCTTGGTAATAATTATATCTTTTGCTGCAATTATCTTCAGGATCATAGATATTATCTTACCAATGTCAATAACCATTAAATATTGTTTTTTCTTTACCGACTGAGGTAAATATTGAAATGTATTATTTAGTACTGAGTACTTAATCTTATACAGATTACTTAATACAGATACGGAAACCATATATTTTAACTCCTAGATTTATATATCAGTATAACTAAATGTTAAATGTAATATCATAATATAATATTCATATGAATACAAATTTAATTTTTATAACACGAATTACATTACTTTATATCATTGGAGGATTTTATGAATAATATTTTACACTTAGATGATATAATTCACCCGAATATTGGTTCAGCTATTTCTATGCGTCCTCTTATTGATTCTTATATTGCTAGATATAATCAATTTGCCGCAAAAGATATAAAGCTTTATTCGATTAAGTCTGGTGATAATTATGTGGTACATATTATGGTACCTTCAGAAAAAAATGATGAATTTGAAAAACCTGTTTTTTATGATGTAGTTATCGAATTTTATCCAACAAATAAAGAAATTAAAGAAGAAATGACTGTAAAGAATTATGGAGTTAAAGTATTTTCTAATTCTATTAGTTGGATGTTTGATTTTACATATGTATTTAATAAAACTAATAATATTCCTGAATTTATTCCAAAATCATATTGTTCCAAAACGGCATTAAAACAACCAGCAAAAAAGACAAACCCTTATGGAATATATGGTATTGAACGTGTAGTATTTATTGCATTGTATCATTTAGAAATGGTAACAGGATATAGAAAAAATAGAATAGATTCTTTATTAATGCCTAATATGAATACTAATGGCATTGTAAAAATGCTTATGTCTCAAGAGCAAAAGTTCGAACAACTTAATCTTGAAGAAAAGAAATTACGTCTTAAAAACAAAAAAAATAAAAAAATTAAACAAAGCGGTGAAATAAATATTATTAATAAGAAAGAAAAAGATGTTGAAAAAACTATTAAGATTCTCGATAAACGATTTGAATCTGATAGTATAAAGGGGGAATTAAAGCGTAATATGAAAAACGAAAGTTTAAAATCAAGTATGATAGCCAAAGTAGGCTCTAAAACAAATTTAAAATCTAGTTTGAAAAAATAAAGGAGTAAAAAAGTAATGGCAAAAAACCCAAAAGTTCAATACTTTAGAACTTATCTGAAAAATGTAATTGTTCAATTTGAAGATTATTTTGATGATAAAAATGCGAGCGATTATGATGAGTTCTTTATGAGTATAGCTTGTAAAAAGACATATTCTAAAATTGCAGACATGATCTGTAAAGAGAATAATATAGTATTGAATAAAGATCTAGAACTATCAGATCGATTCATTACTACCTACTTTACGATCAAATATTCTATTGATCGTGGTGAATATGATAAAAAATCAACAGACACATTTATTAATGATTTAATTACACTACTTTTTCCTACAGATTTTATTTCTATGCTTAGGAAATACATTGAATATAATTATAAAACAAATGTAGATGAGACAACAGACTTAGAGCGACACAGATATGATAAAGGAACTACATTCCAAGACAGACACTACAAAATTTTATATTTAATTTCTACTATGAGTAGATTAATAATACCTATTACAACTCATTATATTTATAACAGAAAGAATCTCTCTGATATAAATGGATTTATAATGAATGTATTTCAGGCATTATTTAAGTTAGCTGAAACAGGTACAAATATTGATGTATATGCAAAATTGCATTTATTTGTACAGAGAGCTATAAATAAAACTACATATACTGATGCAGTAATGTGGGATCGTTTGAAAATTTTAGGTACAACTCCAGATGGAGTTATTGAAGATACAATGAATAAACTTATTACAAACGTAATTCCAAAATATGATTTTGATCAAAATATCATGAATTTGAATACTGTTGTAATAAGAAAATCAGTAATGTCTTATACATTAAGAAAGAAGGATCCTTACACTATATTCTCATTGAGTAGTACAGAAGGTCATTCTACAGATGATGATTCTATTCTTACAGAAGTAGAAATATTTGATTCTTATAATACACAGCGTGATGAAGCAACAATGATATTCCGAAAGTTTGGAACAAGTAGAGATATTGGTATTATTGCTAAACGTGAAGGTGTCATTATTACACAAGACGAAATCGATTTTTATAAGAATAATAAAAGATATCATGATCTTCAGAAAACAGCTATCTATTATGTATTCTCTAAATACTTTAGTGGTATTGAAAATATTATTGGCGGATGTAGAAGTGAAGATTGGATTAGGCTTATAATTATTCTTAAGAAGATTCTCAGTCGTATGGGATTAAATTATTTATCAGAATTTATTTCTGGTGAAAAGATCGAATTCTCGTATAAAAGACTTTCAAAATACATGGATAATCTTATCAACGAAGATCCTATGTATAAAAATCTTATGGAAAAGAAATATAAATCAGTTCAAGGTATTATTGAAAAGAGAAATCCTATAAAGAATATGATTATCTCGATCTTTAATAATACTTATAAATATAGTTCATACAACAATCCATTAAATGGACAATATATCGAAAAGGATGAAGAAAAAATAATTAAAGAAGTACTTAACTTCTTTAATTCATTTATTATGTAAAATATGGTTACTTCCATAATAAATGGAAGTAACCTAATTTTCGAACAGGAGAAAAGTATGAGTGATTTTGGCGAACTACTTGAAGCAAATAGAAATATTATAGATTCCGATGAAGAGGAATTTTTAAGATATGTAAAACAAATGACTAAACAAGTTGACTATATAGAAGGTAGATTCGAAAAAGTTTATATAAATGAACCATTTGATTATAAAAAGCATAAAGACAATTTTACTTGTTATTTAGAGGTAATTATTACACCTGATGGTGAAATAAAATATGCAGTACCAGATCATAAAACAGCAATAATAAATTATTGTAATTTAAGTAAAGAAGAATTAAAGAAAAATAGAGATTTACAAATATTAGATTCTCTTATAGAATATTCTCATTGTATTTGTGTGTATACATATGAATACAGAGGTAATGCTAATGATAAACAACTGAGAGTATTATCTAGTTTAAAAGATTATGGTTTATATAAAGGAGATTTGAAAAACGTATGTTGATCATCCCGAAGCAACGAAGTAGTGATATAAACGATATACAAGAATATAAAGAACTTGATAGACGTATTATAATTTATAATACTACTATTGGATTAGAAGCATCAAAAAATAACAGCTTTTCATTAATGAATGTTAGTATTCAAAATGGTAATGTAGGTGGTCTTCAAGCTAATACAGAACTACTTTATACTGTTAATATGTATTATGGAACTATTGATAATCCAATATTTTATAATCCTGATAATTTTCAGCCTTCTGTAAATATGGAAGCATTGGTTAGGATTCATGACTATGGTTTTTCACATAAAATGATAGATACATTTAAGGACACTGCAGAAACTTGTAATCACATTATTTGGATGAATACAGGTAAAACAGTTTTGTTTAAAAATAGATCTTCAGAACATGATGAAAACAAAGTAGTACCTCCAGATCCAAGATTCTATAATTTGGATCATCAAATTCTAGCAACTGATGATGATGGCGGATTCTTCACAGATTCTGGTTTGGAAATAGGACTTGATCGATTTGCACGTGAATATGGTGGTGTTGGATATAGATTAAGAGAATTAATCGATAATCATACACACATATACGTATCAAAAGTTCATATAGATGATCCGTATAAAATGCTTAGAAAAAATTCTAATATGTTAAATTATATAAATGATTCACTTTGTTCGATTCAAAATACTGCATTATTAGCAATGGTTAAATCATTTACAATAATTATTGATAAAGAATTAGGTTTTAATATAAAAGATGTAAAAAGATTATTTAAAGAAATGGAAAGAAAATATGAACGATTTGAAATAGCAAACTTTTTCGAATCAGTTAAAAAAGCATATGACGATTTAATGGAATATGGATATAATATACGATTCACAATAGTGTATAAAGATTCACAAACAAATATTTCTATATTACCATTACGAGATGAAAAGAGTTTAATAAATGAAAATATTTCTGACGTTAAAATGTATGAATATAATGTTGAAACGCTCGTCAATAGCAGATAAGTATATATTATATATTGGAGGTTAAAATGTTAATTACTAAACCATATATAAGCCCAGAAGAAAAGACAAGACAAGATTTAAGTACATGTGGAATAGATAGATATAGTAGAAAAATAATATTTTTCGTTGATAGAACTGAATATGAAATGGGAATTTGTAAAACAGGAAAAGCTATACAGATAAATCTATCTGTAGAAATTGGAACTATTTCGGATTCACTAAAAGCATTCGGAATAACTACGAAAAATTCTAGTATTCTTAAAAATGCTGTTTATAAATATGATGTATTTTTCCCTAATGGTCCTATGGATCTACAAAGTGCAATTTTAATATTACAAGATGCATATACAGCCGAAGAAGTAAATGATTTTGATGAACGTGTAGCATATATAAATGATGCAACTAAATATAATAAAAGTATTTGTAGTGTAGATGGAAAAATGGAAGCATTGGCTACTATTAAAGATATAGATAGAAATAAGATTCCGCTTCCATTATATTATAATATGAATCATCAAAGTATGAATGAAGGAGAATCATTTTCGATTATTTGGACAACTGAATCTTTAACGTATGAAGGACATCAACTTATTGATGCTAATACATATTTAGAGATTCACGATTTAAAAACTTATGATACCATGATGAAAACGTTGATACAACAGATTCAAATGAAATCATCCGATAGAAGTGATTTGAATTCTGTAAACGTAATTTCAGATTGTTTTGTAATGACAGCTGAATCAATTTTGAATGGATATTCATTTATCTATGATTCTCAAATGGGAATCGGAGTCAAAACAATTCCAGGTGTTACTTCTGTTCCATATTCAGATTTTAGACTTAAAGAAAATTTAGCTTCTAATTTACAACAATTAACAGATTTTGTAAAAATGGAAGCAAAATTAATCGAAAAGAAATATGGTAGTATAAGAATGTATTATGTACCACTTATGAGTGGTGATAAACTCGATATTAAATATAAAGATTACAAAGATGAAAATCAACCAGATTTTAATAAAACAAAAATAGATAAAGGATATAGTGTCGAAGAGAATCTTATTGAAGATATCATCGACTTAAATAATAGATATACAGATGAAGGAGCCGATTTCTAAAATGATTTTGGTTCCAGATATTTATAAACAGGAAGATGAAATACTACGTACTATAAAGTACGCGACATTTGATAAAAAAGGAAATGTGCGATTAGATCGTATTGATTTGAAGGTAGATAAAGGAAACAGAGTTCTAGAACGAATGACACATTTTGGAAAAATGCTAGGAAGTTTATTTAGTATAGATGACTTTACATTTTCTAAAACTGATATTGAAACCAATGTAATTGAATCTGCAGAGATGTCTGTTACAAATGGCGTTTACGGAACGTCTCATATTCCTTATCCAAATAATTTTAAAGGAATTGATGGAAAAACAAAAGATTTCGGATTTATAAATAGAGCTATATACGATCTGAATGAATTGGAAGGATATAATTATAGATTATCTGATCTTTCAGATAACGTTACTCTGCCATGGATGGCTAATGAATTCGAAGATGCTTTGAATATTGAATATAGTGGCTTGATCGGTAATTTATCAGCGATAATAACTCAAGCTTCTATGTCAATTCCTTTTAGAGTCGATATAATTATCGATTCTAAATATGGATATAATATAACTAATCTGAAAGAAATTTTTAAAGATTCTGAATTCAAAGATATAATCAAAAAAGAAATTGAAAGTTTAGGAAGAGCTATAGGTGTAATAAATAGAAAGCTAAAAGAAATAGGTGAAAAAGAAAAAAGACATATCAGAATTTATAGTGGTATAAGAGAATTTGATTCTTATATAAATATTCAAGATGTGGATAATAAAATAAAATACATACTACATTTGAATAATTCTGATCATGCGAGATCTTTATTTACTACAATTTCTCATCTTGGTAGAAGATGGTATGATACAGAAGAATTTGGAGATCTGATGGAAACTAAATGTACAACTATTCCTGCTGCTATGTATGAAATGGGAGATGAGAATAGAAGATATACATTTGAGAATACAGATTATTCAGATAATTTTATATTATCATATAACTAAGGTGAAACTATGAAAAATAAAAAAAAGGAAACAACTCTAAATGATCTTCTAAATCCTATTAATTGTATAGGAGAAGAAGTTCATGAGTTGGATACAAATTTAAAGATTTCAGATGGTGCAGGATATGTTTTAATATCTCATCCATTTATTAAAAATAAATTAATATTTATAAGATGCTATGAATTATTTTCATTAAATGGAATTTTAGTTTCATTAAGAAGACTAATACACGAAAAGAAAATAGTAGATGAAGAAATTAAAAGCAAACTTAATGATTTAATATTATTAATTAAATTAGTTGATACTTATAATGGAATAGATAAAAAATATAATTGCACAATCAAAAATAAAAAACTTTATATATTATAATATAAGGAGGTTATAAAGACAAAATGGCAAATGATAGTGCAGAGCAAATCTATGAACTATTGAAGAAATATTTATTTCCTATATTAAAATTTGCAAATATCTATGTAGATGATAAAGGAGTTTTAAGACCTGTAGGAAGAGACCCAACACTCTCTTATCAGGAAGAAGGAAGAGACTTGATTATTATAGATAGTCAAGTAAAATATCAAGAAATCAAAGCTAAAAAGGATGAATTTCAAATTTTCAATCCATTCTCGATTCCAAAACAAACTGTATTCTTAGCTAATATGGTTATGATGACTGCGAATCAACTAGATGATTCAAATACAGAAAATAAAAATATGATTTATGATGAAGATCTAGATGAATGGATTCCTAAAGATGAAAACATGACAGAAGAACAAATTACAAATGATAGTGGATCAATAAAACTATTTGAAGTTCGAGATCCTAATTATTTGGTTAATACAAAAATCACTTTTTCTCATACTGATAAAAGTGGTAATCCTATAGATGAAATTGCTTCATTTAGCCATCAGAATGTAATTCTAGCAATTGTAGGAGCAATTATAAATCTTATTAAGAAATTTCAGCGAACTATTACAGTTGATTTTACATCAACAGAAGCTGCAATTATTAATATAGATAAATCATTAAATAAGATTGCACAAAACAGAGAAAAAGAAAGAAAAGAAAAACCACAGAAATTACATATTTCAAACCTCGATGATGAAGAAGAACTTATCGAAGAGATGATGGAGTGTGATAAAGATGGTTATTATATTGATCCTTATATAAGTGCAGATACTATGTTTTTACCAACTGATAAGAAATGTGAATATGATCCTCATAATCCAAATTCTAAGTTGTGTAAAAATATGTTTTTGCCAAACTATAAGATCGTTTCTGATGATGAAGAAGTTGTAAAAACTATAGCAGATGCTCAAGATATTATTGAATATCAAGATATGGACTTTTTATTGTAATGTCTGCTTTAGAATTTGGTCAGTTTAAGCGGGAGTTAAAACGTACACTTGGCAATTATACTACGTGGACTCCTAAGCTTGAACGAAGTTTAAAATCTCTTGGTTTTGATATTGAGAGTAAAAGAAAGCATGCGATTTTATATTATGAGACTGATAAAAGAAAGCTCGTATTTGTAATTAGCAAAACTCCTAGTGATAAACGAGCAGGTTTAAATAATGTAGGTATTATATGTAGAGCACTGTTATCGCAGCAATAGAGATTTATTAAGAGCCCCGTATTTTCGGGGCTCTTATTTTTTCGTAATAAATATTATTTTTAGTGGCATATTATATTGTGAAGGAAAATATAAAAATAAAAATCCTTCAGCTTATCGTATGATAAGTTAATAATAATTACAAGCATCATATGAGAGAAAACGTATGATCCCTTAGAGAAAAGGCTAATTAGATAATCACAGGAGGAAACTACTATGAGTTTCAAAACATATTTTAACGGACGTGTGGAAGAAGTTATGAATGCTGATGCAAAACGCGAAGCTGAAAGAAAAGAGGCAATTGAATCAATGACAAAAGTCGTTTATGATTATCTCGAAGATGAAAACTTCATCGAAAGTATTCACAACAACGTAATGATAGTTCTCATTTCTGCAGAAAGACTTGGAGATGAAAATTGGCAGAAAGTCAATGACATTTTTGGTATGACTACAGATTGGGGAGAGTCATCTATGGCAGATGAAGTTACTGAATCATTAAAGAAATATCCAGATCTTAACGGTTTAAACATCATTAATGTTGCACGTCTTCAGTGTAGCGAAGAACTTAAGAAAGACTGTCCGGAAGCAATTAAAGGAAATTATTACTTTGGTTTGAGAATTTCTATTAAGTAATAAGAATCCTTAAGAAATAAATGTCTGTAGCAATCCAGCTACAGCATTTATTTTTTTTTCTATAATATAAACCATTTTACATAATAATATAACAAATGAAATAATGGAGGTTAATAATGCCTTTAATTGATAATACGTTTGAAAATCAATCAGCTATACCTGATGAAAATCCTGGTGGTGGAGCATTAAGTAGTGCGACGGGTGGTGGAGCAACTGGTGGTGCTGGATCGACGGCTGCAGGTTTAAAAGATGCTGCTTCAAAAGCTGCTGGTACAGCAGGTTCCGCTGGTTCGAGTTTAGCATCTGCATCTTCATTAGCTTCTGCTAAAAGTGGTTTACTTAGTCAAATGAGTAAACTACCAGCTGGAGCATTATTTAAAGATGGTAAATTTCAATTTCCTGTAGATTTAAAAAATAAATATAGTTTGGACAAATTGCTTGCCGCTATGACGGCAGTAATTGATAAAAACTTACCAATCTCTAGTTTATTTAAAGATGGTATTCAGGGAATATTTAGTAATTTTTTAACACAATTAAAATCTGATGCTAGCGAAACATGGGGATTTTTAAAAAGTGCATCTGGTACTTTTTTGCAAACTTTGGCAGATAAATTTAAAGGTATTTTACTGTCAAGAATTTATGTACCTGATGCCGTCTTTTTAGCAGGTTTATATCCTTTGGCTGGTATAGGTTCAAATATTGCATACAAAAATCATTATATAAGAAATCTTTGTTTTAAACATGATATGCCACTATCTTTAGCTTACGTAGACAGTCTTGAAGGAATTAGATACACTGTTGAAAATAATAAAGGTATATCTGAAGCTATGAAAGCTGCTCGATATGGTTCATTCAATGTAGCATTTTATATAATGAGAGAATTACAAAAGGAATTAAAAGAACTTGAAGGTTGTTATCCTCTTCCTAATAATTATGATCGTACAATACAAGAAGGAATGAGAAAAAATTATGAGACAAAAATAAAAGAATCTAAGACTATAATTGATTTTTTGGAATCAACTATACAAAATGAAACAGCTTTAAAATTGTTACCACAATATGTAACAGCTAAAAAAGATTATGAAGATAATACTAAAATGATGGAAGCGTTAGCTATTAATAATGAAGATAAATATATGAAAGATCCTCAATATAAGGTTATTCAAACACTTATTGATAAAAGTTATAAAAATTTATATAAGATTATGAAAACCATTATTGTTAATTCGTATTCTAATTTAACACCAAAAATCGTTTCGAATGCTCTTAATGAATTTAATCTGAAAGCTAGCGCATTTGGTACTAAAGATAAAAAATATGGACAAGTTGCAAGAATTGGTAAAAGCGATTTGAATACTATGTTACCTTTCTTTAAACCTAAAAAAGGTAAAAGTCTTATTGGAAATGTATCGGATGTAACTAAAAAATCAACATTGATACCGGATTATGAACAAACTTTTATTATTCCTAGAAATGTAAATAATAAAAGTATTTATATCTTATTAGCTTCTAGAAATATTCAAAAAGAATATATGACTAATAAAGAATGGTATGATAGATTAAAATATCCTGTATATAGTACATTAATTAGTGCATTGGATAAATCGTTTGCAGGTTTATTGGATGTCGGTCTTGGTAAAACTTTAGTTGGTGTAATCAAGACAGTAGAAGAAGCATTTTATGTATATGGTAAATCTATGGAACCATATTTATTTAATCCTGCTAGTATTGAATACATTAGCTATAATGATTTACGATCTTTACCAGAACCTGATCCTGAAGAAATTCAAAAACAAAAATCGAATAGTAAATCGAAAAATAAAAATAATAAGAGTGGTAGTGGTAGCAACAAAGTAAATACATCTAAGGCTGCAACTGGACCAACTGTTGATTCGGAAGCAGACCCATATACACCTATAATCGAATCTATGTCTGAAACTGAATTGTACAATGAAGTGAAGAATTTTGGTGAAAAGAATGATTTAGAAATTGCTGCAATGAGTACTGATGAAAAGAAATCATATCTTAAAAAGAAATACAATGAGAATCAAACTTCTACGGAAGATATAGTTAATAGAATGTCTGATGATACTCTTAAAAAGTATTTAGTCAGTCGTGGCGTAATTAGCGAAAGTGAAGCTTCGACATACAATAGAACTAAACTTAAAGAATTAACATTAAAAAATTTAAAAAGACTTGAATTAGATTTTACTACCGATGTAAGTAAACTCATGTTACCTGATGATATGAAACGATATGTTAGAAAATATGGTAGAGCTAAAGAGAGTGATTTCTTTAAGAAAAGTGATGAATATATTGCTGGAAGATTTAGAAAACTTCTTATCGAAGAAGAACGGAAAATTTATTATCCAAAAGAATATGAAATATGTGGATATGATGCGGAAGGCTTCCCTGTTTTAGGATATCCATCACAAGATGTGATTCTTGAAACAATAAGAACTAACAACGTCGGTTCATATAAAAATGGTTATCCGAACGCTTTTCCTGTTACTGATACAGGATACATTTGTCCTATTATAGGATATAATACAAAGGGAAAAGCTGTTTATGGAACACCTTTATTTTATACTGATATCGAACCTATTGGAACAGATAGTAGGGATAGAGCTGTATTTGCATATTATAAAGATAGATCTATTCTTGAAGATAATAATTTAACAGAATCTCAAATAAATAAAACAATCGAAGAAAACCAAAGTAAGATCAACACATTACAAGGATATATTGATAATGGTGCATCTGGTGTATTAAAACAAGCTTATCAGAGACAAATACAATCTTATCAGAAAATAAATTCAGATTATGAAGATATGCTTAAATATATGATCATTAAACCTGTAATTGGTTATGATGAATTTGGTAATAGAGTATTTGGTGAAACTGATTTGATTTATAATATTGAAAATCCGGAAGGATATAAATGTATTGGTTACGACTTTAATGGAAAACCAGTATATGAATATACTGAGGAAGAAAGAACTGTTATCGGATACAATAGTAATAACGAAAACATTTATGGATCTGCTATAATTTCTCCTTTTGGAACTGATGAAAATGAAAAGATTATTTATGGTTTTGATTTAAATAATAGACCTATTTATGGTTTTACTATTAAAGGAGAACCTGTAATAGAAATTATTTATAATGAAAAAGGTGTAGAATCTTTTAAAATATCTGAAGTTGAAAAAAGAAATTATATAGGTAAAACTAAGAAAGGAAGACCAATATATGAATATGATGTGTTAGGTAATCCAATAGTAGGTTATGATAAAAACGGTGATGGATATCTTGAACCTATGGAAGAAAGAGAAATAGATGTTTATTATACTGAGTATGATAATAGATCAAAAGAAATTATGGATAAAGTAAAAGAAAATGTTAGAAAATACGTAATAGCAAATAAATATCCAACATATTTCGATGAAGACGGAAATCCAAAGTTTCAAAATTCAGAATCTCTTCTTAATGAATATATTGAAGTTGAATTCAAAAATGGTAATCTTTTAAAAGATATTGAAAACAATGAAAATAAACATGAGTGGATATCTGACGCACAAATTAATACGGTTAGTAGTTATAAAGTTCAAATTGATTCTATTGAAAGAAAAAAAGAAATTTTTAATAGACTTAAAAATGAAAAACCTACACCACCAATTATCGGTATTGATGATGAGAATACTCCAATATTAGGAGAAGTTTTGATTATTAAAGAAATTGAAGATACTCCTGAATTGATCTATTCATCGCAAAGTGCTAATGATTTTGGATATAAACAAACTGTTGTAAATGAAGAAAATATATTGGATAAAGACGATTTTGATATCGAAAAAGATTTTGCTAAAGCAGAACAAGAATTAATTAAATCATTAAATGGTCAAGGTAATATTGGACGTGTAGTTCAACTTGTATACGGATTAACTGATACAGAAGAACTTATCGTTGAAGCACCTGAACCATAAAATAAAATAATCTCTGGAGGAATAATCCTCCAGAGATATTTTTTTAAAGTATGACACCTTCTTCAGAAACTTTTACTGCTGGATCTACAGGTGGTTTTTTATATCCTGTTCCATTAGTAATAATTTGATTATCCCATGAAACGCCTTCAACATGATTTAACTTCATTCTTCTTTCATAATCTTGAGGGAATCTTTCTCTATATTTATTCATCAAATTTTCTGACACATCGAGACATGTGATAAAATTAATTTTATCATATGGAATTATAATCTCTTGTAATCCTGTGAGGGTTTGTTTATTACCCATTTCAGGATCAACTGCAGTCATAGGACTTGTGTTAAATTTACAGAGAAGATGAACTGCATCAGGATCTGAAATATCATATGCTAATGCGTCCAAGAATGTGTACATATCTGCAGTAACAGAAAATCTTCTATTTTTTGCTATACAATCTGCAACCTGTTCTTTGATAGTCATTTATATATCCTCCAATAGTTTACTAATTATTATATTAATACGTTTTTATTATTTATTTAAGAATTAACTTAAAAATATATTATAAGTAGAGGAAATAAAAAATGATAATAAGAAAAATCAAACATAGATTTAAAATGATTTTTAAATCGAAATATGATAGCGATATCTATTGTAATTATTTGCACTTTTATAATATGCTTTTTGATAATCAAATAAAAGATTTAAAACAAAAGTATTAAATCGATAAATGATAAAACTAGTTTATATATGCAATTAATAGATGATTCGGTCAATATTTGTTATCTCTATATTATAAGAATTATAGATGTAAAAATAATCATATATTATGATATGAATAATAAAAGACTTTATACAAAAAAATATAAAATAAAAGGAGAAAAAAAGTAATGATAAAAATCATTAAAAAATATCTTCATAAAAGAAAGATAGAAAAGAAAATTAAATATATTTATAATTTTGCAATGGGAAAATGTTCACATAAAGTATTTGATCCTGAATTAGATAGTATGATAGAAGAAATTTTAGACTATGTGAAAAATAGCGGAAAATATTCATATGTAGAATATACTACTATTGCAAATGGTTTATATTATCATAAAAATATTAATCGTAATGCCGAAAATGCATTATTAGAATCGCTTGCAAAAGATTTAAAATCAAAAGAATCAAGTGTTAAAGAAACACAAAATGCTATATGCGAAGCACTCGAAAATAATATGAAGGAGTAAAATAAATTGGCTAAAGAAGAAAAATATGACGAATCTAGTATTATCAATCTTGGAATGATTGAGGGTATTAGATTGAGACCATCTACTTTCATTAGTGGTGTTGGTCAAGTTGCAATAATGAAATTAGCAAAAGAAGCAATTCAAAATGCTAATGATGAAGCATCATCAGGATATGCAACTAAAGTAACAGTAAAGATTGATTCTAAAACACCAGAAATTTATGTTGAAGATAATGGTCGTGGTATTCCTATCGGATCTATTGACGTCATTATGGATAATATTTATTCTGGTGGTAAATATAATAATAAATCGTATAAAAAACACAACGGATCAAATGGAATGGGTCTTTGTGTTTTGCGATGTATTTCGGATTATCTTGAATTAACTATAAAACGAGATGGAAAAATTTGTAATGTAAGATATGAAAATGGTATTAAAGTTAAACACGATATCAAACCATATTCTGGAAAAGATACTGGAACTGTATTAAAATTTAAACCTTATTTGAAACCATTCTTTGGAGAAAACATCGGAGTTATTGATACTGGTGTATATTTAGACTATGAAGCATTTGATGAGTTTATGACCGGTCTTATGTTTACAAATAGAGGAATATATATCGACGTAACATTTGATGGAGTTAAAAAATTATATTATTTCCAAGGATCTGATAAAGAATATCTTGATTTACTTGCTAAACGAACAAAAACAAAATTATTCATCGACGACGTATGTACTTTTGAAGCCGAAAATCCAACAACTAATATGTGGGGTAAAGCTGTAATATCATTTGATAAAGAAGGTGATTCTAAAGTATGGTCATACGTAGAAGGATTCCCTACTATTGAAAATGGTACTCACGTAGATGGTGTTAAAGCTGGCGTTACAAGAGCTATCACTCAGTATCTTAAACAAAATAATTACGTACCTAAGAGTGCTAAATTTAATGTAACAGGCGCTGATATTATCGATAATATTTTTATGGTTGTACTTCTTGAAATGGAAAATCCATTATATGATGCACAGACAAAAAATAGATTAACATCACGAGATGCTTTTGAATTTATGTCTATAAATGCTTATACTTATTTCTTAGCATGGGCAAATAGTCATCGTAATGAAATGGATAAACTTTGTAAACTTGCAGTTCTTAAAGCTAAAGCAGCATTTGCAGCAAAAGAAGCAAGAGATAATACGATGAATACAGTATCTGTAAAGAATATTGTATCATCAAAATTAAACTTTAAGAATTTTACAGATTGTTCAGGAAATAATCCAAAAGAAAATGAAATTTATATTTGTGAAGGATTGTCTGCATCTTCTGCATTAGTAGGTGCACGCGATGCTAGAACACAAGCATATCTTGCTCTTCGTGGAAAAATTCTTAATATTACAGGAAAGAAAAATCCCGTATTGACAGAAGAATTACAAGTATTCAATTCTGTATTAGGAATTAAAGGAAGAGGTAAAGATGCGGATTATTCAAAATTAAGATATTGGAAGATTGTAATTATGGCCGATTCAGATCCTGATGGTTCTCATATTACTTCATTGGCTTTAGGATATCTCTTAGCATTCTATCCTAAACTTATTGAAGAAGGACATGTATTTATTGCAACTCCTCCATTCTATAGATTGAATTATCCTAAAAATATTCATATCAATATTCTTAATGAAACATATTTCAGTATTTATAAAGTAGCAATTGCACTTTATGGATTTGAGTTATTGGATGCAAAAAATAAAGTTATCAATAAGAATGTATTTAGAGTTTTCTTGAATAAGATTAATGGATATAATGCATTCCTTGATACTTATGCAAAAGAATTAAATTTGGATCCTAACTTACTTGAAATTATTGTAAGATCTTTTGATCATCTTATGACTGGTAAATATAAACAATTTGAAAAACTTGGTTATATAGTTCATCTTAAAACTTCTAAACCAAATTATAGAATTTATTATTTTGATAAAGGATTTGAACACTTCTTCTTGAAAGTAGATTCAAAATTCTTTAATAGTATTTATAAACCTATTTATAATAAACTTTGTGAAATTAAACTCGGCAATGTAAAGATGAGAGATAAAAAGACAAAGATTATTTATGATGGAACTTTATATCATCTTTCTAATTGTTTGGATAAGATGCTTATCGGATCTAAATGTAAATTGGATCGATATAAAGGAATCGGTGAAGTAAACACAGATGTATTAAGAGAAACAGCGATGAATCCTAAAACAAGAAAGATTATTCAGGTAACAATGAATAATGTACCAGAAGCTATTAAGTGGGCTGGTATTCTTCTTGGTGATGATGATATTAATAAAAAGAAAGATTTATTCTTAGAAGATGCATAAAAATAAAATAATAGTGGCCACCAATGCCACTATTATTTTTTCTAATCATGAAAACAACGAACTTGAGTCATTTATTGATTCTCGTATTAAGTTGTGTGACTGGTAGTAGTTGAGCAGAAATAAAAATACTGGTGGTATAAAAACCACCAGTATTTTTATTTTTTTAGATTTTTCGCAATTCTGGTTCAATTACATTAAGAAGACCTTTTGTAGATGAACCATAATTTGTTTTTAAGTTTTTAATTCCTGTAAGCATAGCAGATAAAAGATTCTTAGAAGAAATATTCACTTCCTTATCTCTGTTTTCTGTAGGTTTAGAAGTAAGTTTCTTTTCTTTAGAGAAATCTTTTAATGCTTCAATTACATTTGTTTCTGCGTCACTCTTTTCATTTTTCAAATTCTTGAATTGAATCTTATGAACAATTGCGTAAACAAATCCTTTTGGAGACCAATCATATACATATTGATTATATGTATCATTCATAATTTCGATTTGATCACGAATTATTTGTTTATCTTCAGGACTTAAATCTTTATTTGATTCAAGATCAGTTTTTAAAGATTTATACATAGCAGCCATTCGGCCAGTCATATCAGGATATCCATTTACCAATTGCTGCATAGAAAGGCTTGTGTAGTGAGCAGCGCCAGTAATAAGATTTGCAACAGGTACATAATTCAATAAACTGAAAATACCATAATCCTGTTTATATCCATGTAAATTTCCGATTTTAGCAAGAGCAGAAGCTTGAGCTGGAGCTAATGCATAAGCAGCAGTATAAATATCTGCAAACTGTTCAAATCTTCGGTTTTTATTTAAGAAATTTTTTTGTGTAAGAGCATATAAATTTGAAGGAGTACTTAAAACAGAATAAAATACTTCGCTTATCATTTTAAGTAAACCGCCGATGGTAAATGAAATAAATTTACCAAAGAATTTCAAGATTTTATGATCTTTTTGTTTTGGTAAAGATTTTGTTACATCATGAGTATTTGTATCAATCATTTCACCAAAATATTCTCTATCGTAATCTTTTCTATTGGCACCGATTTCTTCTTTAATAATCTGACCACCAATATATTCAGGATCATCTTCTCTTATTTCTTTCATAGTTTTATGCTCAAATATTGCGGCTAATCCAGAGAAACCGAAAGAGAATAATAATACGATAGGATTCAAAAGATTATAAACGTCTTCGAATAGCGAATGAATATAAACTGATGCAAGGTTTTCGTTTATAGAACAAATTGCATGTTGCATAGCATGACCAAATTCGTGTGTCATAACTGCTACACATTCTTCGTCTGTAAATAAATCCTTTCCATTTTCCTTATCAAGAAAATGAATACCAAATGAAACACAATATATTTTTCCATCTGGTGTTTTATATTTATATCCATTTTTTGTTTCAACAATATCTTCGAGAGATATTTTTAATTTTTCATTTACATGAATATGACCATTCTTTTTTGTTACAAGATTTGCATCAAAACACATAGGAATGCACCAAGCGTTAAGATCGTCTATAAGACCAAAGTAACATCTACTGATATTAAAAGTTTTTTCTACACATTTTTCGATTTTTTTAAGAATAGGAGAGATTTTTTTAGAAAAATCAGTTCTAGTCTTTTTATTATTTTTATCAGAAACTGCTTCTTGATATACACTTCTTAATTCAGCCATTAATGAAATCATTGTAATTTTATATTCATTATTATCACCGAAGAAAGCTTCAGCGCCTCTAGCGTATTCATGATAATCTCGTTCACGTGTTTTAATAGAAACTTTTAATTTTTCAGGTTTTTTATTATAAATTTTTTGAAAATCTTCTGTAGATAAGAAAGGATTTTCTCTGATGTTTAAATTAGTAGTTATCATCAAAATCTCCTTAATCTGATTCTGGAACAGCCACAGGTTCAAGTTCCGGTTCTGTTTTTGCTGTTATTCTATTGATACATCTGTTGAATCCTTCCATTACATATTTTGTATTTTTCAAAGGATTTTTAAAAGTATCTCTTATTTTATCATAATATTTATCATTATTAAAATGAGTATATTTTAATGCATCAAAATTATAAATAGGATTATATGTAACAAAATCGTGAACAAATTTTTCGATAGTATCATCTACAATTTTGTAGGTTTTATAATTTGAAGAATTTTGAAGATAATAAGTAGCAAATTGTAATAAAGGAAGAATTCTTGCTGCGAGAATAGTTTTCTTTACGTTATCTACAGTTTTATCATCATCCGTTTCATATAATTTAAAAGAAGAAATAAATTTATTGATTTTTTCTTCAGGATCTCTGAATTCAATCTTTAATAATGAACCAACTAATTTATCAGATGGTTCTATTAATGAAAGAATATTTAATGGATTGATATTTCTCGATAAACCTCGTAAAAGTGAAATTAATTTATCAAAATCTTCGTCTTTACTTAATAGAGTAATAATGTCTTCATATGTTTCGTAAAATTCTTTAGAAATATTTTTAAATCGTTCATTATTATATTCGATATATTGTGATGAAGATGTATTCAAAAATGTGAAATCAGAATATCCTAAAAGATTAAGTAACATCATAAGTTTTTCTGTCATTGCGATTCTATAACCATCTTTAAAAACAGCAGCTAACAATGACAATCTTATATCCTGAAAATAACCTTCAGTTTCATCAGTATAATTTAAATAATCTGCTAAATATTTTTTATTAATAAAAATTGTAACTGTAAATTTCGATGGATTTATAAATCCATTTTCAGAAATTTGGATTCCTTCGATTTTATTTTCTGAATAATCTTTTAATGTATCAAAACAGAAATCAACACAATTAACTGTATTGTCTGCAAATATTACAGAAGCTTTACACTTCAAATCGGTCACAAAAGCATTTCTAATGTCGTTTCTTGTACCATTAACATCGACACAATCTGTTGATAAAATTTCATTTATAATAGTAGATTTATTTGGTGAGTTTGAAAATTTTAAAAATAAAGATCTAAGATTTTCTAAATTAAAAAGTTTAAAACTGTATTCTTTGAAAACCTTTGAATACATATTAAAAAGATTATAACCCATACTCAACTGATATCTATTTTCTGGGTTAAATAATTCGAATAATCTTTTATTTTCATATTCAATTTCGGATTCGTTCACTTGATTTGGACAAAGAGCTGCGAAATTAACTAATTGTCCATTAAAGCGTATGACCTCAGGTTTTCGTCTAAAATGTGATGCTGACATTTTTGACCTCCAATATATATTAATTTTTATTTCATTTTATACAATTAAGTATAAGTACATATACAAATGTTTTACTATATATTGTCACTTAAAAAGGAGTTTGTATGGGAAAAGTAGAAGCACCAAAAACAATCTCAAGATATTCATTAGTTATGACATTGCAACGGCAATATAATGGAAATAGTCCATTTGTAATTAAGAAAAATGGGAAAGAGGTTTATGATTTCCAGACTGACAAACTCGAATTTACATGTTGCAATAATATGGAACATAAACATTTTATGACACCGTTAAGAATGTTACAATTGGTGTATATTTATGGATCTAATCCGTGTCCATTATGTAATCCTAAAGGATTGAAAGGAAAAAAGAAAGACAAAGGTTCATTCGGCCAGGAAGATGGATCTATAATTTCAGAAACTAAAAAATATTTGGAATCTAGCGATCCAACAGAAACCGCAAAACGAATGAGTGAAGTTCAAATTGAAATCGAAGAAGAAAAACGAAAAATAAAAGAACTTGAAAAGAAACGAGAAAAGGAACAAAAAGAATCAGAAGAAGATATTGTGGAATCTATTCCATATGATGAATATATAGAAAAAGAAAATCCTAATTATAATCCAAATAATATAACAACTGTAGATTCAGAAAATAATATAGAAGAAAAAACTGTAGAAGAATTTGAAGCAGAAATTGTAAATGAAGATGATGACATCGTAGAATCTGAAACATTCGACGATTATGTATTACAAAATCCTGATTATGATGAAAAAATAATCGGAAATGATTTATTGAATAAAAAACCTAAAAGTAAATTTGATTTAGATTATATTTTCGCTAATGCACAAGAAGAAGGATCGGTTTTTGCAGTTGAAAAAGTAGATACAAAAAACGATCATGTCAACGAAACAAGAGATAAACATGTAAGACGGAATAATCTAAATGATGAAGCGAAATCAGAAAATATTGAAAGTGAAATGCGAGAAATTGCAAGAGAAAATGATAATACAAATATAACAAAACTTGCAGATAATATTAAAAATGAAAATTTAAATAAAGATAATACAAATATATTATTAACTGAATCAAATGAAAACGAAAAATCTTCTGAAATCGATGACGGAGATGAGGAAGAAGAATTTAGTTTTTAAAATAAATAATAAAATATTTTTGGAGGTTAAAAGATATGATTAGTCCATCAGAAGCAGAAGAAGGAGTTGTAAAACACCTTGTTTCTGGAGCTAAAAAGTTGGGTTACAAACCGTTCAATAATATCACTTATATAAGTGAAAATGCGAATGGTGAAGGGAAACTCACAGGTGTTTGTCCATTGTGTGGCGAACAGAAAACGTTTGAGTCTCTCGATGAAATTGATTTAGTTAAGGAAGTTGAAAATCCTAAAACTAAGAAAAAGTATTTTGTAAATTCATGTGAAGTATGTGCTGCAAGTAGAAAAGAAAGTGTTACAAGTGAACCAGAACGTCCACTTAATAAATTGCTATATAAACGTGCAGTCGAAATTCTCGATAAAAAGTTTAATTCGACACTTATTCCTACAAAAGCAAATTTGTTTCTTGATCCAAACGAATTTGTTACTTTTAAACCAAATGTTGAAAACAGCAAAAAGTATAAAATTAAACTTAAGGTAATCATGTTGTATTCAGATACATATTTCGAAGATCTCGACCGAGATGAATCTGAAGAAAGTGTATTTGAAATTGAAGAAGATGAAATCTTTGCAATCTTGAAAGAAGATGAAAGTGTAACTGTGAATTTTGAAGACTTTCTTGTAAATAAAGAAAGAGATTCAATCACATACATAGATGAAGATCAGCTTGCAAATGAAAATGCTGCAAAGGAAAGAGAAGAAGAATCTGGGGTCAACGAAGAAACTACAGATGAAACCTCTGAACCTGATGTTGAAAACACAGAATCTGCAGAAAGTTTCGATGAAAATGCTGATATTCAGAATGAAGCTTCTGAACCAGAAACAACAGAATCAGAACCTGTGACTGAAGAGAATACTGTAGCCGAAGAAACCTCTACTGAAGAAACTTCTACCGAAGAAGTAACTCTTGAAACAGAACAGGAAACTGAAACCGATGAAACTGAAATCACAACTTCTGATATTCAGAATGAAGATGAATTTGGTGGAAGCAGCGAAGAAGTAACAATTGATTCTGAACCAGAAACAACAGAATCAGAACCTGTGGTTGAAGAAAATACTGTAACTGAAGAAACTTCTACCGAAGAAGTAACTCTTGAAACAGAACAGGAAACTGAAACCGATGAAACTGAAATCACAACTTCTGATATTCAGAATGAAGATGAATTTGGTGGAAGCAGCGAAGAAGTAA
>Ga0326511_10000485_pt1 | contig 34910 bp, 29 predicted proteins | sample 0_2496_0518_D_FD_203701 | JGI IMG/M metagenome (GOLD analysis project Ga0326511, IMG submission 203701) | Bovine rumen microbial communities from UC Davis, California, United States - 0_2496_0518 | ecosystem: Host-associated > Mammals > Digestive system > Stomach > Rumen | place: USA...
AACTCTTGAAACAGAACAGGAAACTGAAACCGATGAAACTGAAATCACAACTTCTGATATTCAGAATGAAGATGAATTTGGTGGAAGCAGCGAAGAAGTAACAATTGATTCTGAACCAGAAACATCAGAACCTGTAACTGAAGAAACTTCTACCGAAGCAGTTGAAACTTCTACTAAAGAAGACAGTGGAGAAATTACTCTTGAATTGGATGATAATTCTAGTTCACATAGTTTCTTCGATAACTTATTTGGTAGAAATAAGAAAACAGAAGAATCTGTAACTGAAGAAACTTCTACCGAAGCAGTTGAAACTTCTACTAAAGAAGATGATGGGGAAATTACACTTGAATTAGATAATGAAAGTGGTGATGAAAACCCTTTTTCAAAAGCCTCTGGGGAAAGAAGTGAAACTGGTGAAAACAAAATAGTATCGCCGATTACTTCAGAGGCTAGAAAATCAATAGAATCTGAAGATTCAAAAGAAGAAATTGAACTCGAATCAGTAAATGAAAATTTCACTGATGATGAAGAAGAAATTACTCTCGAAAGAGATGATGTTACTTCTAAAAAAGAAAAAGGAAAAAATGTATCAGATGAATCAGACGTAAATCATAAAGATTTTGTAAAAGATGAAGCTAAGAAAGTTTCTGAATCCGATAAGAAATGGTATAATAATCCTGTAGTATTCAGTGATGATGAAAATGAAAACTTTAATGAATTAATGGATGAAGTAGATCTTATTAATGAATTTAAAGAATCTGATTTAGGTAAAGTAATTTATGATGTATGTAAGCGTACAGGTCTTAATGCTAAATTTACAATTAGTGAAGATACATTTGAAATTCCTGTAGTAGATTTCGAATCAGGAATGCGTGTAATCTGTATTGATTGTAACAAAGTAGGACAGATGAAAGTACAGCTTGCAATTATGGAACGTCAGGTTGAATTTGGTTATCCTCTTCCTAAAGGAACTAAATATGGATTAGCATATCTCTATTCTGATTGTCTTACATCTAAAGAACGCACAAAAGCAACTATTAAAAATCTTATTAAGATTGTTAATAAAGAAAAATTTGATGGAAGAAGAATTATTAATTTGGCTGGAAATTACACTCTGTTCTATACAGATAGTATTCCGGTCATTCGATCGTTTGAAGCAGAAAATTCTTCATATCCACAGGGTAAACCATGTACAAAAGAAATTGGTATTATTGCCCTTAGACATAGATCTGGTAAACACGAAGAATTTACAGCTAAAGACTTCATGAACTATCTTAATAAAAATTATAAGATGGATATGAAAAATCACAACCTTTATATGGTTGCAACTGCTAGATATATCGTTAAGCCTGATCCAATGAGTAAGACAGTAAAATATCAGATTACAGATTATTCTGAATTAGCTGATTCGATTCTTATGGATGGATTTGATCATATTATTGGTGCTATTATCAAAGAGCACAAACTCAATAATACTGTGAAAGATCCTAGATTCTTAGGTACTGATTTTAGTCAGTACAAGTATCAATTCGAATATGAATTTGACCCTTCAACTTTACCAAGTCCAAGTTTGGAAATTTGGTGGGATAATGAGAATTTCTTCAAGACATTCGATTCATTTGAAGATGGTCAAGGAAAATGTTTCATTCGCGTTCCAGAATATAGAACAAATTCAACAGATGGTTATAGAAAAGATCCTAGATTGTTCTTGCCTATTCCATTCTCGAAATTGTTCAAAGCTGATATCGAAAAATCTGGCGTAAATGTTTTAAATGATAATGCAAGACGCAAATTCATTGAACAGCTCGGATTCGTAGAATCATATTACCCTAGAATGAAACGCTTTATGTTGAATCCTCTTAAAGCAATGAAATTGGAGTTCAGCTCAAGTATTTTCGCAATGACTAAGGTGGATCTGAACAAGTTCTTCTCTGGTAACGGTGTATACGACGGTGGTTATGACAACATCTTATTCCAAAAGTTTATCAATAGTTCTAAACTTGATGATAAAACGAAGAATATGATGTCGATATTAGCAATACAGAAAATGCTTAATAAATAAAAATTAAATTAGTATTTTGATTAAATATTATACAATGCTAAACAATATCTATGTACAGAGTTGTAAGTATGTAGATATTACACTCAAATTTGCTGCGCAGCAAATTAAAAAATATTTTCCTATAGGAGGTCCTAAAAATGGACGAAAAGAAGAACACACAGACTTCTTCAGCAAAGACACCGGTATCAATCAATGCGATGTCTAAAATGATGGCAATGCAGGCTTCACTTCCTGAATTGATTTTCAACCTTAAGCTCATGGGTGTAAACGTTGGTGGTTCTATCATCAACCCATTTGTTGCTATGACATTTGTTCAGGCAATCGAAACAGCAGTCGAAAAGACTGGCAGCGAAGATGTTGTAAACAAATTCAACACTGCAGTTATGATGAGCGGATCAAAAAGCGGAAAGATCGATCCGATGATGATGTTGCTCATGAATGGTAACAAGGATATTGATCCTATGATGTTCATGATGATGAACAACAAGGATGGAAAAATCGATCCGATGACCATGATGATGCTTTCAGGAAAGAAAGATATTGATCCTATGATGTTCATGATGATGAACAACAAGGATGGCGATACATCAAAACTTCTTCCTTTCCTTATGATGAAAGACAATGCTGCATTCAAAGACAATCCTGCGCTCATGATGACACTTATGGGTGGAAAGAATATCGATCCTATGATGTTCATGATGATGAACAACAAGGATGGAAAGATCGATCCGATGACCATGATGATGCTTTCAGGAAAGAAAGACATTGATCCAATGACAATGATGATGCTCTCTGGCAACAAAGACATCGATCCTATGATGTTCATGTTGATGAACAACAAAGACGGTGATACATCAAAACTTCTTCCTTTCCTTATGATGAAAGACAATGCCGCATTCAAAGACAATCCTGCGCTCATGATGACACTTATGGGTGGAAAGGTTGATCCGATGACATTCATGATGATGAACAACAAAGATGGAAAAATCGATCCTATGGTGTTCATGATGATGAACAACAAAGGCAGCGATAATAACATGCTTCCTCTTCTTATGATGAACGGTGGACTTGACAAATTCAAGGACAATCCTATGATGTTGTCTATGCTCTGCGGTGGTAAGATGGATGCTCAGACTCTTATGTTGATGAGCATGATGAAAGGAAAAGATGGTGCCGCTAAAGGTGGACTTTTCTAATCTGAAAAGATAGGTAAATAGTAGGACTTCGGTCCTACTATTTATTTTTTTTTTGTATCTATTAAATTTTGTAATATATATTATTTATTGAAATAATTAAGGAGGAATAAAAATGATATCTATATTAAAACCGAATATTTCAGTAAAAATAGAAGTATTTTCATTTAATAAAAAAGAAGATGATTATAAAGATGAATTAATTAAATTTCTATTGGATAAATTTCAGTATGTTTTTAAATCATCTTTAGAATCTGTGACTTCTTTGATTTTTAACACATTATATGAATCTAACAATGAATGTATGAGCAAAACATATAATGGAGGCGGAATATTACAAACTTTAATTATAGGTACACCTATCAAAGATTATGGATTTATAAAAGAATCAGATAGATGTATATTTAAACATGAAGATAATTATATTGATTATCATATAAAAAATATATTATCAGATAATGTTTATTTTATTTCATATCTATCAGCTATTATTATTATGGATGAAGAAAACTATAATAAATTTGTAAAAAGACGCAGTATTTATTAAATAAATTAACAACACGTATTAATACGTGTTGTTAATTTTTTATTTCTTTAATAAAATTTATATATGATATAATAGGTGGATAAAATGAGAACAAAAGTTAAACTTTATAATTATGGAAGTTATAAATATTTAGAAAATTTTGTTTTAAAAGATGAATACGAAAAAGATAAAGAAAAACTTAAAAACAAATTTGATTCTAAATTTGTTATTTACAACCCCGAAAAGAAAAAATATTTAAGACATTTTATCCGACTTTCTGGGATGCCTATATTTACAGAAAAATTGGAAAATGCTAAACTATTTGATAATTTAGTCGACGGATATAAAGCTAGAAAAGTAATGATTGAATATACAGAAAGATTTATAGATAAAAATACGAATGTTTTTAAAAATATCTATAATAAAGATAAAACAATAATTAACATCGATGTTAATCAAATAATTTTTTGTTGATATAATAACGAAAAATTGATTTTTGAAAATAAAAATATATTATAAAACGTAGGAGGAAATAAAAAAATATGGATAAAGAAAAGTATATTCTTGTAATGGGTAATAAGTCATATTGTGAAGAATCAAATTCCTTCCAAGGTGATGTAAAACTTGCTAAAAAATTCGACACATATAGTGAAGCAGCAAGCAAGAAGAAAAAACTTTACAAGAAAATATTTGGAAATATATCAATAAAAATTATTCATGAATAAAAACAAAGGAGGAAATTTTGTCAGAATCCCAACTGGTTCTCCCAAATTGGAGAATAAGATTTTATTATGATAAATACCTTAAAGGTAATCCTTACATTATTAATCAGGATGTTGGTATTAACAAAAGAGATGTAACACCGATTGAAGGTGGTATTTATTCATCTGAACTTGGAAATATTGTTGATACTGATAAAGATCTTCGAGAGTATTCTTGTTATTGTGGTAAACTCAATTCAAGACTTAGAGAAGGTGATATCTGTGATGAATGTGGAACAGTATGCAAAGAAACATTTGGAGCAGATCTTGAAAAATATGGATGGATTCATTTAGGAAATTATTATATAATTCAACCAGATGCTTATGAAATGATAAAATCTGTAGTAGGAGCTAAAAATCTTGAAAGAATTTTAAAGTATCAAGTTAATATTGATATTGATGGTAATTCAATTGATATTACTAAAGTTGATGCTAAAGCAGCTCCGTTCCAGAATATTGGTATGATGGAATTTAAGAAACGCTTTGTAGAAGTTATGAATTATTATGCTTCTATAAAACCTGCAAAAGCAGAAAAAGCAAAGTTTCTTATTGCTATGAGACAACGAATTTTTACAAACTACATTCCGGTTTTCAGTAATCTTCTTAGACCTGCATATGCAAGTTCTAAAAAGAAAATGTTTAGTTATGATAAGTTGAATTCATATTTGACTAGTATTTTGAGTTCAGCAAAATTGTTAAAAAATGGTACAAGTAAAAGATTAAAAGATGGTGGAGATAAAATACTTCTTTGGGCTATACAGGAACAACTTCAGTCTTATTATTCTATGACTATATCTGCAAAGTTATCAGGTAAACATAAAGTAATTAGAAATACTATTCTTTCTGCAAGAACTTCTTTCAGTTCACGTGCAGTAATTACTTCTTTAACTGATAATAGATATTTGGGAATGGATCATATTGTACTTAATTACAAACAGTTTATTGAAATTTATACTTTGTTAATTTTGAATTGTATGATGAGAGGAATCGGAAATCCTAATTTCCGTAATATGACTTTATTTGAATTAGTTGCTTATTTGAAGAAAGCAAAATATTCAAGTGAAGTTGATGAAAGTATTTATTTCATCTGTGAATTCTTAATCAAAAATCATAAACAAGGTTTATGGATTGTTTTGAATCGAAACCCTACTATGGATCTTGGTTCTCAACAAACTCTTAAAGTTGTTCATGTAATTAAAGATGCAAATGCATGTGTAATGCAAGTACCATTGACATCATTGTCAGCACAGACTGGTGACTTCGATGGCGATACTTTGAACGTATTTGCTTTAATGGAATTTAGAGTAGTAAAAGCATATATCGATGGATTCTCACCAAGAAATCTTCTTCTTGATAGAACTGGTGACGGATTGATTGATACTAACTTCATTCCTATTAAAGACCATTACACTGTAGCAAATTCATTCTTAACACCTTTGAGAAATCAAAATTAAATAGTTTAAACTACAGTCCAAAAGGACTGTAGTTTATTTTTTATTTTAAAAACGTAATAAAAGTATTTTTTAGTGACATATTATATCTTGATCTATGTATATAGATTAATAATTTTAAACAAAGTTCTTAGGAGAGAAAACCGAAAGACGCCTTAGAGAAAAGGTCTTAAATAAGATAGAAACACGGAGGTAAACTATGGATAAGTTTACAAATAAGATGGTTAAAACCAACATTGGTATGGTCCACATTAGTAGGATCATTAACTCATTCATTAGAATGGGATTTAAAACACTAAAGAGATATCCATTCTCTTCATACCCTGCTAATAGGGTCTTCTTCGAATACCTCGATTATATCGGTGTATCCAAAGAAGATCAAGATACTATCTGGTTGGTGGCATCTAATGGCAAGTCAGAACTTGAGTCAATGGCCTCGAGATTCTTTGACGAGAAGTATCGCGGTCAGGAAGACCGCTTTGAACCAAAAAATAAGGATAAGAGGATTGATGGTTAAATAAAGGGTGGGAGCTATTAAAGCTCCCACTCATTTATTTTTTTTTCGTTCTTTTTTCTATATAAGAAAAACATTATTAATATAATATAATTATTTTTAATAACATAAATATTACGTTAAGGAGTCAATCGATGAATAGTTTAAAAACTACTAGAATGTATTACAGTCTAGATAAATTTTTTAAAATATCCCAAAAGTTTGAATCGATTAACCGATGGATATATAACTATACAATTGATAGAGATAAATATGATTATTTGATACAAATTTTAAAGACATATAAATACCCATTAGCAAAAGATGTTTCAAAAGCTCTAGAACGTGGAGAAATTATTCCGATCAATATGGCGGATCCAAAAGATCCAAAAAATAGTGCTATGGAATTTCCAACTTCTATCTCTTCACTAAGTTTTATTGATAAGAAAAAACTGATTACTAGTGTAGATACAAGTCCTCGTTCTTCTTATGTACGCAACAATGCAAATGGAGAAATCGAAAGTTATAGTGTAAGAGATGTGAAAGATTTTTACATCTATATGCAACGTGGATATGTCGCAAGAAAATTAATTACTGATAAAAATAGTTTAGAGTTTAAACCAAATTTTGTAAAAGCAGTAGTTAACTCTTATTCTCGTATGTTGGCAAAATCAATTTCTGCTATTTATGGTACTGGTGCTAAAGAAGAATGGTCTCAGCGTCTTCTTTATATTACAATTTGTTTTGCACTTCAAAACTTTTTTAATTATGATATTCTTAAAGCTCGTGAATTTGCTTTGACATTCCCAGGAATTAATAAACAAGTTATAATGACAAGCTCAAAATATTATAATGCAGATTATGGAATTAAAATAAGTATGGCATCTGACAAAATGCTTTCTGTTAAAGAAGTAGATGATAAAACTGTTTTCCCGTTCGATATTTTTGTTATGATTATTTCAAAAGAATTTGAAGAAATGAGAACTGGAAAAATTGAAAGACGTACAATTACTGATAGATATATTAGCATGTATGGTCAGAATGCTTTAACTTCAATAGAACATTGTGAATCATTTATAAATATGCTTTTGACATCAGAGTTCAAATGTGGTTTTTATATTGATAATAATATTTATAATATTGCAAAAGACGATATTGTAATTATTCAAAAATTATTAATTAGTGATTAAGGAGAATAATATGAAAGGTACTCACTTTTATGACCTCAATCATGAATGTAGTACTGTTGTTACACCTAAATATGATGAAAATTCAAACTTAATTGTAGATCAAACGGTTGTAGATCATCTTAAAAGTCATATATTACCAATCGAAAATGCAAGGCGAGAAAGAGAAAGTGGAGTATTCGATTATGAAGTATTCACTCTTTCTAGTGATGATATAGATAGATACAGAAATAAATTTTCACGTAATTATGGTAGTTTTATAGATGGAAAGACGATGAAATTAAATAAATCGGAATTCTATTTTAAATTTGCTACTAATATTGCTATTTCTGTAGATGCTGGTATTAAACGATTAAGTGCTACACAAAAACTATTTGATTTAATTTCATTGTATGAACGATCTATACAACAGTTTCCTACATTATCTTTATTCTTGAATGGTATAAAAATACCAGATAATGAAATATTAATTTATATGACAGAATCTGGAACTGAAATTTTAATACCAGAAAAGTATTTGACAAAAGATAATACTACTAATAAATACAATCCTATTGAAGTATATGTGCAAAAACACGTATATCAAAAATATCATTATTATACTGTATTTAAACACAGTATTCCAAATAAATCAGTAACAATTGATCTAACCGATGAAAAATTAAAAAAATGTATTTTAAATTTTAAATATAAATACATAAATGGAAAAAAGACCGATGAAATAGAAAGTTGTAAAAATATAATTGTGTATGCTAATGGTTTTTATAAACTGGAATCAGCATATACTATGGAAATAGTAAGCAATAATCTTATTTTAAACTTCAACAATAGTAATTTTAATAGTAGTGATCAAATTGAAATTATTTTTGATTCTGACGTAAAAGCTACTAATACACTTGTTATAAATGGAGATTTCTCACAATCTGCAAATATGATAAGGTGTTATTTTAATTTACCTGAATCTACTATTGATTATAAAACAAACTTTTTATTTGGGTCTTTACCAAAACAAAATTGTTATTTTTATATTAACAATAAACGAATGAATCCTAATAAGATTAAACAAATTGGTAGATTGAATTATATGTATGAAGAGCAAGGAACTCCTCATGTTCCGTATACTTGTACTATAATTTATACAGATAAAGATCATATTGATGAAAGTAGAAAATATATTTACGGCGAAGATTATTATTTAAGTAATTTTTATGGAATAGATAATATTTCTAAAATATTAGGAAAACTTGCTGATAATCAAGAAATAAAATCTACAGATCCATTTGTCAATAAGTATTTATTAAATTCTTCTGTTGATATTAGAAAAATTATGAATAAATACGGAATGATGTATGATGAAAATTACGTTTCAAAACTAAATGAAATAGATTTGAAATTTAATGATAATAATTCGCGTGTTCGTGAACTTATAAAAGAAAGTGGAAATTATTTAATTAGAGATTTATTAAATCTTTATGGCAACGATGATATTTTCGATGAAGTTCAGAAAAATGAAAGTACACCAGAATATATTTCTTATACTTTTAAAACTAAAAAAGATGAAAATACTAAAACAACTGGTTATTATTATGAAGTAACAGTTAACGGTGATCACATTACCGATTCAAAATATATAATCGACTCAAGATATCAATATAATCATATAAAAATTCCAAAAACTATTTTAAAAGATGGTTTAAATAGAATTCATATTCGTGAAAAGAAATTTGATACTGGTATTTCAGATGAAATGGAATATCGACTTATCAAATCTTCAGATTTAATTGAAAGAACAAATATAAATGAACAAGAATTATTGGAATACGAAAGATTAATTGAAAAAACGAAAGAAAGAATAAAATATCTTGAAGAAAATGATTATGTAATAGATGATGTGATTCAATCTGAAAGTGTAAAACAAGAAGAGATTGATATATTAAAAAATCAATTAAATACTTATAAGAATGCAGCAATTGCTAATTATAAATATTCATATACATTTGATAAATTTTTAACTCCACTTGATATAAGAGATTATATATGTTTGAAACCTATCGAATATAATGAAAATTTATATTTTGCTAAAGGTAAAACAAGTGGTTGGATTGTAGACTCTAATGTTTCATTCAATGATACTGGAGATAAAATTGTTCTCTATATGAGAGATAAACCTGAAACAAATTTTGTAATATATAGTATGAGATTTGCTTTTAAGTTTAGCACTTCTATTGATACAGATTTAACTAATCTTGAAGATATGAGTATTAATATAGTAAGTAAGAATACATATGATTTGCCTATAATTCCTGTAGGATCATACGTTGTTTTCCTTAATGGAGAACGATTGTATAATGGTATAGACTATGTATTTAGACATCCTGGTAACTATGATCTTATAACTTATACGTCACTTTGTCTTAAGCGTAAAACTAAAGCTGGTGATGAAATCGAAGTTTATTTTGATGATGTGCAAAATATTACAGTTGGACGTTCTAATGATATTCTTAGCCATTCAGGAACTGTATGGAATAAATATGGACTTATTTATTTTGGCAATATTAGATATCCATATTCTCCAAAATATATTGATCTTTATATTAATGGAAAATATATTTATCCAGATCAAATTGATATTCTCTCTGATAAATTAATTAGAGTAGATCCTGAGATATTGAACCCTATGTTTGATATCTTTGCTGAAACATCATTTGGTGTCGATATAGATAAACTTAAATATTTCTTTGATTATGAAGGTAATCGATATGAAGATAGTGAATTTGAGAAACTTATAGGAAATTTATTTGTAGAGTATGACTTCTCTACAATTACTAATCCTGTAGAAAATTCTCGTGGTAACGAAATTTATGAATCATTTGATGATAATGTAGATTCATGGAATCATGTTCCAAATATTAGACGTGCAGAAGATTCAGATGAAGCTATGAAATTAGCAGAAAAATCTGTATCTAAACGTTATAATCTTTATGAAACTGCTTATCTCCTTTGGTTACATTCAAATGATGTAAAAACTTTAATGATTAATGGAAAAAACATAAATCAAAGAATAATGAACTATTTTAGATTTTATGTAGAAGACACAAATATTAGTGAAAGACAAGATATCTACGTTTCTGCATCTAGAACAAAAACGTTCAATGATATAGTATTCAATGGAAATAAATATCCTTATGATTATTCAGAAAGAGTTATGAGATTCTTGAAATTTGCTAAAGGAAACAATATATCTTTAAAAGATACACCTGAAAAATTAAGAAATCATTTACCGATTTCTAACGTAATGTATCCTAGAGATTTTCCAAAAGTCATTAGTAGTAGAACAAAAATATCTCAAATAAATAGAGATCTGATTGTTGGTGGTAAACCAGGTCCTATATATAACGACACCACTACACATAAAAATTAATTGGAGGAACTAAAATGGGCGTATTAAATACAAGTAGTCCATACATGGATGATGCAGATGACAGACAGGGTCGTGTTGCAGTATCATCTACACCAGAAAGCTGGTATAATACAAATACAGATCAAAATCCTGGCGGACGCGATGAAACTGTTCCGTATCCTGATGAAATTGCTCATAGTGATAAAGGCGATTTCGTCGTATTGACTCGTGATGAAAATAATAACGTAGTTCCTAAGTCTGCTTCACGTGACTTGAGAAACAAAATTGAAAATCTTGAAAAAGAACACATATTTGAAAATGCAGAAGCATTTATGTTTAATTCATCAGTAAACACATTATATTTTGATTCAGATAGAATGACTGTTAAAATTTCACCAGAAAGAGTATTTAGCTCTAATTACAGATATTGGGCTGTTAAAGGAATTAAAGAAACTGATGGTTCAAATGGATATTTTACAGGTATTCGTGAATCTGATGGTGGTTCAAATATTGTAAGTAATCTTATTAATACTGATATTTATTATGATGAATCTGGTAATCCTGTAGGAGTTACTTGTTCTGGACATCTTATTTCTCCTCTTGTGCACGGTCATAACTATGTAGTACAATTCTTTGATGAAGACAGAATTTTGGTGTGTCAGATGTCTTTCCAAGCATATTCTGTAAGAAATATGACATTCGATGTTGCACCAGAAAATGCTATTGTTGATATCAAAATTGGATCTGCTAGCAACAGTGATGTAATTAATCTTCAACAGGATGCTAATTGGCGTGATCTTAATATTCGTCTTTATCTTCTTTATGCAGATGCAACAATTCGTGATGTTACATCAGAATGGATTACTAATGGTGGTACAACAGGAAGAGTTATTATTGATGGTCTTGATAATATCAATCCTCAAAATATTACACCTGATGGGGAAAGTGGATATGAAATTAAAGTTCATTATTTTGCTTCTTCAGTAAATATTGATAATCCAATGGTTGATCCAGATAATCTTGTAATTACTCATACATATCATGTTAAGATTGTACCAAATTCAAGCGAAAATATTGCTCAGGTAATTCCTTCACTTTGGATCGAGGGTAATACTGCAAATAGTGCACACCTTTGTATGAAACTTCTTGGTCTTAATAAAGATGAAAACGGAAAGCAATATTTTGTTGATCATACATATCGACTTAAGAATGATGCTGTAAATAATACTGATGGTAAATTTATTTATGAAGGAAGTATTGAACTTGTAAATGAAGATGATCCTGATAAAATCTATTATCGAATTAATTCTACAATTGCTTCATCTGGTGGTAATACAAACTTCCACGTTGTTCCAGTTCGATACGGTACGCTTAATTCTAAAAAATGGTATGGATTCAAGACTGTTGCATATTATGCAGATTCTTTTGCAAGATTTGCATCACCAGTTGAAACTGATATTCCTAATAATCTTGAACTTTCGCCATTATATAAAATGTCTATCGTTACAGACCTTGCAAATGATTCAAGATTAGTTCTTAATAAAGATAATGATCATGGATCTTTATCTAATGCAGAATATATTGATCATCTTAAAAATAAGTTCAAAATCAATATCAATAATAATGATGTAGTCCCTACACATATCAGAATTCGTAATGGTAAAGTTCCTACATTCTGGCACGTATTTACACCAATCGAACTCACAGAACAAAACTTGTTAACAAATGGTATTTTGTATAACCAGTCAAATATCGATGAAATGACATATGTAGATAATAAAACTCCACTTATTGTAGAATTCATTAATAGAAGTAAGGATGAAAATAAAAACGTCGTTACGATTGTAACTGGTTTAGCATTGATGTTTGTTGATACTGCAAATAACTAAATTTTATAAAAGATTTAACGGAGGAAGAAATGAAAGCAGAGAATTTATTGCAATCAAAGCTCGATAAAGTTAAATCTTTTATTGATAACGAAAGCTTTGTCTTCACATTTTCGAAGACAAATGCTTTTGCTATTCATAAAGATCAACTTTTTAAAAATCAATTATATAATACTACTATTGGACCAAATGGTCTTGAGATTAATACACGAAAAAGTAGTGATGTAATAAGAAATGAAAAAATAGTTAAAATATTGACAGATGTACCTTTGTATGATTCAGTTGCAAAATATGGTTTTTTGTATGATAGTGGTAGAGCACTTATATTTGGTCAAAATGAATATATCGAACTAACTTTACCTGACACAATAAAAGATATAAATGGTGTTCGTACAATAAGAAAAAATAAAATTATAAAGATAATAACGTTTAGTGGAAATTTATGTTTATTATCAGATAATAATAATGCGTATTTTGTTCAAATAGGACCAGGAAATGATTTACGAATATTAAAATCAAAAACAAATATAAAAAATATTTTTGAAATTGGATATGAGGCTTATGGTATAACAACAGAAAATAAATTAGTACGACTTTCTGATAATAGAGAAGTAAATTTTTTTAAATATAATGATGATGAAACTCATTTTAGCTATAATGTAGATCTAAAATATTTAAAAGATGTTAAAAAATTTTCTAAACCTCTAGAAGGTAATTATTCATATATTTTTATTTTTAAAAATGGAAAAACGATAATTTGCAACGTCGATGGAACAAGTGATTTTTATATAAATTCGTATAATGAAATTGAAAATATAAAAATCGAAAATGTTTCTGGCTATATAGCAATGAAGAATGATCCTGGAATAAAACAACATATTTTAATATTGACCAAAGATGGTAGAGTTTTTGCTGAAGGAAATGATAATACATATCATCAATTAGGCGATAATTATATTGAAAATAGTTTAACTGAATTGAAATTTGGAGATATGAGGTTTAAAGATATAAAAGCAACAAGACATGGAAGTATTCTTTTAAGTACAACTGGAAAACTTGTTATCTGCGGTACATTTGTAAATGGTGAATTAGGAATTTATAACAACTATTCACCTATCACAATCGATGAAATATCTTATCAAAAATCTTTTATATCTGATAAATTAGTTATAATTTCTAAAGCTGAAGTATTAAATGACGGTGAATATAAATTAAGATCTATTTATAATTTAAAATTATTTGATGAAATAATTAATGGAGTATTAGTAGTTCGAGAAGATGGAAAAATGTATTATACTGGTAAAAATATCGGTATATGCGGACCAGTATTTGGTTTTGGAACAGATGATGAACACAATATTGATGTGTGGACACCAGTAGAAAGTGATGTTAATGATATCGGGCGTATTTCTACACCTAGACCTGATTATTGGTCATATTATTTTGATTATATAATGAAAATGGATAAAAACGGTGGTGGAAATTCTGTAGAAAATATTTTCTTTAAAGTTGATGATGTTTGGATCGATTGGAATGCTTACATATCAAAATATATGAATGTGACTCTTAGAGATGCAAATAATAAGATTTTAAAGAAATATAAAGAATTTAAAAAAACCGATAATTCTACTCTTCGTAAAGTTATCAATTTTGATAGTTTTATAGAATATCTTAAATTAAATAAAGAGTCTATAATTAATGAATTTAAAGTTGATAGAACACTCATTCCACAAGTTGATTATATTGATAAAGATCTTAATGTGTATACAATTAATGCTGGAGATAATATTTCTTGTATTAAATATTCACAAAAAGATATCGATTTTTTAAATGCAGATTTAATTGAATCATTAAATCATAATATTCGACTTAAAAATGAATATGAATCTGTAATTGAAAATTCTCAAGATCCTGAAGAAATCTTTGAATATCAAAATAGACTTGCAGTAATTGAATTAAATATCGAAGATTTGAATAAAGAAATTGCAAATAACCAGAATAAATTAGGAACAATGAATTCAAACAATTATCTCGATTTCAATAAAAATAGAATATTTAATCCTATGACTGTAGTTGATACTGAGCAAAAAACCATTAATTATTCAAAAACTAATTTCTCAGAACCAAATGAATATGGTGAAATTGAAGTAGAAACTGAAGAAAAAGATGGGGCTTTACATGTAGTAAAAAGTACAGTTAGTAAGACCGTTGAAAGTAATATAACTAGATTAAAAATTGATCTTATAAATTATGATAGACTTAATAATTCTAGTATTTCGGATGCTGAAGTTCTTCGTGATGATATTAAGATGACAATTATGGAAGATCCAAATGATGAAAGAAACTTTGAAGTTGATGATTTATTAGTTTGGTTGAATGGTAAATTCATTACAAAAGACTATACAATCGGAAATGACAATAAAGCGTTCTGTAATTATAATGGATTAGCCGGAGTTGAAACGAGAAGAATTTGCGAGTTCCCTGGTCTTGGTGAACCAGCACAGAATAGTAATAAAATTCCTACAATTAGTGGAGAAAATGCTACTGTTATTGAACCTACAATTCCAACAGAATTGAGATGGAATCTTTCTACAAAAGTATTTTCTTGGGAAGGTGTTAAGATTAACGGACCTTATAAGATCCACGATCTTAATCACGTGAACTCAGAACTCCGACGTGTGGAATTCTTTTATTATGGTGATGTCTATTGTTCTGTATTTACTCAATTTTTGATTAAAAATAAGAAGTGTCCTAAGAATACATTTATTTTATTCTTTGATGGAGCAGTTGTTCCTGAAGATGAATATGATGTATCTATTAAAGGTGATAACACATATATTACTCTTAAAACATTTACTGCTTATGTAGCATCTTTGTTACAAGAAATGGTAGATGTGATGAAACCTGGATATGAAGGAAGTGTACGCCAAATTCTTTCACAATTTGATAATATGAATCAATTCTCAATTGCATTCCTTTCTTCTACAGATAAATTTAAGAAAGTAAAAATGTATTATGATTATCAAACACTTCGTGATGTACCAAAGCCTGGTCAGATTATCTTTAATGATATCAAATATAATGATCTTATCTTAATCGATGGATATTATATTCCTTATCTTTGGGAATCTCGACATTGTATCAGAATTCCGGAAACAATCAATACTATTCGTAGTTCTGAAAATAGCTTTATTCATCACAGTACAATATGTAGAGTTAGACCATATTCTACATACAAGAAAGAATCTGAATTAACAGATACTGAGTGTAGATTATATGCAAAACAAAATGGATTAATCAATGATGAGGAAATATCGTCTTTGGATATTAGTTATATCCGAGAACGAGTAAAACCTCATATTGAAGCAAGAATTAAAGAAATATAATTTAAAAATTAACTCTACTCCTTAATTGGAGTAGAGTTTTATTATGAAAAGAATATTAATATATGGAGATAAAAAATGAATGAAGTTATTAATAAAGCTGCTAAAGCAAATTATATAGCAGATCAAATGATAATAGAAATAACTGAAACTCGAGATAAATATGATGCTGCTCAAGCATCTTCAGATTCCTCGATTATAATATATGATATAGAAAATAATACACGACAGAAATTGAGAGAACTGAAAAATGAATTTGAACAATCTATAAAAGATCTTGTAGGAGAATTGAAAAAATGATAACCGAAGATCAAAAACGTGAGTCGTGTATCTTATTAAATAAATTAAAAATTTTAATTAATGAAGCTACCGCACTTAATAATATAAAAGATTTATACACTGGTGTTGAAGAAATTTTTACTGATTTTTCTAAATCATTATCAGATTCGATATCTGAAACTAAAGAAAAACTTGTAGAAGTAAACACTAAACGTGCTGAAGAAATAGAACAATCATTGGAAACTTTCAAAGAAGATATTAGTAAAGTTTATACAACTAATATGGAAAATATAGAAACATCTTTGAATACGCTTAATGTTGATATTAAAGATGCAATAACTACAGCTTCAGAAGGATTTGAATCTGCTGCTAGTGGTAGCTCTAGTTCGTCAGATGTAGTAGATGATACCACTACTTCGACTGGAGAAGATGAAGATGATACATCTTCTGGTTCAACTGCTTCTGGTGCTACAGCAAGTAGTGTTGATGCAGAAACAGCTAAGAGTGTATTTGAAGAAGTTGCCACAGGTATAGATGAAGCTATATCTAAAAATAACGATTCTATTAAAACTGCTCTTGGTGATATTAGTACAGGTATAGATGAAGCTATATCTAAAAATAACGATTCTATTAAAACTACACTCGAGAGCGTTACTACAGGTGTCGAAGAATCTATCGATGAAACTTTACCATCAACATTTGATAAAATTTCAAAAACATGGTATGAAGCAAAACGTGATCTTATTATTGATGAAATTAATAAGACATTAAATGAATTAACTACTCAATTACGATATAATATATAAGGAGAAAAATATGAGTATTAGTAAAATTAATAATCGTCATATTGCCATTGAAGGAATTGATGGTTGTGGAAAAAGTTCATTCATTAAAGAATTATCAGAAATGAAATTGATTAGTGATTATAATGTATTATACGATTGTAGTCCATATGATTCTGAAGTATCAAAAGTAATTCGTAAAATGTTAAAAAATGAATATAAGTTATCTAATAAGGTATTACATAAAGAACTTCTTTCTTTATTTATGCTTGATAATCATATTCATGGAAATGACATTGCTAAATTCTTATCTGAAGATACAAAAAATTTAGTTATAACTGATAGATACATTGCTTCTACATTTGCATATCAATCAATGAATGCAAAACTTAAAGATATTGTGAAAATGACAAAAGAGCACGATGGAATTACTTGTCCTGGATTAATTTTATATTTTGATATTTCTCCTAAAACGTCTTTAAATAGAGTTAATAATAGAGGCGAAGAAAAAGAAATATTTGAAAAAACAGAAGTACTCGAACGAGTAAAAGAAAATTATTATACAGCTTTTAAAACTCTGGATAAATTGACTAAAAAGGATGTATGTATCATTTCGATAGATGCATCATTACCTAAAGATGATGTATTTGCTATTGCATTTAAAGTAATAAATGAATATCTCACTTGTGGTGCAGCTTTTGTACAATCATCATATTCTGAAATTTATAACAGAGATTCTGAAAAAAATAAATATTGTAAATGTATAAATTACTAAAATATGTAATGTGGACTATATAGTCCACATTACATTATTTAAATTATACTTCTCATCAATGGCATAACAAAATCTCTATAATTCATTATCTTCATTAACTTAGCACCTGGATTATTTATTTCGACATCCGTTTCGATCATTTCTCCAGCTACTTCATAAATGAATTTATTTTTATCATTAAGAGATTTATATATACTATTATCTGAAGCATTGATGTATTTTTGTCTCATTTGTTTGAGAATCTTCATACATTCAATATTTCCAAGACTAATACTTGTTTCAAGAGTAGTTAATAATTCTTTAAGATATAAATTTACAAATTCACTTTCTTGAACAGTTTGCATATTTATACCTTTAATTCTAAGATTACCTGTCATAGAATCAAATAAAACGCTCTTAGATCCAAGTTTATAAAAACTGCTATAAATACCATCTTTATTTCTGAATTCAACATCAACTCCATTAACTTTTACAGTCGTAGTTGTAGGAATTTTTTGAACTAAAACTAAAGAGTCTTTTGTGGTTTCTATAATATTATTAATGAAAATATTGTTTTCTTCAATAAATTTTTGTTTAAACTTAAATAGCAATTTCTGGAGTTTTATGGAAAGATCCGGATCTTTCTTAACCATATTTCCAATATAAATATTTCTACTAAGTTTATCCATTACAGCTAATTTATTATATAATTCATCTCCAAACAAAATGTGAATAGCTACTAAGTGTGCACCTTTAATATCATATTCACAAATTGTTGAATTAATTACATTTGAAATAGCATCATTTCTCCATACTTCTTTCGATAATACTGTATTTTTAATTAATGCGATCTCACCATTAGCTGCATTATTTTTTTCAATCGCATCCATGGATTAAAACGAGAAATGGTTATTTAAACCTGTTCCTCGAGATATTTAATGACTCCGGATGTGATTTCGTTAATTTTTATTCCTGATTCAATGTATGTTTCTTCGTTATCGTGAATTGAAGAAGCAAGTGTTTCCAATTCAACCATATACATAGGAATTGTCTGTGATTTGTACATAGCAAATTCTTGCAGCTGCGCATTTGTAAATTCCTGACCAATTTTTTGCTGATCATTATTTACAGATTTAGCAAATTCATCATATTTTTCAAGTCTACCTTGAATTTCATTCACAAGACTGATAAGTTCTTCCTGACGAATGATATACAGAAGACGCTTTTCTTTTGCAATAGCATATTGTCTTGTGTAAATTCTGAGTTCATCGATAGAATCAGAAAGAACCTCAGGATTTTCAATCTCCCATGTATCAATTTCTGCATGATAATATTTTGCTTTAATTGCAGGCAATTTATAATGCTTTTTGAAAGCTTTAAAGTCTGCAATAGCAGCTTCGATTTCTTTTTTACCGCATGTAAGCTTTAACAAATCTTCTTTTGTTGTAGCTCTATTTTCATCGATGATTGTTTCGATAATAGATTTTGCTTTTGTAACTTCTTCTGTTACTTTTTCGTTTGTTTCATCAGACATTTAAGTCCTCCTATATAATAAGTATTTATTAATACGTTTTTCGTATCATAAAATAATATATATTTGGTAACAAAGATAATAGATGAATAAATATTATAAATAGAGAAAATAATTAAATTATTTTATATAAGGAGAAACGATATGAAAATTTTCATCGTTCATCATTCGGCCGACTTCGACGGCTTTTTCAGCGGTTTGATTACAGCTATGGGTGTAATCAAAAATTTCAAAGTTTCTATTGATGACATCACATTTGTCCCATACAATTATGGTGATGAATTGTATATCAATAAGAAAGAAGACATTGAACTTCTCGATAAAGTTGAATATGATGATTATGTATTCTTCGTAGATTGTTCATGGACAAAAAATCGTGAACTTTACGATGAACTTATCAAGAAGATTGGTGATCCTGCTCAGATTGAAATGATCGATCATCACGATAGTGCGATCGAATGGGTTAGTAAAAATGCACATGATATTTCGTATAATGCAAGCGAAAACTCATCAGATCCGAATCTCGAATATCCGAGATCTGCAGCAGCATTGTGTTGGGATTACTTCTTCACAAATATTCAGATTCCGAAAATTGTAGAACTTGTATCAGAATATGATATTTGGTACAAAAAAGATCCTACTAAATGGGATGAAGAAATTCTTCCTTTCCAGTATGGAATGCGCAATAAAGGAATTGATATGTGGAAGATCAAAGATTATTTCGAAGAATGGTCTAAGATCCTCGAATCAGGTATTTGTCCGTATACTGTCAAATTGGTTGAAGATACAATCAATGACGGTAAAGCTATCATCAATTATCAGAAAAGTAGATCTAAAACTGTTGTGAGATCAACCGGTTTTGAAGCTTTTCTTGATCTTGACGATAATTCGTATTTGGCTTATTTCGCAGCAGACTATTGTGCAAATTCAACTTTATTTGAATGGGGTCTTTCAGAAGAAGACCAGAAAAAATATGATGTATTCGTTCTTTGTCGTCCAGTAATAGGAGAGACAAGATCGTATATTACAATTATTTCAAATAAAGAAGGGATATCTGCGGCAGAAATTTGTAAGAAGTTTGGTGGTGGGGGCCACGTAAAAGTGGCAGGATGTGTAGTAAATATTGAAAAACACTATATTCGTGAAGATGATGAATATCGTGTTACTTTCAAAGAATACGAAGCACCTTCAAAAGACTAACTAACACATTAGTGTAGGTATAGTTTAATAAACGGCTAAAGATAAAAATTTAGCCGTTTATTTTTTGGAGAAATTTATGGTTTATGTTAATATAAAAGATGACGATACTATTGGATATATGGCAATTGTACGCTTACCGGAAGAAAATAATAAATATGCATTTTTTAACATAAATAAAAAAGTTTTAAAACCATGCAGATTTAATTCTGAAGAAGAAGCTTTTTCTGATATATATAAATATATCAAAAATGGAAGAGTTAAAAGAATAACTATACAAAGTAATGAAAATCATGTATATGATAAAATAAATAATACATATCTAATTGATAAGGAAAATAAAAATGGATGAAATAATTGAAATACATAAAATACCTAGACCAGAAGGAGCTATGAGATATGATGTATTATCTAAAAAAGTAATTGCAAATATTGAACGTGTAGTTAGAGCTTCTTATCATTATAAAATTTTTATTTATTTTTTAAAGAATTTTTTGAAAATGGACGAATGTGCTTTTTATGAAGGATATTCTATTAAGAATGGTTTAAGTGTTGAAATTCATCATTCACCTTTTACTTTATTTGAATATACATATGCTGTATGTAAAAAGCATCTTGAAAGAGATGGATATTATAAGATTATGCACGTAGCATCTGAAGTTTCAAAACTTCATTATAACTTTTTAGTTGGATTAGTTCCACTAAATAGTACAGCACATAAGTTAGTGCATAATCAGCAATTAAATATTCATCCTGATTTAGTATTAGGAGATTGGGAAAAGTTCTATAATCTCTATCAAGATTATGCAAGTGATAGTTTGAAGAAAGCTATGGATGATGCTAAGTTTGCACAAAATAATACTAATTCAGATGCTTATCCTACTATATTAAGAAGATCTGAAAATAAATTTGTTCAACATGATATAAAGAAATTGGAAGAAGTTAATATTAGTAAAATGCTTACTGAAATTAAACTAAAATCTATGAACCTGTTAGAAAGTAAATAATTAAAAGAGTAGGGAATAAACCCTACTCTTTTAATTTCGTAAAAAAATATCGTATTTAATATATATTATATTTTGAATAATAATATTAATAAAAGGAGTTACTGTATATGATAAACTTTACAGAACAAGTCTTCTTCGAAGACATCGCAGATCTTCCAACATTGGAAACTCTTATTCACAAATGGACACCTCTTAAGACAGAGCGTAAATCAAAGATGATCAACGGAACCGAATATCCAGTTCTAAAGGTCTATTATGATGAAGCTCCTGGACTTCATAACTGGTGTCCAAATGATGATTGGACTTATCCAAGCAAGGAACACGTTGAAGCGATTGGCTATACACAGCCAAACTTCTTTACAGATATTTTACCAGGATGGGAAAGAAAGTTCGACTTTGAGAGATTCGAAGAACCTCGTAAAACAAAGAAAGAACTTGATGCAGAAGAAGCTAATAAGAAGGCATTCGAAGATGCTGAAAAATTAGCTATTTCTAATGCTGAAGAATATATTCTTATATGTACCAACTATACACCAGGCGGTTACAAAGAATGTATTCGTGATGCATTCTCTCCATTTATCAACAAATTCAGGCCTAAAAATCCTATGAACGCAATTGAGAAGTATAAAAATATACTTCTTGATTTCATCAAAGATTTAACTCTTGTTGAAATAAAGCAGGATGGCATTACACAGGGACTTGAATCCGTCTTTCTTAGACATGGTTGGTAATCTGTAATTATTGTTCCGAAAAAATAAGGGTAGGATTTCCTACCTTTATTTTTTTATTTTTTTCACTACATTATCACATAAGTAAAAGGAGAAGACATATATGTCTAATGTAGATAGTTTTTTAATAGCTTTATCTTTTGTACTTGTTGTAATAAGTATTCGATTAGTTATTAAAGCGAATATGTTGAATAAAGCAAATGCTAAATTAGCAGCATCAATTCCACAACAAACTCCATTTGATCCTCTTGTATCTGCAGGAAAAGGAATGGAAGTTATTAATGATTTTTTAAAAATAAATTTTTTAAAATTCATTAATTCAAGATTAATAACACTAAATGAAAATAGCGAAACTCCTGTAAATGAATTTTTAATGGTTTTGAATAACGATGAAGAAATGTCTAAATTATCAACCGGTTTTCTCATTTATATTGACACTATGATGTCTGAAAATATGAAAATTCTTTTCAATAGATATTATAAAGTGTTAGATGAATCTGGAAAAATAACTCCAGTATTCACTCAGTATATAACTGAATGGTTTATTTTGGGAGTTCGTGAAATACAAGCTGAACTTACTGCAGCAAACTCTCAAACAGAAGATTATTCTATTAGAACTAATATTATGCATAATGCCAATATTTTTGCTGATATAGAATTATCTCTTTATAAAGAACTTAAAATTATATCTGATACAAAATCTAATGAAACAAATAAATAATGGAGGTTGAGATGTTACTAGATGCACTTAAAAATAGTGGTGTTATTGATGTATCAAATAACAGTAAATGTGTTTCATCACCAACTGGATTTACTGCAGTAGATATGCTTGGAGCAACTGCCGAAGTTGATGTCTACGGAAGACCAGTAGTAAATGGTGGTGTAAGTACAAGATTTTACATGAAAACCGGACAGTCAGGTCAGGGTAAAACAACACTTGCTATTCAATCATGTTGTAATAGTGTTAAATGGTGGAATGATAGATATCCACAAGAACCAGCAGATTTTATTATGATCGACTCTGAGGATAATACCACTATCGATCGTGTAATGGATCTTTCACATTGGACACCGGATTATATTAACAGACATTTTACATTAAGAAAAGACGTAAACTTAAAGGATATGTATAATTTCCTTCTTAAACTTGTAGATGTAAAAAAGAAAAATAAAGATCAGTATTTTGTAGAAACTCCAATTTTAAATATCGACGGAAAACCACTTTATACGTGGGCTCCAACATTTATTTTAATCGATTCTATTGCTGCAGTAAAATCTGGAGTAGGAATTGAAGATGCAGAACGCGATAAAACTGGTGAACTTAAAGAAGTAGAAATTTCAGGTAATATCGATGCAATGCGTGAAGCAAAATTGAATACAGATTTTATCATGAAAATGAAACCTCTTTGTAACCAATATGGTATTTATTTAAGTCTTATCAATCACATTACTCAAGAACAGAAAATGAGTATGTTTGATATTCCAAAAAGATATCTTGTAGCTCTTAAACCTGGTGAAAAACTTAGAGGTGGTTTTGAATTGATCTATCAAGCATATGGTATTGATAGACTTACAATGAAAGAAAAACTTGATATGCGTAATCCTATTTATGGCGAAGACATTGATGGATTTATCGCAGAATATATGTATATTAAATCAAAGAATCATGGTGAAGCAGTACCTTATCGAATGGTAATCGATAAACGAAGAGGATATATGCCTGAACTTTCAGATTTTGAATATCTGTATAGTGTAGGCTTTGGTATTGGTGGTGCAGGTGCATCACTCTATATGCTTATTCTCCCAGAGATTAAATTCTCAAGAAAAACTCTTTTACAGAAATGTAAAGATTATCCTGAACTTGCACGTGCAATTGAATTTACAGCTAAATTCTATATCATGAATAATCTGGTTCTTAACTTACCAGAAATGCCTGATTTTACAATATTTACAAGTCTTCCTATTGTAGAAAGACTTAAATATATTTATCAGTATTCATTCACATATTCAGGATATGATTCTTTCGATATTTCTAAAGAGAATGAAGAATCTCTTGCTATTGCAAAATATAATCCAAATAATGATTTTAAAGTTGATCGTAGTAATTCATATATTGATCCTCTTGCAATTTTATTACTCACACCTGATGCTGATGGATGTGGACCATATGTTGTACCTGATGGATTTAGAGATTATGTAACACCAGATAAAGTGGGTGTTGATTATACTAATATTGATGGATATCTTTTTAAGAAAGAATTCATAAAATAGAAATGAATATACATTATTATTTGAAGATTACAAGGAGGTCTTAAATAAATGAGTGTAGAAAAAGAAGATCTTGAAATGTTAAATAAGAAATTCGGCAACACTAAAGAAAATCCAGATAACTGGGATAAGATTTATTGTGCTGGACGATTATTTAACACTACAAAGAATTCTGGTGCTCGATTAATAATGTCTAGTGCATTCCAAGAGCAATGTATTAACATTAACAACCCAAATTTTCCATTCATTTATACCGGTTCCGAAAATGCTTTTGGTAGATATGCAGATTCTATTACAAGAGCAGAAAGTACTGTCCGGGTAGTAGCGGTAATTTCAAAATTCCCAACACTACCTAGACACATTTATTATTACGTAGTGCAGGACGTATTAACCGGTGTATATGATATCATCGAAATTAAACATTATGAAAGTTATGCAGAAAAACATGGTTATGTAAAGAAAGAAACAGATGGCGATTATTTTATGCCAGGTTCAATTATACCTGGAGGAAAAATATTAGCATCTGCTCCAACTCTTGATGAAAATGGAAACTATAGAACAGGTTTTAATGCAAATATGATTTATGCATCGTATATGGACGTTGAGGAAGATGGTTATATGATGTCTGATGAATTTGCTAAATCTGTTACTTATATGGAAATCGATGAAGTTAATAACACAGTAAATAAAAATATTTTGTTATTGAATTTGTACGGTGATAATGATAACTATAAGTGTTTCCCAGATATTGGTGAATATGTAAAAAATGGTATAATATGTGCGAACCGACAGATAAATTATACATTTGCAGCATCAGAAACAACACAGGATTCTTTAAAAAGAATTTTGGATTCTGATACACCAATGTGTGGTAAAGGTCGCATTATTGATATCGATGTATTCATCAATGATGAAGAAGAATTAAGAAACAATGCTTGTAGAACTCAGTTGTTAACATATTGGACTATTTCAAAGATATTCCATCAGAAAATTATTGATGAACTTGGACGAATTGTTAACAATCGTCACAATAAATACACATATAGATTGCAGCAGCTTTATGAACACAGTCGTGATTTCATGAATCCTAACATTCAATTTAGTTCAAACAATGGATTATTTGAATTTGGATTTATAAGATTCGTTGTAGCAAATGAAACACATCTTAAAGAAGGATCAAAAATTACAGACCGCGCCGCATCAAAAGGTGTTGTCTGTCATATAGTTCCTAAAGCAATGATGCCTAGAGATAAATGGGGAAATGTTGCTGATATAGTTCAGTGTCCACCAGGTATTGTAGGACGTGCAAATTCAGATCAAACATATGAAGCAGAGAAAAACTTTGTTTCATTCTTTGTTCGTAAGAAGATGGCTGAAGCTGCAAAAATTGGTATCGAAAAACAATTTGCTATTTTGTATGATTATTTAAATTATATTGATACAGAACAAGCCGAAGCATTGAAAAATACTTTCGAATCAATGGGCGAAGCTGATAAAGCAGAATTCATAATGGATAATATTATGAATGGTATTTATATCAGACAAGGTTCTACAAATAATATGACATATGAACAACTTTGTGGTTTGTATGATAAATATAAAATTAAACCAGATAGAGTTCGTGTACAGCGTAGATTGCGTAAACACGGATTTAATAAAAATCTGATGATTGATAAAGATGATAGTTTCTTTACATTATTCAAAGATAAAAATGGTGAAATAATTAATGAATTTGTTTCCCCATATAATGCTGATGAACAGAAAAAGAGATATGAAGAAATATTTGGTGAAAATAAAGAAGGGTGGATGCTCGGTAATGAATGGGTTGTTCCGAACGGAAATAATGTTAAGAATGACGGAATAAGACTCGTTAAAGAAACAGAACCGGGAAAATTCAAACAAGTAGCATATCGAAAAGATTTAACTATAGACGAAATCCTTGATAAAACATGGACAGATGAAACATTTATTGTTGATGAAGATGATGAAACTGTAACTTTGAGTTTCCTTTCACAGGAACCAGTTATTATTGCATCTAAATTCTTCCAAGTTCTCGAACATGTACCAGAAGGAAAACTTTCTGCTAGATTTATAGGTTCTACTAACCCATTAGGAATTCCAAATAAATCTGGTAAATCTGAAAATTCTCAAAATGGTCCATATGGAAATTCACCAATTAAATATGGTGAAATGGAAGTAAATAATGCTCTTATAAGAATTAAACCAAATATTGTATTTAGATATATTTCTGAAGTATCTACAAATCCAAAACTTCGTAATGAGCTCTGTAAGACTTTGTTATATAAAGATCCTTTAACATATCATAATCTCGAAACACCTATGTCAGATACATGTGATAATATTTCTGCTAAGGAATTTGAAGCATATTTATTCTGTTTGGGTCTTGAAGTAATAAATGATAAAAGTGAAGATATTTATAGTGCATTCGATGACAGAGATTATACAGACGAAGAACTCGAAAAGATATTTGCAGAACATGCAAAACTTCATCCGCCGAAGAGTATTGTAGATAAAGCTTCTTAATTGAAATTTATAAAAGAGACTCCTATATAGGAGTCTCTTTTTTGTATCTATTATTTTTTATAAATATATATTATAAAGTGTATATACAAATCATTTTACAAGGAGTATTTAAATGATTAGAATCGATTCAACACATCTCGAAATGATGTCGTCAATGAAACAGGTTGAACTTTTTAAAGTAATTACAGGTTACTTGATTAAAGGTTCATGTCCAGCAATTACAGATCGTCTTGAAATTGATGATACTGTTGAGTATAAAGGACACGTTGATCCTGGTACCGAGTTGATCAATCTCTATATGGGATTGAAACAAATCAAAAAGAATTTCGATGAGTTAAGAAACAATGGAGGTAGGATTGAAAATGAAGTTATCAGTTTCATCCGTGTTACAAAGAATCGGAACGGAAACTATGATTCAAAACAAACACGAATGTCAGTTGATTCATTTAAAAATCTTATTACAAAAGTACGGTCATTGATGACAAACAATGACCTTAATTCAATTGAAGCGATAAAAGAATATCGTGAAAAACTTGATTCTGCTTCAGAAGAAGCAAAGACACTCGATACTTATATCGATTTTTATGCTGATCATGCCTTTACATTTGTTCTTCATAAATATGATATTATTATCAATGATGAAAGACGAAATGTAAAGAATTGGTCTTTCTATGATTGGAATGATATTGAGCTTCGTACAAAGTATGAACTTTGTAGTGAATTCAATATTTTGATCTAATTTAAGAAACCTTTTAAAAATAAAACCTATACTTTATGTGTAGGTTTTATTTTTTCTAAAACATTGATATATTATAATATATAAAATTTTTTATAAGGAGAAACAAAATGGCTCTATCGCAAATGAAAATGTTTTTTGCTAGATTGGGTGGCCGTGATATTCCTCTTGCATATAATTGGTACGATAAATTCGGTTTTAACAGTACATATGATGCAGAAAGTAAAGAATATACCGACTATGGTGATCCTGTTTATAAACATTCGTTAATGGATGTAATGAATAACTTTGACAATCCTATTACATTCAATACTGTTGATAAACTCGGAACATTAAGATCTGTTTCTGATGTTTCAATTGTAGAAACAAAAAATAATGAAGATGCAAAAAATATTATTATATCATCTACATTCTGGACAAAAGTTTTAAAACTTCTTGAATGTATTTATGAAAATCAGTCTGATTGGAGAAACGTTCCTGTTGGTACATCTACAGATAATGTTCCATATTCATGTCGTGGAGACGAAATACTTCGTACTGATAGTTTATTTGCAGATGTACTTTCTGTATATACAGAGGGTTCACTTGCAGTTAATATCAGTTCTTCAACTTCATTAAATACGAGAATTCTTTCTTGTGAATTGAAAGTTACAAATTTAAAATTAACTACAGATGAAAGAAATCAAGATGCTGATACAATTGCAAATACAATTTCTTTAAACGTATATTTTAATCCTGATACTTATATTATCCAGGGTGCAAATAAGAATTATGCAGTATACTCATATGAAGATCTTTCCGATCCATCTGATGATAAAATTGATGATTCACAAATGAATATTTACACTAATGGTGAAAATATTGCAAAAACAGAATTCCAAGCTGGAATTATTGATAAAATTACAGAAATTCTTAAAAGCGGTAAATATAAACGAGTTATTCGTTTCTGTCCAACTGGTGGCACATCTGGCACAACTTTCTTTATTAACAAAGGTAAATATGGAAAGAAAGATGGTCGTTCTGTATTATTTACAGATGAAACTGAAACAGAAGAGATTACGGAAGAAAATCGTGGAGATTATGGATATAATAAACCTTTCTATATTTTTACTTCTTTAGACGAATCACAACCACTTGATGATACAACTTTAGTTGGTTATATAAAGAATTATGTAGATACAGTTTTATATCCAGATACAATTACAAATACAGAACAACTTGTTGAACGAAATCTTAGATTTCCTAATATGTTCGTTGATACAGTTGTATCTATTTATCCTATCACTACAAATTTTGAACCAAATTCAAGCTCTAAACTTAAGAGTCCAATCGACGGTAAGACACTTTTTGATTTCTTAAAGAAAGCTGATATTAATGATAATCAATATGAAATCTTTTATGTTGGTAAAGCTGTATACAGTGGTGGTAGTGCATCTCTTACAGAGATTCCTCTTATTGCTACCGAACATGATACAACTTCTACTTCAAATCAACCAATTACATCTCGATTCCCAACATTCAGACCTATCACATCTGCTACTGCTGAAGATAATAGTGATATGGATTCAGATACAATTATTCTTCATGATTTATTTGTATTTGCACTTTCCGTATTACTTGGAATATCATCGATTGATGATGCTCAAGAAAAAATTACAATTAATGGTACAGAATATGATTTCATTACAGGTTTAACACATTTCGTTGAAATTCAAGCAGGTCTTAGCCAGACAACTGCTGGAAATGTAGATCATTCTGTAGAATTTATATTTAAAAATATTAAATATAAATTCATCGAAAAAGCATAAAAGGAGTTTAATATATGGATAATTTGATACAAGGAAAAAGGTATCATATTCCATTTATAGCTCCATACACAAGCAAAGGTCCTTATGATGTCGAAATTTCAGCTGTAACGAAAAAATCAGAATTACCAATTTATGGTGATTTCGACATCAGAGGTACATTCTTTGATGAAGTTGGAATCAAAACATATCTTACTATGGTTACAGAAGAAACAGATATTTATATCTGTCATCCAATAACTTCATATGACCCGGAAGAAGTCGACACTGGTACTTTTGTTTTCATTCCGGCATCTATTGTTGATTATGGAAATATTGATGAATATCTTTCTGTAACCAGATATAGATTTGAGATAGAAGGAATTAGACGTCATTTTGATACTTCATATGAATCCAACCAGTTTGTTGAAGATTTAAATGAAAGCATTCCTGCTGCTATAATGGAAGGTACAAATTTAGCCAATGATGTATTGTCTCTTACTAATACTCAAGATGATTTATTGCTTTTAAAATCAGTTGTTGATAAAGAAGAAAAAGATAGAGAGTCTTATATAAAAATAAGAGAAAATAATAAAATGGCTATGAAAAAAGCTGAAATCGATCGTGAATTAGATTATTTACGCCGTATTAAAGAGCTTGAAAATAGAGAATCTATTGTAAAGCAAAAAGAAGCTACTATCGATAGAAATGTAAGAGCAAGTGAAGAATCAAAAATCATTGGTAATGCATTTTTACAAATGACTAATGATTATCTTGCTCGATTTAAGATAATGTATGATACAATTTTATCTAGATCTGCTGGAATAAACATGCCATCATGGGATGAACTTCTAGCAATTTTAACTATAAATCAAGATCCTAATGATCTTGAAATTACATTACAAGAATGGAAAGCTGGATTTGAATCTTATTCAAGTGGTGGAACATTTCCAGAATCTTGGAAGAATTTGGAAAAAGCTGAATGTCCATATTGTAAACGAGTTAAAGAAGATATAATTAATGAAGAAAATAAAAAGAAAAATAGAGATTAAAATAAATTCCTACTCCAATAAGGAGTAGGAATAATTTTTGTAAAGTTATTTTATTTATTAACTTTAGCATCCTGCACATTGATGATAGAAACGTTCATGTTTTTAATTTCATCTGCAAGTGTAGGTTCAACCTGCTCTTTCATCTCATCAAGCAAGAAGTTAAGAGAAGGACCAGCAGCTTCATCGATTTCTTTAGCGATAGAATCAAGTTCAAGCATTTTATCTCTAAAACACTTGTACTTTGTACGATCTGTCTCTTTAATGATTTCGAGTTCAGCAGCAAGACGTGGATTTGGAAAAAGATCAGCAAGCTTTGTAGAATCTTCTGCTTCCTCAACCTTTTTCTTAGATGCGTCATTCATTTCGATACACGAGATTGCAGTAGAAGCATCTTCATATCCAAGAAGATTATTCTTTGGATTTGTAGCAAGATCTTTTACTGCTTTCTTTGTCATAATTCCAGGTACATTTTGAATCAAATTCAAAATAACCTTTGATTTTGTTGCAACAGTAAGCATGTTACTTACCTCCATTAAAATTAGTACTAATATCAATATGTTTTTTGAAAATGAAGATAAAATAAAATGTATATTATATATTGAGGAGTATTATATGAATAAAATATTTTCTGTATTAAATGATTCAAAAAATTGGATTGAAGCTTTTCTTGATAATAATGATAAGCTTAAAGAAAATGAAGTAAAAGTTCTTGAATTTATTAATAATCAAAAACTTTCCGGTGTCCATTTAAATAAGCATGAAGGATGTCTTTCTTTCACATTTGAATATGAAAATTTTAATGATTTACCTAAAGAATTTAGAAATAGTGTACATGTAAAAGAAGATGATGATCCCTCATCCGAATCGAATTTCCTTCCATATTTAGATTGGTGCGGAAATAGAGCATATATATCTTTATATGATGCTTCTGAAAATAGTGATTATTTATATGAAGATTTCATGCATTCTTTAGGAGCAAGTGATAAAAAATATATTTGTGTTAATATACATTTTGATTAAAAAATAAATATGAATATACATTATATTGTGATAAATAGATTGATTAAATTGTTCACGACAGACTCGAGACTCGTGGCCCGTAATTTAGCCGATCTATAATAAAGATGCTAACAGCAATCGATATATATCAAATGCATTGATTGATTTAGACGCATCTTGTTAAAAATTTTAAAGACACATCCAGCAAATTTTTACTATACGTAAAATAAATACTGTATGTCACAAGTTCGATTCTTGTCTATTATTTAATTAAGATCTTATGATCCGGATTAGGTAGTAGTAGCTCAGTTGGTAGAGCGCCAGAGTTAAATGTGTGTCTTGTTATTAAAGGTGCAAACAGCGATCTCAAGATTATAACGCAGGAGTTCGTCGGTTCGAGTCCGACCATTATATCTTATTTTTAAAATAAGATATAATGTGGTGTAGCGGGTTAACACGCCAGCTTTAAAAATAGCACCTTGTAGACATTTATAGATACATACAGCAAAACTTAATCTACATGAGATTGAAAAGCGTATCTTGTTCTCCGGTAGTCTGATGGCTGCCGGAGAAAATGTCTTTTTTCTTGTAATTTAATTTTTCAAAAATATAAGGAGTCCTAAATGGAAAAGACAAAAAGCATCTTAGATGCAATCCGAAGTGAACTCAATGTAGTTCGTACTGAAAATGGTGATGTTGCACACTCAACGTCTGGTTCTTACTGTCTCGATTTGTTTTCTCTTATTGGTGGAATGAGAAACAATATCGAAGACGCAAGTAAACTCTTTATAAGAGCTTTACTAGAAAATCCTATTCTTGCTATAAAAATTCTCTTTTATGCAAGAGATATTCGTGGTGGTCTTGGAGAACGTAAAATCTTCAGAACTTTATTTTTATACTTGGTTGCTTCTAAACCAGAAGTTGCACAGAAAGTATTAAGAATGATCCCGCAATATGGTCGTTGGGATGATCTTCTTGAACTTCTTGATACACCTTTGAAAGACTCTGTAATTGCACTTATTAAAGTACAACTTGCAGAAGATGAAAAGAATCTCGAAGAAGGAAAAGAAATCTCCTTACTTGGTAAATGGTTGCCTTCTATCAATACATCTAGTATTAAAGCAAGACACTATGCTAAGATATTGATAAATGGTCTTGGTTTAAAACCTGCTGAATATAGAAAGATTTGTACAAAGTTGAGAAAGCAGATCAAAATCATTGAAAATAATCTCCGCACAAAAGATTATACATTTGACTATTCTAAACAACCAAGCCAGGCTATGTTTAAATATCGCAAATGTTTTGTTAACAATGATGGAGAGCGTTATTCAAAGTATTTATCTGATGTTCAGTCAGGTAAAGCTACAATGAATACAAAAGCTTTGTTTCCGTATCAGATTGTTTCGGCTTATAACGGAAAATATGGAAGAGATGAATCACTTGAAGCAGCATGGTCAGCTCTTGAGCGCGGATCCTATGACTCTAAAACTCTTGTTGTAAGAGACGGTTCTGCATCAATGACATGGGGTGAAACAAACTTTAAACCATGTGATATCGCAACATCACTTACTCTTCTCTTTGCTGAGCAGCTTAAAGGTATCTTTAAAAACAAGTTTATTACTTTTAGTAGTAGACCTGAATTTATTGAAATTCCTGATTGTTTTGCAACATTGAAGGATAAGCTTAGTTTCTTGCGAACTTTTGATGACTGTAGTAATACAGATGTTGCAAAAGTATATCAGCTCTTGTTGAATCTTGCAGTTAATGCAGAAATTCCTTCAGAAGAAATGATCAAACGTGTACTCATCGTTTCTGATATGGAATTCGACGAGTGTATGAATCCGAATGAAAGCACATTTGAATATTACAAAAAAGCATTCAAAGAAGCTGGTTACAAATTACCTGAAATTGTATTCTGGAATGTAAATGCTCGCAGTATTCATACTCCAGTTACAAAGAATGAATATGGTGTTAAACTTGTTTCTGGTGCCTCAACAAACATCTTTTCATCAGTACTTTCTGGTTCTGTTGAAGAAATCACACCTTATAATTTCATGCTTCAGGTACTTGAACCATACAACATCTTTGACACAATCTTGAAATAAGAATGTGTTGAAGTGGTTATAAAAGATCTCCAAACACCACTGGAGATCTTTTTTTATATTTAAAAAAACTTATATATATAAATACTTTAAAGGAGATAAATATGAAAAGAATTGCTGTATTATGGTGTATCATATTTATATTATTTACTCTCATGTCTTCAAGTCTTTGTTATTCACGTAAATGTGACAAATGTGAAGATGCAATAAGAAGAAAAGTTGCAGGTGCTACATACGGTGTTGCTTGGCGTGATTTCTCTGTTAAACACAAAGAAATTGATGGGAAAAAATATACAACTTATCGCTGTCCTTACGGTCATTGTTATCTTGTTAATTTAGATACAGGTAAAGCTAAATTTCTTGAAGATGAAGAAATGAATAAAAAATAATATACACACAACAAATTAATGTGATGAAAGAAAAGTAGTTAGTTAATATTCACAATTTCATTAACGCGACGTAGATAGTTCTTTCATCATATTTTTGACTCATTAGCTCAGTTGGTTAGAGCAACAGACTGTTAATCTGTGGGTCCTAAGTTCAAATCTTAGATGGGTCGAGAGATCTCGCCAGTCTTCGGATGAAGCGAGCGGAAAGTTTTCAAGGTTTTTCGGTGTTACTTTTTTCTTCCGTATAAAGGGTTGAATTAATAATTTAATTCTTAACAAAATAAGAACGTGTGGCAGTGCAGCTAGGTCTTCCCAAGGACTGAATCTGATCGTCTGCGTTTGGGTGCCACTAGGCTTGATCGCCTTCGATGATCAATAGTGTTATTAAGATAACTGCAGAAAATGTCTTTTTGATA
>Ga0326511_10000488_pt1 | contig 34815 bp, 30 predicted proteins | sample 0_2496_0518_D_FD_203701 | JGI IMG/M metagenome (GOLD analysis project Ga0326511, IMG submission 203701) | Bovine rumen microbial communities from UC Davis, California, United States - 0_2496_0518 | ecosystem: Host-associated > Mammals > Digestive system > Stomach > Rumen | place: USA...
TAGGATTGTATTCCATGTCATCAACTACGCCTTGGACAAAGGTCAATAGGTCGCCCTGGAAAGTAAACCTTTTTTCAACGTAATCATTTGTCCCTTTGTAACGTAATTGTCCGTTTGAGGGTTCAACATTAATAGGTGTCTGTAACATTCTTTCACCTCTTTCTATAATAAATAGAACGCCACCGCATTACACGATGACGTTCTTGTAAAGTTTTATAAACCAACTTGCATTTTAAGCATGAGGTCATTTGTGTAGGTGTCCATAAAGCTCTTAAATGTGTCATAATCTTTTGCATTAATAGTTGCATTCGGAAATGTAATATTAATAGACTGAGAAGTGTTATTGACTATATTAGGTGTCAATTGAGTTAATGGCTTATCTAACCCTTTCAAGATATTATCTTTAATAGAATTTGCAAAGTTTCCACTATTAACTAAATCATATAATTTTTGTGCTTGTGCTGAATTAAAAATAACTTCCGAATTATTCTTTGTTCCATCAAGCCATGCTAATCCAGTTGTTGTATTAATTCCACCAGTAGCATACTTTTCAATAGTAAAAGATTTTTCCAGTTGTTTTCTAATCGCTTCAATAGCACTTGTAGGCATACCAGGTACAATCTGTTTCTTAACCATTTGCTCAATAAGTTGCTTTTTCTCATTTTCTGCATCTTCCTGATTTGTCCTGATACGTTTTATTCCACCTTTATAGACAACAGCATATCTTTCAGTATTATCTTCTTCTGAATTTGACTCAGAAGAATTAATATCTTTATTCAATTGCTTAACAATTTCAGCACTTCGTTTTAAATGAGCTATACGTTCTTCCCAAGTAGAGTTTTCATTAAAAACAAATTCATTAAAGTTTTCTAAATACTCATTATTAGAATTGGTGATTTCTTTGTTCAAATTAGATATTTGACTCTTGTAATCTTTCCAACCTTTAATTTCTTTTTCTCTTTCTTTGATAGCTTTTTCAACGTTAGATATTTCAACATTGACTTGATTCTTTAATTGATTATTATATGATACATATTCTGCACCAAAGTTACTCATTACATCAATGTCTTGGTCAGCAATTTTTTCGTGCCAATCAGCACCAAGTATTTTGCTTGCAATAAGTTCTTCGTCAGCTTCGGTTATTTGTTCAACCTGTTCTTTCCAAGCATCTTTGTAGTCTTCCCATGCCTTGATTTGCTTTTCGATATCATTTATTTCACTATCTCTCTGCTTTTCGAGATTATCAATAGTAATATCATTCTGCAAATCTTTTAATTCTTTTTCTGCGTTTTTAATTGCATTTACATCAGATTTAACTATCCAACCTTGGGCTTCGGTATAAACCTTAGCTTTGGTTTTACGAGCATTAGCCAAAGCATCTTGTTTTTCTTGTAACTCAATATTACGGTTACGTTCATCATTTTCCTCTTTAAGTTTGTCAATCTGCGTATTGTAATATTCCTCAACATCAGACTTCTGTTGTTCAAGAGGTTTAATTTGAATTTTGTCAATGTATTTTTCAACAACGCTAACTGTTTTTTCGTAATCGCTTATGATTTGTTCAAGTTGTTCTTTTTGCTCTTTTAAACTATCAAGGATATCATTTTGAACATCTTTTTCAGATTCAAGTTTATCAATTATTCCTTGAACATGGTCTTCTTCTTTTTTGATATAATCATCAACAGAAATATTGGTCAATTCACCATTTACTTCTTTGGCTTTTTTACCCAATCTGTCTAACATGGTGATAAGACCATCTATTTGTTTTTTCTGTTTTGTCGATTCTTGCTGACGTTGTTCATCATTATATGTGTAATACCATTCTTGAAGTTTATGAATTTTTTCTGCTTCTGCTTCTGATTCTTCAACTGCTTTCTTACCTGTGAATTTTGCGCCTATTTGCAAATGTAAATCATCAGTTCTTGTGCCAGCAATAACACCTTGCGCATATTCTTCCAATTCATCAGGAGATAATACACCTATAAATTCTCCTTTTTCATCAACAACGATAGGAGTGAAATTTATAGCAATTGCTTTCTTGCCACTCTCTCCATTAGAAAAACCGCTAGTATATACTGTAGCAACATCCCCTTCGACATCGCTCCAACCAGCCTTTTTCAATTCTTCTGTGTCAATAACAGGTCTATTAGTTAAATCAACTTTACCGCCTACGCTAAGAAGTTTTAATTCTTCTTCCAGACTCTCTTTAGATAAATCTATACTTTCTTTTAACTCTTTTAGTTCCTGAATTACATCATCAGGATAAGAAGACATTAATTCATATATCTTCTGTTTTAGCACAGTTAAATCGTCAGCATATTGAGCTAATTCAGGAAATTGACTAAAGAACTCAGCATCAGGCATTTCATTATTATCAATATTTTTAATGGCAGATTCAAATGAAGACATCGCCTTATCAACATCTTTAAAAGTTTCGGTATGTTGATTAACGTCAAATAACGGAGTTCGTGGTGTTTGGCTTTCAACTGCTTCTATTTCACTGTAAGTGTCTTTATATATGTTGGCAATTGAGTCGGTGTCAGCTCTTGTTTGAGTAGCCCATGCCTTTTCAGCATCAGACATTGATTCAAAGCTATTCTTATTTCTACGAACCCATTCGTCATAATAGTCTGACAATCCATTTAAAGAAGAAATATATTCGTTGACATATTGTTCAATATCTTCTTTTGACAATGCTTCATCAGTTATTGCCTTACTGATAGTACCATTAGCTAATACTTCATTAATCACTTTACTTCTTGCTGCTTCAAATTCTTTATAAGACTTAACATTAGCCATATTGTCTTGAACTGTATATTCAGTAACAATTTGCGAATAATCAACAGCGGCTTGAATTTGTTTCCCGACTGTTTTGTTAATATCTTCACGAGCAGCCAATAACTGGTCATATATACCCTTTTGAGAAGTATCAAATTCAGTAGATTGTTCCAACTTTTCTATTGCTTCATCAAGAAATTTAAGTCTTTGAACCCATGTTGTATCTTCTGCAAAACGAATATTGTATTCATTATTTCTATTTCCATTGCCTTCATCAATATCACTTTTGCCCATAAAACGTTGCTTTAAAAGTTCAGATACAATAGAATAACCTTTTAAGTCATTGGACGCATTTCCTTTGTTGGCTACAAGAATTATACTATTATTACTTCGATTTATTGTCTCAGAATCGGGATTATCATACTTATATTTTTCAGTAGCATCACTCGCTAACCTATAGGCTTGTTCAGCACTTGTCGCTACTGATTTTGAATTTGCCTTATCAATTTTATTCAGCAATTCAAGTTGTTCTTGCAAACTACCATTTACTAAATCAATATTTTTCAATTGTTTATTATATAAATCTGGTTGTTTTGCAATAATATTTGATATCTCTTTCTGCAATCCAAGAGCTTGTTTTCTTGTTTCCTGCTTATTGTCAGCAGTCTCAGCTTCTTTCAGCTTTTTATATTTCTCAATCAATTCATCTATTTGAGAATTTTCTTCTTTTCTTGCATTTAATTTCTGAGAGGCTTCATCTGCTTTTTGTGCTAAATCCTTATAGGCATTGGCAAGTTTTGATATTTTATTTATGGCAAATGATATAAATAAACTTATACCGATATTCATAGCAGTATAAAGCAAATTCATGCCAATTTGCGCAGCCTTTGATGCTGTAGTCAAATCATTGAGTTGTACTGTTCCTGCTTGAATAGAAGTAGCCATTTGTTTTGCGGCTGGTGAAGCTCCTTTTAATGATGCTTCTAATGCTGTTGTATCGGTTATACCCATTTTTAACGCATTACTATATTGAGTTAAAATTTGTATATCAGATTGTGTGATACCAGCAGTTACAGCTTGTTCACTTAAACCACGTTGGAATAATCCTGTCAAACCACCCCACAAAGACTTTCCACCTTGATTAAAATAATCAAATATACCAACGCCTCTAAGACCTTTGTAAGCCATCAGACCAGTGAAAGCAGTACCAAGTCCACCAACTTTTTTGGTTAAATTATCTATAACTTCAAGAAGTTTAGTTAATGTAGTAATTATACCACTAATCTCTTTTTGAGAAAATACATTTTGTGATACACCAACACCAGTCTCTTTGAGTTTATTAAGTTTAAACTCTAACGATTCTTCAATAATACTCATTTCTTGCATAGCGTTACCAGCACTATGTTGCATAGTATTTAAAGATTTTTCTACTGCACTAAAGTTTTCAATAGCTGCCGCAAGTGCTTGACCACCACGTTTACCACCAAGAGCTTCAAGAACTTGCGCCTGTTGTTTGTCTGTTAATTCATCCCAAACTTTAGATATTTCTCTAAGAATTTCTACAGTAGATTTATATTGTGTTTTAGCTTCATCAGAAAAAATCGAAACACCGATAGGATGCTGTGCGGTTTTAGTGAGATTTGCTATGTCACCTACGAGAACTTGTACATCAGATGAAAGTTCTTGTGTTTCTTCATCGTAGCCCCTTATACGCATGGAGGCAGTCTTCATTACTTGACCAGCATTAGCAGCATCTCTAGTAACCTCAGTAATTGCTGTACCTAATGCAATAGTTTCGTCAAGTGTATTATTAGCAACTGCCATAGCAGATGATGAACGTGTTAAGAACTCAACTATATCTTCATTTGAAACTGCTTGTGTATTACCTATGATATTAATTTTACTTGCAACACCATCGAGAGCATCTTCCGCTTCTATTTTGTATGCTTTCATTGCTGACACTAAGCCATCTGTCGCTTTGTTAATATCGACACCAGGAGATATACTAGCAAAGATTGAAGAAGTCTTTGCCATTTCTTGTGCATCTTTAATCGAAAAACCAAGCCTAGACCAATCCGCAGCAGCCTGAACTACTGCTTTAGTCGTAGTGCCTAACTCTTTACCAATGTCATTTGCATTAAAATAAAATGCCTGTAATTCTTCATTAGTTGCAGTAGTGGTTTTCTTTAAATCTATCAACGAAGTATCAAGGTCAATGACACTATTTACCATATTTTTTATAACTTGTACTGACCTTGTTATTAACATAATACCTGAGAAATAAATCCCTAATTTTGATAATTGAGCTTTAAGCCTATCGCCAAAAGTTAATGCACTACCACCAGCTAATTGTGCCTTTACTTTAACCGCTTCAAGTTGGTCTTGTAACGCATTTAATTTAGTGGCATCCGCTAATTTAATTTGTGTTTGAATGTTACGCATTTCAATGCCAAATTTTTTAGCAAGAGCCGAATTGTTTTTAAACCACAATTCTATGCTTCTATTCATTTTGTCTTTTTTGGCATTCAAAGATAAAGTTGCACTAGCCTGTGCCGCATTTATTTGTAATTGTTTAACATCATTTTGCGTAGATTTTAACACCTGCTGGTATGTTTCATAGCTCTTAATTACTACTTCAACATCATTGCTTTTAGACATTGTTGAAAGTAATGACTTTAATTTAGTAATACCATTTGTCACACTTTCATTTTCTATGCCTAGTTTTTGAAAATCTGCTTGTACTTTAGCAATGTCTGCACTAAATTTCCCAGTTCCAATAAAATCAGTCTGTATTTTATTAGCAAATTTTGCTCTAGTGTCTTCATAAGTTGCTTGAAAAACTTTCAAACGATTATTTGCATTTGTTATTATATTATCTAATTGTTTAAAAGTAGATTCACCTACTACATCAATTCCACCATTATTTTCAAATTCTACTTTTAAATCTGCATAAGTATTTATTAAATTACTTAACTGTGTTTGTAATACTTTAATTTGATTGGTATTATTGCCAGAAAAACCGAGTTTGCTTATTTTTGAGTTTATGTCACCTATTTCATTAGCAATATTAAGAAGGCTTCTAAATTGAGATTTCAGTTCAGCAGCATTAGCCTTATTAGATTGTGCTGTATTTAAATCTGATAATTTTGCCTTTATTATTTCAATATCACTAGCAGTTTGTTTAGAAACGTTGTCTAATTCCTGTATTTGACTTGAACTTAATTTACCAGACATTTGCTGACTAAGCTCACTATAAGCCGATTCTAATTCTCTTATCTGAGCCTTAATCGTTGCTATTGCATTAGCATCCTTTTCAGGGTCTAATTTAGCAACAGATATCTTCTTGCTAGATATTTGATTTTGTAAATCAAGTAATTGTTTATAACCGCTTATAACTTCTTTGTTTTGCTGAGATGTTTCCATCTTAGCTTCAACATCCAACCATTTTGCCTTTATCGTTTCAATATCACTAGCAGTTTGTTTAGAAACGTTATCTAATTCTTGTAGTTGACCAATGGTTAATTTTTCAGATAATTGTTGCTTTAAATTATTGTATTCTGTTTTTAACTTTTCGATTTGGATAGTAATTGACTCTATCTCAAAAGCATTTTTTTCAGGGTTTAATTTAGCAACAGATATCTTCTTGCTAGATATTTGATTTTGTAAATCTAACAACTTTTGATAAGCATTTATATTTTCCTGAACATTAGTTGTATCTGTCAACTTTGAAGATAACTGTTGAGATTTTCTACTATAATTCCCCAAGAGTCTATTAATATCATTTTCCTGGACTAAAGTAAATCTGCCACTATATTCGTCCATTATTTTATCAAACTCTGTATAAAGGTCTTTAAGTTGATTTTTTAATGCCTTTATTTGTTCAGGATTAGTTTTTAAATCTAAGTTTTGTAAATTAAGTTCTTTACTACCTATTTGCTGTATAACATTTTTTAATTCTTTATATGCTTCGGTAACAGTATAAATAGATTTTGTACTAGCACCATCTATTATTTTAGGTACTTGAACATTATTATTGTTGCTTGCAGTATTTACATTTCCTATGGTAATCTTAACTTGACTAAGAGATTCAATTTGTTTCTTAACAGCATTTATTTGTTTTAATGCTTCTGAATTATCAATTTTTAAAGTGACTGACTTATTCTGTCCTATTGCATCAATCTTCTTTTGTATGTTCTCTATAGCATCAGGTTTTAGTCTAAGTCCAAGACCTATGTCCCAATTATTATTAGCCAACTCAATCACCATCCTTTAAATCTTGCTCTAATACTTGTTTTAATTTATTTAAACCTTTCCACTCTCTGTCTTTAGCAGTCGCATCATTATATATTTTCACCATATCGGCTGAACTCCATCCGATAATTTCTTGAACTAATTCTTGCTCCAATCCAATTGACAACAGCGTAGTAGTATAATAGTGTCGAATACTATGTAAATAAAACGGTTTATCCATAATTTCATTCCATCTTTTAACCCAACCTCTAAAAGTTGATACACTAGCTGGTTCACCATCTTGTGTTATAAAAATATAATTATGTTGTTGATTATTTTCTTTCATAATCTTTTCTCTGATAGGCAACCATGCTTTATAATAAGGAAGAAATGTATCTTTAAGGATATATCTTATCAACGATTTTCCATTAACACCTCTACCCTTAACTTGTACTTCTTCGGTTGTTTCTAAGAATAAATCGCTAAAAGCGGTATGTTGTTCATCTATAATATCAACAGTAAAACGTGCAAGCTCACTTGCTCTTGAACCCGAAGACATAAGTAAAGCTAACAAGCATTGTTCCTGTTTTCTGCCTTGCTCCCCAAGTATTGTCATTAATTTATTTAATTCTTCCTTGGTAAATACAGATTTTTTGCGCACCGCTTCTTTAGGTAATTTCTCAATCTTTGGTAAAAGATTCCTGAACTCAGGGTACTTATCATCATAAAAATTCTCTATCCACGAACTAAAACTAGACAAAGAAGAATGACATTGTGCATAACGATTGGGACTCCATTGTAACTCCGTAACTGCGAAATCAAAGAAATCCATTAAATCAATTTTACGAATATCCACAAAAAATGCGTTGTCATTATTCAATAAGTTCCATACAAAGAACAAGTTTAAATTTGACCTATATACAATAACAGATTTTGGAGAACGCTTGGTAGCAAAGTTTTTTAAATATCTCTCCATTAACTGCTTATTTTTAGGGTTGATTTGCTCTATCAATTCAGGGCTTGTTATTATTTTTCTAAATGTTTCTCTGGACTTTGCCATAACTATCATCTCCAATCCTGCGCATTGTCTAGGTTGTTATTATTTGTAAACGTGCGTATTATGTCAATTATACTATTTAATTGGTATTCCACTATCAATCAAGCAAGATTTAAGTATATTAAATTTTTCACGATTTAATACATTCATGCTTTCTGTCCATATAGCAGTATTCTCGTTTGCTATAAATCCTCCATGAGTATAACTCTCCATAGCCAATCCCACTATACCTTTCGTGCCACCAACTTTGCTGGTATCATTTTTATACCTTTTGCCGTTAATGTATTTATATGAATAATCTATTTTATCTAAATCAAAATATACATGACAAGTATATCCACTACCGTTTGAAACAATCTCGCTTTTGACCAAAGAATGTAACAATTGCTCAGTCCTTTCATATACAGATGGGCTGTATTCTTTATAATATTGTTGAAGGAATTGATTAATAACTTCATGTATTTGATTTTCCATTTTCTGTATTGCTACTTGCATACATTTCATAGCGTGTCTTTGTAATTGGTCAGGCGAATTAAACGTCATAGTATATCACTTCTTATCTTTAATATTGTCTTTATTTTTTATCATTGTATCAATTCTCTTTTCTCTTTCTTTAAGAGATTCTAAAAATGCAGGGGAATTTGCATAAGCATTAACTATTCCTTCGGAGGTAACGTTATTACCCAATGTACTTAATACCTCAGCCATTTGAAGCACTGTTTCAGTATCAATACTATCTATTTTATTTTTAATAGACGACAAAAGCTGTACTATGCTATCTTCAATTATATTATTATGAACGCCAGTCTTGTATTCAATATTGCTATTAACTGCTATTTTAAGTTCATCTAAAATTGCATTGTCTACATTACTCTTTACTATCTCTACTATTTTGGTATTGGTTACAATATTTTCAATTTCACCAATAGCATCAGCAGCATTAAGAATCTCTGAAACATCAATGTCTGTAAAAACATTTATGATTTCAAAATCAAATATTAAATCTTTTAAAAATGAAAAATAATTTTCACCAATCATTAACGCAGTTACATCTGAAACAAATTGAATCTTATCCTTAACACTAATATTCGTTTTAAATGTAAACAAAGTCTCTTTGTTAGTTTTAGTATCAATATAAGTTCCTGTCATAATTTCATTTGTATAACTTGTCATTGTTTCGTCTATAGTAATATGTGCATTCATATCTATCTACCTCTCTTAATATATTTTATTTTCAAGTTCACTAAATAGGTAAGGTATATCCCACCTATAATGTACACGCTTCTTTTCTCCATTAACTTTAATGGCATTGTAGCGAATTATATCAATTTCATTTATACTAGATTTTGTCGTATTCATAATTAGATTATTATAATTACGAATATCAATGAAATATGTACGTTGCATATCATTGGTTTCATCTCTAAAGTTAAGTAACAAACCAGCTATAATATGATTGTACTTAGACATCTTAGTTAATGATTTTACTTGATGATATTTAATCATTTGGTTTGGGCGTTTCTTCGCATCAGCTTCATCTCTCTGAAAAGACATACTTTTTGATTTTGTGCTTTTACATTCGATAGCATAAAAAATTTGAGTAGCATTATTAAATACAAAAAAGTCACATTCATTATCCCAACTGTAAGAAGTTTCTTTTGCTTTGTAAAACGACTGCGTAGAGTCTCTTAGACGATGACAATAACACCAACCTGGTACAGAGTCAATAAAATCTTTTTCAAATTGTTTTCCTTCATTAACCATTACTATTACCATCACTTTCATTTAAAGCTAACCATCGCTTTATTAATTTATTATGTGTTTTACGTTCAAACACAAATACTAACTTATCATTACTATCAGTAAAAATATCTAGCAATTTAGCGTTCCAACTAATATATTTTGCTGCTTGCCTATAATTTCTAAAGAACACAGCATCCTCATTCTCATAACGTATTCCAGTTACATCACTTATAGTATACATATTTACCACCTTTCTTTTGTAGTAAAAAATAAGGGACATACAATGTGTAAAATTGTACCTCCCTTTCTAGTCTATATTCAATAGACATTCTACAAAACAATAATTATTTACACATTTTTTTTAGACTTACCTAATCTAATTTTATTTTTATTTTCAACTTCTTGCTGAACAGTTTCAGTCTTACCATTATCACTTTTAATTATTTCATTAATTATCGCCTGGATATTTTCTCTAAGCGTTTTTAAATCAGATAAATCAACATTCTCTAAACGTTCTTTAGCTTCTGATTTATTATATATACCAGTAGAATATCCATGTATAATTTGATAAATCTTATAATGCTCTGCTGTATCTGTATGTAATTTCCAAGGATATAAAATTTTAAAATCTTTGCAAGATGCACACAAATGATAAGGTTTACCACATATTCTACAAGTTGCATTATTTTTATCTGTCATTGGTAACACCTCATTTCAAAATAAAAATAATGGGGCTACTAATAGTAACCCCATTTAAAGTTAAAATTACTGGCTCACAATTACTGTGAACAGTTCGTCTTCTCCCTCGCCAGCACAATAATCCTTTGCCATAGTAAACTCAAAAGGATGCTTACCAGTTGAAGTCAGAGCAACTTCAATCTGAGAAGGATTCATCTTTGCTTTAGGACAAAGTATCTTGCCAGAGTAAACAAGGTTCTCATTACACTTATCTCTAAAGTAAGCATAAATAATTGCACTACCAGCTTCGGGGAAGTTAGATGCACTGTTCTTAATACGAATTGCATTTTCGTTTTCAAATACATATTCAATATAAAGCTGACCTGTAAATCCTGTGGGCGGTGTAATTGTACCATCTGCTGCAACCACAAATTCAGTTGCAGAAGCAGTTGCGGCAGCCTCATAAGCAGTACCTATCTCATTCTTAACAATGGAATAAGCCCACTTAATATCCGATGCATTTTTAGGAGTGTGAGAAAGTGCCAGTGTCTCACCAGCAGCAGCAGGAACAGTTATAATATCATATGTAGTATCATCAATCTTTGCTTCGGCTGTGCCTACCTCTTTAACTGTGCCGTACTGATTTGCCATAAGGTCAAGGGAAATAAGCGAGTTAGTTGCATTAAAACTAGCTTTCTTTGCTCTATACAGTGTGGTAATTACTGCACCAACTGCATCAGTTACATCCTCTCCCTCTGCGGTACACTGTAAAGTAGGATTTTCCAAAGAAGTCAGTCTAAACAACATCTGCTTGGTTGTCAAATCGTTCCACACCAGTGACCTAACTCGGTCAAGTATAAGTTCATTTACATTAAATGCCATATATATTCCTCCAATCAAAATAATATACATAAAATTATATATCTGCAAATATATCTATTTGTTTTGGGTCAATGCCTTTTAAACTTCCGAAGCCTGAATAAGCTCCTTTAAGTAAAAGGTCTGCGTGTTTTATGTGTCCAGTTTTTTTAACGTCATATAAAAATCTACTAATAGGCATATTCCAAATCTTATCATCGCCACACAATCCATTAGTAACTGATATGGTGGATATTAATGGAACTAAAAGACTTTTGTATGGTTTAGATTTAGCAAGCATAGCTTCATCTTTTGCATCCTCAATCAAATCCATTTTAGTTTTTTCGTTAGCTGGAATTTCATTATTGCGTTTTAAATAATGAATTTTACGCACAGCTTCTACTATTCGTGTATACACAAATTTATCAATAACAATATTCTGTGATTCATTATATAATATACATTGTTTATGGTCTTGACCTAAATCTTTTTGAGCAATTTGAAAATCTGCGAAATTAATATTTTTTAATATTAATTCCAATGGATTTTTTTTCATGCCATTATCCAGTTCAACTTCTTGTGAAAGAAGTTGTGACAAAAATATTACAAACAAATCATAGTCGCTGATTGTTGTGTAATCAATTTTACCAATATCCCATAATTGCCATTTCATATCCGCAGCTACACAAGTTAATGTATATACTGCATTGAAATATTGTTTCTCTCCAAAATCTGTAATTTCTTCAAGCGTAGGTTGTTTTACAGAAATCTTAGAAGTAATAGGAATATCATATCCTTTATATATTTTTAATTCATCAAACTCAAACATTTTACACCTCTGTATTATAAATCATTCGTTATTGTCTTCGTCTTCACATACAGAGCTGTTCATATCTACACCCTTGAAGGTCATTTTTCTAAATAAATAATCTTGTTGGAAAGAACCTTCAATATTACTTACTAAAACTATTTTTCCAATACCGTAATTGTATTTACCATTTAGTCTTTTATCAAGTAGCGTTGAAATATAATCATTCCTATTTTCTTTCACTTTAGGAACATTATCTACAATCATGTGTTTTTCGTGAGATATAATCCATATTTCGATAGTAGGACTAACAAAAAAATTGTCATTACTATATCTGTTCTCAGGAATATGAACTTGTATAGTTATAAAGGTAATAACTTTTTGTAATGTGTTTGGGTCTTGGTTAAAGTCAAATATGTGAGTTCCAATTAATTTATCAGGGACAACTACATCAGGACTATCAATAGCATTAATAATACTTTCGTCTTTAATCATCTCTTTGATTAATCTTCTTTTTATCTTTCCGATAATTGTACTATTTGCCATATCAATACCTCGTTACAATAAAGATTCGATAGTAATAATTAATTCTGCGCTATATGTATCTGTAACGTCAGAGCATATAATTTTAAATTCTTCATCAATATAATCATCATTATCAATACTTAATATTAACGAATTACCATTTTCTATACGTTTAAACGCAGATGCAAAGTCACAGACAATATCCCATTTAATTAAATATGGTTCAATTTCATTTCCAAAATTATCATATAGTTTGCCTATATATATTTTTGGACTACCACCAGATTTAATTATTTTAGTATCATACATAATAGTATTTTCTGTTGAGCCACTTGGTATATCAGGCTGTAAATTGTCTTTATCAAAATAATCGCATACACCAAGGTCGATTCTGTCTTTTGCAGAATTAAATTCATATTCATACAAAGTGAGTCTAATCAAACCTTTCTTACCAATATTCAATGTAGTGGTATCATTCTGAGTAACAATATAAGTTGTTGGCTTGGTTGTGTTCTTGTCCAAAAAGAATCTCTGTGGCGTATCAAGAATAACAGTATTCTCGTCACAAGGTAACAAAACTGCGTGTTGAGAAGAACCAACAATAAAATTCCTATTCGGAGTTTCGCCTGAATTATACTGTGTGGTATTAATGTTATAACATGGATATTCAAGAATGTCTCCATTTTTATTTTGCCATTTTAATATCCAATTACATAATGTAAATTTACCCTGGTAATGTATGTTATCTAAGTTAAATGATTCAGTACAAATCCAATATTCTTCCTCGTTACTGTCATAAATAATATCTCCAACTTCTATGTGAGTATCATGTAAGGTTTGAAACTTTACTGTTACACCATTTGCCGATGAAAACATTCGATGATATAATCTGATATCTATAGGTTGCACATCATCATATAACTGTCTTCCTAACTCCCACATATAAATGTTCAAAGAATAAGAAGCATCGTCAGCAAATGTTCTATTTAAAAGTTGTTGGCTATTCCATATTTGTTCGCCTCGTAAAGACCCACCTGACAGTTCCATTTTTCTTTTAAATCTTTCAAAAGCATCCACGACAATACTTCACCTCTTTTACTTTTTATAATTAGGACTTAACTTATCTGTTGTAGATGAATTATTCATCCACGAATATCTTGATAGCAATGTTTCGTTTTCTCGTCTATATGTGTCATGCATAGCCAATAGTTTATCTAACATATTAGCAGGACTATATGAATTAAAATCACTTGAACTAAGATTCACCTTTAGTAATGTTGCTGTTCTAACATATGTAGAATCAATATATTCAATTAAAGCAAAATTGCTAATGATTTCAATTTCTGTACTTGACAAATCTACATTAAACTGTTCAAGAGTTTCATCTCGGTCATTTAAATCTTTTCTACATATATGAAATCTTGTAATAGCAGGAACAATGAAGTCATGCAAATACTCTTGTACTTCTTCGACTGTCATTAAAGGTATCTCATAACTACGGAATTTGGGTAACATATTCTCATATATAGCAGTATAAGGCGTTGCCATAACTTCTCACTCCTTCCCTATATTATTCAAGAATAGAAAGTAAATTAAGACTAAATCTCTTTTCTAATGTCATAATTACATTAATGTCTGAAAGCTCTCCATTGGCAATAATAGTTTTAATATTATTAAAAATAGAATATCTCAGACCAACAGGTGTTTTAGCTATTTCATCGCATATCTGTTTTATAGAAGCCCTTGTGTAATTAGAACCTTCCATCAAATACTCATACTTCTGATAGTTGTTAGCCAATCCTAACTTTTTAATTACTCTTTCATCTAAAGGCTTCAACCACAAATCTCTAAAATAACCTTTATTACCTCTCCACATATTTCTGATAGTTGCCCAAGTCATTATCTCTGTATGACCTATTTCATCCCATCTGTAAAAATCACCTGTATAGCTATCTTCATAACTTACATTAGGTATCATCGAAACAACTTCAATTTCTTCATTATCTACAATATTATCATTTCTAACCACAGCAGTACCAATATCGGAGGCTACAATTGTAGCCTCCTGTACTGTATCTGTGGATTCAATGACATTCTTTTTTCTAGCCATATTTAATCCACCTTTCATATTTATTACATTATTGATTAGCCACTAAAAGTAAACAGACCAAAGTAGTTAGGTAGAACAAGACCCATACCCATAGCAGTCTGCACCTGAATATCAACACTCATGTCATTATTCTTCTTACCTTCGGTGTCGATATCAGAACGAGTATCACCTATGTATTCCAGCTTAATAGGCTTGGAATCGCCACCAAGAATAAATATCTGATTGTCGTTCAGCGCAAGCTCAAATGTTCCAGATTTAAGAGTCTGAGGAATAATCATCAGCTTATTACCTTCCCAATCACCTATAGAGCCAGTCTGTGCCTTTGCTTCTTTCTGAGAGTTTGCGAACATCTTATCGGGAACAACAGCAGCAAGCTTTCTCAGTGCGCCCTTAGTACCAGCGATAGTCAGAGAACCGTAACCACCAGCAGCCTGAACCTTATCGCACAGCTCACCAACAGCAGCTTCACTATTACCAGAAGCAACAAAATCAGCGGGAACTGCATTTGCAACGTTCTGGAACTGAGCATACAGTCTGTCCTGAATGAACTTGTTGATAGACTTATAAATCTTATCAACCATCTTTTCAAGAGGTGTAATACCAAGCAGGAATCTTTCAAGGTCTTCATATACATGAGCATAAATCCACTCTCTAGGAAGTGTAATTTCCTCACCAACATCAATAGCTTCTCTGTTAGTGTCCCAATGATTACCAGCAAAGGTTGCAACAGAAACTAAACCACCCTCAGAATAGAAAGCTGTCTGGTCGCCCAAAGCTCTGTTCTTTACCTCAACAAAAGCATCAATAAAAGGAGACTCCAAGATATTCTCACTAATTGCAGTTGTAACAATTTCCTCAACAATCTCAAACATTATAAGGTTGTTACGTCTGAAAGCCTGATAAAGTGTCTTTCCTTTCAGTATGTCGTTATTAATCTTAGTTCTAAGATAGTTTTCAAGGTCTTTCTTATTCAGCTTTTCACCATCAATCTGAGAACTATAATCATCTCTAGCAAGGTCAAGTGCAAGGTCAAAAACCTGTGCCTCTTCCTTAGAAAAATTTACTCTAGCCTTCATAATTAATCACTCCTTCCGATTACGCTGTTACATCAACGTCTATAATCTTTACATCGTACATTTCTCTCTTGTAGCCATAAGTGCCAGCAGTAGTTATAAGAGTACCACCACTAATTCTCTTACGCATAATCTGTCCAATAATAACGCCGCTTTCAGGTTTAGTGGTTGCCGCTACGAGCTTACCAGTTGTAGTATCAATAGTTACATAAACAGGTGTTGTTTTAAAATCAGTTACACCAGTTACAACAGACTGAGTAGCAGAAGTAAAACCATCAATAGAGAAAGACATTTCATCATTCTTTCTTATTACTCTGGCTCTGAATCTTACACCAGCCTCAATAATAAACTTATCCTTTCTCTGGTTTGTCTTCTTACAAGTATCTACATCCCAAGCAGGATTATCAGCAACAACAACATCACCAATCTTCAAACCTGACTTTGTGCCAGCTACAAAATTGTATGTAACTGCTTCACCAGTTGCAAGACCATTGAGATAACCGAAAGTACCATTCTCAGTATTGGTAGCTGCTACTGCATCAAAAATTCTTTCAGCAAACTTTGTAGTTGCCATATTAGTGCTCTCAAAAACGGTATAAGCCATATTAATTCCTCCAATCAATTATTATCTATTAACAGGAATGTCGCCATACTTGGTAGCAACATAACCTTGTCTATCATTATCATCGTCCTGTGTATCAGGTATTCCTATAACAGTATTCTTAGTTTGCTTGTTAAAGTTAACACCCTTGTTCTTTCTGAACAGAATTACAGAACACTTCTGTTCAATCTCGTCTACTGAATAATCAGCCTTGTTATCTTTTATAGCAGAAAATTCCTCACAATCAGACAAGGCAGATTCAAACTGTGCAAGCATTTCATCTTTCTTTACACAAAGTTCTTCATCAGCTTTCTTCTGTGCTGCTGCTACAAATTCCTCATACTTAGGTTTAAGTTCATCAAGTTCAGCCTTTGCCTCTGTATAATTTGTTTCAGCTACCTCTTTTGCAGATATGGCTTCATCCTTTTCTGCAATTGCGTTATTCATTGAAGCCTCTGCTGCCGATACTTTTTCAAATGCAACATTTTCAATCTCAAAAACACAATCACCAAAATTTACAGTGCCATCAATATCGGTAGCATCACCAGAATAATCTTCAAATACAATCTTCTTTCTTGTAGCAGTTTCAAAATTAATAACAGGCTTGTCTCCATCCATAGAATATTTAAGTCCGTAATAATTCCAATTATTGCTTCTATCCATTACAATTACTTCATCGTTCTGTATATCAACAAGAGTATAGCGAGAAACTTCATCGCCCCATCTGTCTTTGATTTTCTCAAAGTCTTTCACAATATTGGAAATATCATTAAATTGACTCATAACAGAAAAATTTTCCTTAGACATTTTTTCATTACCTCCTACCTTATTTTTTTGTTCTTTCATTATTTTTTCAAACAATGAATATTTATCACTAATTTCACTTTGAATATTTTTTACAAAATCATTCATTGTAAAATTAACAACTTCAACTGTTGAATTAATCATTGCGGGTTCATACGAATTACCAAGAATACAGCTTGCCCTAAACGAAAATCTAGTCATTACAAAATTTCCATTATCATCTTCATAACCATCATAAGAATTTTCGTCTTTCTGAAACAATTCCATAGATTGACTTTTAATTCCATCTCTCTGAATAATGTCATAGCTGTCCTCAAACATATTCCACATAATGCCCTCAACAACTAAAAATGTTCTTGTTTCTCCATCATCACAAAGTCGTTCTTCGTAATGAGCATTGTTTTCATCTTCTGAAAGAATAACACCATAAGCTGAACCTTTGTATTTTTGTCTTACTCCTTTATCGTCTTTAGTAATAACAAAACGATGGTCAGAATAATCATTTTCTCCTGTAGTTTTATCTTTCTCAATAAATCCTACTATTGGACAATAAGCCAAACTAGGAATAGCTGCATCTACAACTTCTTTGTTAAAAATGCAACCATTAAAGTTTAACCCTAAATGCATAAGGTATATTTTAACTTTTGTTATTCTCTCGTCTGTATCAGATAGTTCATAATTTGCAATTTTTTCAACCAGAACAGGCAACGATACACCATTTTTCTTAGCCATAATTCATCACCACCTATCCGTCATTTTTATCTCCATCTGCTGTCTTTTCCCCCTCGTCACTAAGTAACTCTCCTTTATCACTATTAGTAGGTCTTCCTGCTTCTCCATCGGAAGAAGAATTAAAAGCAGATGATAGCTGTACAAAATTATTTTGAAAATCAAAAATATCTTTGTGCAAAATAAAAGACCCCATTGTACGACTTGGAGTCATACCCAATGAAGCCAACCATTTATCGACAACTGTAGCACCCAAAGAAATCGCTTCTTTGTATCGTTTGCTAACAGCATCACGATTAAATATTGTAATATCAAGCAAAGTAAACGCAAATTTATAAGTTGAGTTATTATATTTTTTTAACTTAATATACCGATTACACCAACGCTCAAATTGACGATATATGTTATATATAAATCCCGCATCGTTCTCAACAGACAAAGTTAAAGCGGTACTTGTCGAAGCACCATTGAACAAATCTTTAGGAATACCAGCCGAATTATATAATTCGCTTACACCATCAGAAACATTATTCGTTGTATTATTTGAGTCTTTAAAACTAATAGCTTCACCGTTTGAACCCAATGTATAAATCAATCCTACATCATCAGATAAACTTTCTTTGTTGATATCAGAAAAAATACTAAGAAGCTCAGGAGAAAGCAATGGCTTATCTACTGTAGATTCATCAATAGGAACTTTAATCATAATCGCTTTATAATTGTCTGTTCTGGCAGACTGCAATTTAAGTTTCTTATATATATCTAAATCCAAAATATCTTTTATCATACCAATCATTAAAGGATAAGGATAAGTCCATTGAGAATTAAACTTCACACATATTTGTTTATCAGCAGGAGGCAGATACCATTTACCTATTTTCCCATCTTCAAAATCTAAATATGCCTGTTGAACATAATCAGGATAAGCGGAAAGGTTTTTAGCTTTAATAGCCGCTAAGTTGATATCAAAATTATATAAACCATCTTGAACCTGATAAAGTCTACAAACCTTATAATCTATTTCTTGAAAAAAGAAATCTGTGTTATTAGTATTTTCGACAGTAAGTCCACAATATATATCTTGATATGGCAACACTTTCATTATCTTTGAAAACTCATGTTTTAAATTCATATTTTCAAAACGAGTAGCAAGTTTAGCATAAACATTTTTTAAAGTGTCTACCTTTAACTTATCGCTGTTTACATCATATAAATCTATCCACCAACAAAAAAGTGCCATATTACTATAGTACATACACAATCTATAATAGTGGGGTGAAATGTGCATCAGATACTTAGATAGTTCTAACAACATTCTCCAATGTCTAACAGGATGGTGCATTGCATGAACAGCATCTTCCAAGCTAATATGCCCTATATATCCAGTGTCCAATATCTGTGTCTTGGAACATAAATCACTAACCATCAATCTTTTAAATGCAGTACGGTCTATATTCCCTGTTTTTAGAGACTCTAAAAAATTATAATTATCTTTTTCATATTGCTGTTTATTATATATCACTTGATTTTTAGTCTTGTTCTTTTTTGAGTTCAAAGCCATCACCTCCTATTAGTACATATTGGGTCTTCTGTTTAATTTTTGATATGCTTTTGCCATATCAGTTATATCTCTTTCAGTCTTAGGTTTCCTCAATATGCTGATTTCAAGTTGGTTCATTATATAATAATTATACGCAAGTGAACTATATCGGTCTTTTCTCGCCCCTGATAGTTCGTAAATTCTTATATTAGTACCCTTAATTTCATGCTGTAGTCTAATCAATTCATATACTAAAAACGTTGTTTCAATATAAGGGAGTTTATATTTTACTTGTTTGTCAGCAATCATTTTGTTATAACCCTTAATCTGAGTTCTCAATTTTTCTTCAATTTCCAATTCAGAAACCAAAAGATTTATATTATTATTTTTAAAAGCAGAACGAAGTAAAGTACATATCTTAGTATTGAACATTTCACTTGCCTTGATAGGGTGTATAACTTGTGGTGCTTTATCAACAGGACAACGTTCTATCATAGCTTTATCGTTACAGGTTAGTCTACTTATACCTAATGCTGGATATACCTTACCTAATTCATCATCGTACATATCTTGTACTAACAAATCGAACACACCCTGTCCTGCACCAGCAGCATCTATTACCAAATCTGTGCATTTATAAGCATCAAATAATCTTCTTACTTTTAATGCCAACTTATTTGTCAATAGTCCTTCATGGGATTCAAGATACACAATGTTTGCTGTATATGTATTTTTATTTGTAGGGATAGCATCGTTAATAATAATCGAACTTGCATCGTTTTTGTGTTTCTTAGAAGCCATAAGTGCTATGTCCACAGATAATATTCTTCTTTCATTAGTAAGCAAATCTTGTACCTTGGAAAATTGTTTATCATATTGGTCAGGTGGGTATAATGCTGTTTGTAATTTTCTACAATTAGTAACTGTTTCAGAACTAAAGAAACTTTCTTCGCCATCACCTATTGGCAAACAACACATTTCCATAGAGAATGTCATTTCATCAAAATCTGACTCTGACATTTCATCTTCAATTTCTACTCTTTTTTTCAAGCCTTCTTTAATAGCCATTTGATAAGGTATAGCACAAACAAAATATCCAGGTCTACCACCCAATAAATTAACTGTATATGCTTTAGATTTTTCATAACTCCAATGAGATTTAAACCAAGCAGAACTCATATATATCTCGATATTAGTTTCAAGATATTCTTCTTTGTCTTTGTATTCAGGCAAATTCAAATAAGCTGGTTGTCTAGGATTACCCATGAATCTTTTAAGAACTGTTTGAATGGTATTTTTATCAACCATACGAAATTCATCGATGACAAGAATATTTGCTCGATTTCCTCTAGCACTGTCGGATGCGGTTACAACCTTAATCCATGAACCATTATGGAATATTATTTCTGCTTTGTTTGTACCGACACTTGATTTTGTCATATCAATTTCTCTACGAAGATTGTCAGAACCCCAACTATATCTAACACAAAAATCGGTTAGTATTTTTTCTAAAACTTCATTAGCTTGTCCTCTTGTTCCAGAGGCAATACATATTTTTGTACCTGGGAATAAAATACAACGTACAACACAAAACAAAGCCGTTAGCCATGTTTTACCGATAGACCTCGCAGCCCAAAATAAAAAATGATTATTGTGCATCATTGCATAAATCAAAAATTTTTGGAATGTTTTTAATGTAATATTGAGGTAGTCTTTTACAAATCTTTGAGGATTACAGCGATAGAAACCACACCATGCAGCGATACCGTCCATAATACGCTGTGACTTCTTGTTAGCAATTTCTTTTTCTGATAACTTAGCAGTCTGTATCATAAAATCACTCCTCATCAATTAAAGAGGAACTACCAAAAATTGCATCAAATAAAACCTCGTTGTTTTCTTCGTCTTTGTATTCAGGTCGTTGAACAGTATATTTTTTTATATATCTATCATAAAGCCTAGATAAACCATTCTTTAATCCCATGACTTTTGCTAAATGCCCCTTAAAGAAAACATCCAACATTAAACCCAATTTATCTACATCTTTTAATTCTTCATCAGGTTCAGGTATCGGTCTTGTTTGTTCCCATTTATCTATCAAAGTACCAAACGTTTGAGCTTCTGATACAGTTTCACCTTTATTTTGCTTTGGTTGCAATTTAGCAGCTTCAAGCTGTTTAAGATAAGTAGCATTGATATCTTTGGTATCTTCACCTAGTCTTTGTGCTTTCAGAAGATTTAATTGAGTAAAGCAAATCTGTTTGAACATCTCTTCCTGAGATTTGGTTTGACATTCATGTCTTGTAACCCAATCATCATATTGTTCTTGTAAAAATACATAATCATCACTTGTAAATCCTGTTCCAAAAAATGAAGTAGCTTTACTAATTGTGTTAAGTCTTTTTACATCGTCATCATTAATTGAAGATTGCTTTTCTTCCTGTATTTCTTTTTTAGTTTTATCAAGTTCTTCTTTAAGTGTTGAATTATAATTTTTCTTTCTATACTGCACTAAGTTCATTTGACGTAAATAAAAGAGAACTAAACTATAATCATCATCATTATCTCCAAATCCATCTCTCAAACTTAATTCTCTTGATGCAGCTTCAAACACTTTGTCACTATAATAATAATCAAAAGCCATACAAAATCTCTGCATGGCTTTGCTATATGGATTGGCACACTTCTGCTTTTTATAATCGTCAACATAATTTTCGTAAATATCTACAATACAATCTTGACAATAAGGAAGTCTACCTATCTTTTTATAAATTATGCTATTATTTTTATAAGATTTTTCAGTGTTATCTAATTCTTTTCCACAGCACAAGCAGTGTAAAACTGGTGAATTAGATTTTGATTTTTGGAGTTCATCTATTTTAGTTACAGTGTTTTCAGTATTATTCTCATACACTATTTGTTTTCTTCTTCCCACATTTTACACCACCTTTGTAAGTAATTATATTTTAATTGGAGTATACAGAATATCAGTCAACCCATCTTCGATATCAAATACAAAAGTTTTACATTGTCTTTTTGAAGAATAGCCCTTATCTGTTGACCATTTTGATTTTGCGCTAATAGTTGGCAATCTCTGTATTCTCATATTATATTTTTCCATAATAACATTTTCAGAATGTAAATGTTGCAAGAAAACTTCTGTTGTGTCAATGCTAGACCAATATTCTCTTGCTTCGTCTGCAATAAGCATCGGTAGTGTTTTTACGTCAGCATCGTGTGCAAAACACAACAGTGTCTTACCAAACTTATAATATTTTCTTGCCAAAGGTGAATAATCAACATTTACAGATTCATCATTCCGATACCATGCATCAATATATTTTGCTAATTTGAATCCAGTTTGTTCGTCATGGTTTCCAGGTACATAAATAACCCTAACCTTTGCCTTCGCCCTTAAAACATCAATTGCTTTAATCGTCATAGCACAAAGTCTCTCGTAAGCATCATAATAATGAGTGTCATTATTCTGTGGAGTGCCTTTTGTAGTTGTACCTGACAAACTATCTCCGTTTAACATATCGCCGCCAATAGTAAAAACTATTTCTTCAAAATTATAAGTTTGGGTTCTTGTCAAAATATCTTCAATTACATAGAAAAATAATTTCTCTGCAATATCACAATTATATTCGTTTCCAGTTGTCATCATAGTGGACTGTAAATTTAAATGCAAATCCGCTATGTTAATTAACAGCAGTTTATCTCCTTGTAAATAGTCATATCTTTCTTTGATTTTGGGTAATGAATAATTTCTATCAAGTCGATTAAAGAAGTCTTCAATTTTCTTTAAAGACACACCATCTTCTTTAATTGGTTTGGCAGTTAGAAAACTAGCATATAAAGTAACTACACCATCATCTCTACTAATAGCCTGTCTTATATTGTTTCTCACACTAACAATTTCCCAAGCATCTGTATCAAATCCGTGAGCCTTTAAAAGATACTCAGGGTCTTTACTTTCATGTTCATTCATAGCAAGCAATCTCTTACTGGAATATGTGCCATCTTTATTAATTGACACTTCACTATTATTAACTATATTTTGAACTTCTGTTGTCTGTTCGTTTTTATCCAATGTTTTATAATACTCAGCAACAAAAGCTCCACCAAAAATAGTACCATTTGCTTTGCGTAATGTTACAGAAGATACAGGCAAATTATACACATCAACAATTTCTTGCCAATCAATGTCTTCAATTTCATTTTTCTTATTAAGAATAGTCTGCAAACATTTTTCATATTGTTCTTTTGTCAACCCATTCTGATTTATTTCTTGCATTATATCCATATTTGTATCACCTTTCCGATTAATATATTCTTCTTGTATTGCGAGAGAGTAGAATTGAACTACTGCCCTAGCCTTATGAGGGCTATGTGCTACCTTTACACCACTCCGCATATACGAAAGGCAAGATTTTACTTGCATCTACCTTGTAATTCATACATTGGTTGTTTTAATTAAACTACTTTCGTGAACTGGCGGGGACAGCAAGACTCGAACTTGCGACAAATCGGTTAACAGCCGATTGCTCTGACCAACTGAGCTATATCCCCAAATGGGCTACTGTGTGTAGGTAGCCCAACAAGAAAGGTGTAAAATATAGATACTATAACAAAAGACTGTCACTATTGCAACAGTCTAATGCTTTTATATATAACAGGCAAAGCTGTATATATCAATGTTTAGTTATACTATCAACAAAGCCACGAGAGAACTCTGCTTTTGGCTTAATATATGATGTGTATTTTTGTTTTTTCCCTTTAAAATTATTAATCTTAATTCTTTCAGGTATGTACTTGGCTTTTATTGAAATTCCTTTGAAGATGTTAACAACTACCATAATCTTATTGTTTGCTTCATACAAATAATCCTTTATAGTATTTTCTACCGCTTCAAATACAATCTCAACAATATGTTTAGTACAATTAGTTACGCTAAGAAGTTTGAATAATTCTATGCTTTGTCTTTCTGACAATACTACGCCAGATTTTTTTATTTGCTTAATTATCTCTTGTATAATTTCACGATTTGATTTCTCAGTTACAGATTGTATACAATCAGAACGTTTAACTTTCATTTGATTATTTTCCACATAAATTACTCCTTCCTTATAGTCGCAAATTGATATCTCTAATATAGGGTATTTTTTTATTGGTCTTTTTTTTATCCCCTATATTAGAGTATTTTTTAATGCTTACATTTATCACATTTACAACTTCTACTTTTAATATCTACTTCTATCCATTCGCCACACACAGAACATTGAACTTCTTTTGTAGCTTTTTTCTTCCATTGTTTAAGATTTTCCAAAAGAATATCTCCATAACAATTCCACAGAATCCCTTTATTTTTATTGTCAGTACGATATAAATACTCTGTTAGTATATCTGCTATCTCTATATCAGAATATCCTGTTTTTGATAATCTATTTTTGACTATCTGAATCATTTCTTTATGTCGTACATATTCTCTTAATCGAGCATTAGTCCAACTACTTCTTGGAGAACCGCCTTCAATCATTTCTTTAAACTTATATCCATACTCTTTTACAAGCTCTGTATATTCTTTAAGAACAGGATTCGTTTCTTCATCTACATAACACAACATATCATGCAGCAACAAAGTGTAGTCAGGCTTTTCCAATCTTCTAGTTTTGCCTTTTTGATTAACATATTTATGATTAATCCTTGGACTAGGAATTATATAGTTAAGTTTGTTTACAAAACTTTTATTAATCGTTTCAACTTGGTCTTCCGTTTTGTCTTTGGCGTAAACAAAGAAGTGAGGAAGTTTAAGTTTAGTAAATTCTTTAATGTCTTCTTTGACTTCCCTAGGATATTCAGGCTTGTATAAAGTCTTAGCGTACTTTTATACCCTTGCTTTCGCAATACTTTAACACTTATTTAAAAGTGGGAATAGACTATATCATTACCCTATGTAATTTCATAGGCTTACTTTCGTAAGGGGTTTCCGTAGTTGGCACTTCGATTTAAGGGGTTCTCACCCACTGAGAATTTCACTCAGCCCTACTCCTATTGTGTATTTCAACACCAAAGGGATAGTCGTTTAACTTTATTTATTATATATAATAAATCTTAGCACAGGATTATCATGTATTCGTTTTCGTTTATTCGTTTTAATTAAATATTAAATTATGTCTCATTAACAATCTATGAATTACGTTGATTGGTCTGTTGTACTTTGCTGATAAATACTCAATAGACTTTTTGTTATTGACATATAAATCACAAAGCTCTTGAACTTCCTGTTTCGTTAATCGTTGTGATTTTTTACGATTCTTGTACCATGTTTCCCAACCATCAACAATTACAAAATCCCAAGTATTATTAGACATAATCCCATTAACTATTTTATAACTAATACACATTTCTTTGGAAATAGTTGAAGCCTTTTCTCCGTTCATCAACTTTATCTTTATAAGTTTTGCAATATTCTCATTAATTATTGTTGTACGCTTATATCTAGTATATTTTTGACCTTTTCGAGATTCTGACATTTTCTTCTTAGTTATTTCCGAATGTGTTCTTCCTGTCATGTGTATTTTATTTTTTTCGCCTATAATCTTTTTTGTATCTTCTGACATCATTCTACCTATGCCGCCATCACCTCCTGCAAGAATATTATAAGATAAATTATTTCTACGATATTTTGAAATATAATATTTTTCTTTTTCATTATATACATCGTCAGTCCAATTGTCTGAACATTCTACAACACTAAATTTAAAACATCTTTCGCCATACTTATTATACGCACGTTGTAAATGAAGATTATCGTGTGTACCTTGTCTTAGTTTCCAATCGTGGAGTTGGTATCTTTTGTAAAATGGTTGTTTTGTTTTTCCTATATAAACTTTATGATTTATGATATTTTCAATCATATAAATACCGCAAAAATTTCTACCATACTTAGCTCTTTCAATAAACTCTATCATTTTTTCACCCCCTTTGCTATTTATTAAAAACGAATATTTAGAAACGAATATTTAGACTTTCCCTGTTAGCACAATCTCTATTTGCCATTTCCTGCAAATCCTAATCGTAGATTGTACACCCTACATTTGTAGGTTCACCAACTTGTTCGACATACGTTACCGTATGAAGTGACTACTTATTTAATCAATAACGAAATTGTTCATACAACACAATCGTTTAATACAATTAATTGCGTGTTGTTTTTCTTCATGCGACCCTGAAATAAAAATCTCACTATTCCAAATTTTAGATATATTATTACTAAACTGACCAATGTTACCGCCAGTAAATGCAACAGTAAGGTTATCGTAAATCTTATCTATACTAATTTGTATCGCAGGAGCTTTAGCCATATCATAATACAGTGGAACAATATCAAATTTACTAATATTACGTTTAGCAACTTCAATAATAGTTTTATCTGATATTATAAGACATTTATCTCCATCAACATCTGCTTGAATTATTTTTGTAATCAAATCAAAACTGCTAGTATACACAGCATTTGTCACAAACCATTTTCTGATTGCTAATTGTTTTTCATTACTGTTGGCAGCCATGTTGTTTCTAATTGCGTGTTCCATAAACAAATGTGGCGAACGCAAACAATCAAGTTCTTCGTTTTGTCTGAACAACCAACAAAAAACTTCTCCGTTGCCAAGCAATCCCTTTGGAGTTTCTATTCCTTGAAACCAATGCTCGCAAGCTGCATACAAATCAGGCAAAATAAAAGTGTACTTACCGTCAACTTGTAACTTACCAGCTTTATATCTTTTAATTAAGCTATTCTTAATATCACGCAACTTAGCACGAATATAACTGTCATTTAACAATTCAGGATATATTTGAATTGCCTGTTGTAAAGCTGTCATATCTTCGGTAGCAACGTATGGGCTAATACCTAATATTTTTTTAACTCTATCTATCGAGGTACACATCTCAGTCAAATTATCAATTGAATTATACGCTATATTGTATATTTCATCATCAGTAATATCAGTTAAGCTCTGTAACATTTGATAATTAATTGTAGCATTTTTTATCCTATCTTCTTCTGGATTGGTAAATCCTGCATGACAATTAAACTGTTTAAAATAGCATTGATATTGTTCCCAATTATCATAATACTTATAAAGTTTAAACTGACTCTTTGTAAAAATAACTTGTATGTCTTCTTTGATAACATCATGCTCTACTCCATATATGTCTTTAATCACAGAAGAACATCCCTTGTCCTGTATAAAAGATATAAAATCGAACACTCCTAGCAATCCTTTAACCCAAGGTAATCTAACCATTTTATTTTTTTGTTTAACTCCAAATGCATTTGGCAAAATCATTCCGCAGCCATCAGTATGAGGAATAGGCACATAGCCTGACGTTCTGGTAATTGAAAAATCTTTTTCATTTACAAAATCATAATTTCCAAAAACATTTGTTTCAAAGTCATCAATAACTATGGTCTTGTTAATATCAAATTCTTGCCATCTGTCGGTCGCTGAATTATTTAAAGCAGTATAAGCCAAAAACTTATTAGAATTAATACCACCTTTGTTATTTATTAAATCAACAGATAAACCACACATCATAGTCTTTTCTATATGTTGCCATGTACTCTCTTTAATGAACACTACTTTTTTGGTTCGTATCTGTCCTGCCGAAGCCGTCAGAAATATATACTTATTTTTATTAAAGAAAAATCCATTATTAATTATATCTCTAAGAATATCAAAGTAATAAACCTGTATTACAATTATTTCGTCAGATAAATTATTTGGTTGCAATCTTATGGTTCTGGTAAGCTCCGATTCAAATACAGAAATAACTTCTTTCTTTGAAACATTATTTTCTATAAGATTTCTTTGATGATGTCTTCCATTAGTAGCAATATTAAATTCAGCCTTACGTTTAAGTAAATCTAAAAGTTCTTCTTTACTTTGTTTAATTAAAACAAGTTTATGCTCTATCAGTTCTTTGATTAATTTATATCTATTAGCTAATTGTATTATCAAATCAAAATCATTGTTATCTTGAAATTTTTCATAAGCAAATTCATCGTTAAGAATTGCTTTTAAATCAGCGTCAGACAAACCATACGATACTAATTGTTTTTCAATTTCTTTATATCCAACTATAGTTCGTTTTGATTTGTTTTTCAGTTTTAATGTTGCCCCATTAATTAATTGATTTCGTTCTACTCTAATCTTATGGTTCTTTCTATGTAACTGTTCTTCGTATTTAGAATAAAAGTTACCAGTATCACAGCTATATATTTGTATCTGAGTATCAAGCAACTATATCACACCTTTCTTTTTGACTTTGCGTATGTAACTTTAGACTATTTATTTAAAAAATAATCATTCATCATATATTCCGAAGTCTTCTAAATAATCAAAATAATCAGCCACATGATTTCTAAAATTAGAACCACCCTTAAAACCACCTAGCTCCGAACTAAATGTTCTTGTATCTGGTGGAGGAAGAAAGTCTTTTTCAGATAAAACAATTATGTTATTCGCTTTCTTCTTATCCCGCTGATTCTTATTATTATGCTGTTTCATTCGTATCACCTCCTGCTTTAAGTATACATCTCTCTGATAAAGCCTTGTACATTTTCTTTAACTTTGATTTCTGTTTATTTATATTCATACTATAATAACCTTTGCCTGATGCAATCAGGACACCATTAATCGTATCTCTTTTATACACGTTAGAAAAAATATGAGTGACTAGATTAAATCTTCCTGAGATATATTCAAAATCTTCCGAATAAATAATTCCCAAATCATTAAGTACAAGTATTGCCTTTTGAACGGCATCATCTCCAATACCAATGTCATTAGCAATATCTCGATAAAAACAATCAAACGCTTCTATATAATCTGTACCAACGTTATTGATAGGAATACGCAATCTAAGATACGCAAGAACAAGCATAACATTTGCCTTGTTGACTATTTTGTACTTATCTGATTGATAATGAATTATCTTGTCTATTTCATCAGGGAATATCTTTGCAAAATGTACTTCCGTAGGAAGCTCATTAAAATCAGCCTTAAATTGATTGTATTTTATTCTTTTAGGATTTTCGATTATTTTATTGTCAATAAATGCTTCAATTGTTTCAGTCACTCGTTTGTAACAATTATTCTTCCTTGACCTTGACAGTGGGTTTCTTCCTAGCCAACGACATATCAAACCATATTCATATTGTACTTGTGAATTGTATTTCATTTTTAATTCAGAATTAGCATCCCAATTTATCCACTCAAATGGTTGTATTATTGGTACTATTGTTGAGTTCATTCTAAGCCAACAATAGATTGCAATTCGTTCTGGCTGCATTTTTTTATTAACAATAAAATTTTGTGGAATATTAATATATAATTTTTCTGATAATGCGAGTCTTGTTTTATCACTCATATTTTGCACCTTCTTATAACTCATAAATAGAATTAATTATGTTCTTGTATGTTCTTGGGTTACATATACAATCCACTTATAGTTTATACTTATTTGTCTTAAATGTCAATAGGTAAAAATAAAATTTACAAATTGTTAATATATATGAACGGTTTTCCTTTTAATATTTACTGTACAAAAAAATGTACATACCTTTATTGAGCATATAGATTATCACAAACATTTTATATGCAGATTAATCAATAACCCTCATTAGCGACTTTTGCACTATTGCCTACTAAATATATTTGTTCTTCCTGCATGAACCATAGCATATACTACTATACAATAGCATAAAACTACAATATTCTCCCCCACCACAATCTGGGCTTGGTCAGCATCAAAAATGGGTCGGCGTTAAACAAAAAAAGCAGCTTAAAAAGAAACAGCTTGTTAGTCCGTCAAGTTCTCTTTAAGCTAGAAGTTTTCTTCAAGAAGAAATCGGTTATCTTTAAAAGCAAAATGATAATGTTCTTAACTTGCATATACACTAACTGTCTGAAATTAATTCTAAGCCACCTAGGAGCTTCTGTATTGCGTTTTAATAGCTAGAGTAGTATCAGACCCTTACTTAAAAATAGAACGTCTTAAAACAGCCTTAGATTTGATTACAGAGCATACTAAGAAAACAACTATCAATATATTTGATTCTTACCTGAATAAAAAAGGATATTTATACTCAGGGTTGTTTGTACTCAGGAAGTTAAATTATTTTATTGTGTTATTCTTTTACTCGCTTCGCTCGTGACATTTTCATTCGCTACGCTCATTCAAATGTTGACTGCGTTCCCTTCGGTCACTTGTCAATTTTCTTTTTTACTTTTCTATTTTATCTTCGATAAAGTATTATTAGTTAAAAATCTTAGTTTCATATTTTATGAGGAAGTCATAAAGTAACTTGTATTAGAATATTTTTTTATTTAAACAAAAAATGCTAAATTGATAATACAGGTTTAGTTCGGATGAAATTCTATTTATTCTCGAAACCTCCGAATTGATTATTATATAAAATATAATTTATATTATGGTCTGTTTTTTATAGTTGAGAATAATACTTATTGACTTGATTATTCCCAGTGGTATCAAGAAGTATAAAATATAGCTTCTAAAAAGATAACATTTGTTTAGTAAGATTATGTATATAAATAATTGAGCTGAGATATTTTTTAAGGAATTATGATGATATTCTTTTAATATTAGGTGATTATTGTCTGGTAAATAATAGTTATTATTTGGTAGTATATGGAATAATTCTGACAGGATTTGGATTTTATTTGGTAGGATTTGGATTTTTTAGTGGTGATTATATGAAGTAGGTAATCGAATTAGGTGTACAAAAAATCGGTCATAAAGTTTTAAATAGCCCCATATTAAAGCATTTCATTAAATGAATGTGATATTATGTGTTTTTATCACATTCACTTATAAAGTAATTGTACTTTACATTATATCAAATTGGTATACAGCAGAGCCACTATGCTGTCAAGTATTTTTACTTTACACAATAATCATCTTTGTAAAGTCGGTATGTGATATATGTGATGTATTTGTCACTTTTAGTAAAGCTCATATTGTTATATAAAAATTTGTTAGCTTGCTAACAATTAGCAAACTAATTATCTGATATCAAAATGATATCACACATATCAAAATATACATACCTACCATATCAAAAAACACATAAACACTGTATTTGCATAATATCTCAAAATATTCATTATTTTATGCAAATACCTGGTATTGTCAACTTTATTCACAATATACGGTATACAATAGCCATGCAATAACTTTTGTCTTTGAGTCAAAAACACTTTTTACTATTTGTATTTCATTATCTTAAAAAGATGCTTATTTTTCCCGAAATTATTGCATTTTAAGTGTGTTTTAGAACATTTGTTCTTATTCTTCTGGTGTTGATACTCTACATTTAGCTCTATATTAGTATCTATCTATCATTGCAGCCATATCATGCGAACATTTGTTCTAATAATTCGCCTTTTTTATTATAATAGTATACTACATATTGTATCTATCAACTACACTAAATACTACATATAGTAATATAGATCACACCCTTTTATGCAATATATCTAACCAGAAGTACACCAAACTATATTTTTATTGACAAATTGCACAAACTCAAAAAAATCTGCAAAAACCTATTGACAAATAGTCAAAAATGCTTTATAATAAGACCATACCAAACGAAAACAGTTAGCAAGTGAAAAAAAGATTTGAAAAAATCAAAAAAACCACTTGACAAACAATAAAAAGTGTGGTATAATAAAGGCAAGTTAAGGGGATTGTACTTAACTTACAAGTATCTTGAAAATGGTAAATATCATCACTGCAAACGACTGTTTAAAAAGTCGGTTATAAATGATTTGAGTTTAGCGCAAAGAAATATTAAACAATGTGAGCAATAGAAACTATTCACAAATCGTTTACAAATAACCACTTGACAAATAGTTGAATGTGTGGTATAATAAGACCATAGCAAAAAGATATAAATTGAATATTAAAACCGCGTGAATAAGCTCTAGGTACGCTCTAAGTGTATCAATTGGCGGTACAGTGTGGGAGGTATACGAACTCCAAAACTTATTCAAAGTGCTGCATGAACGTAATAGTCCGTAATGGGATGAGGCTAGGACTTTGACGTAAATGTCCAAATCAGAGACATTGGAGGGTGTCAAAGAGTTAACAACTCTAAAAGGGCATTGTATCACATAGAGGTGTGAACGTACACGTAGTCCAGTTACGCACTAATTAGGCGGTCAGGAGTCTAAGCGGTGTGTAAGTGGTGTCTGATGCAAAAAATACTATAGGTGCAATCTATCGGGAGATAGTTACCTTTGGTTCATGACAACTTGGGTGCTAGTGAATATCGACTTATCGGGATGACAACTCGATATTTGTTAGTACTGTGGTGAAAAGTGCAGCACTCGGTCTGAAACTTCTGAAATGGTCTGATGTTATATCTAGGACAAACACTTGCTAGGTACTTACTGTGCTTGGTGGGTGTTTTGTCCTAGATAGAGTTTATCATTCTCTGTGGTGATAGGCTCTATCTAGGTCAAAAACTAGATAATAACGACTATGGAGGTATTAACCATGAAGTATATCAAAACCCATAAAGTAGGACAAGAAGAAGCATTTCTCGGAGTAATCGAAAGAAAAGCTGTTCAATCCTACAAGGCAGGACTGAACAGCTATGGAAATGCAACAACACATTGTCCTCGTAGTTCAGGGTATAAAACCCTCAGCGAGGCAGAAGAAGCATATGAGTTCTACAAGGAACTCGTTAACAATCAGTGACAAGGAGGAACTAACTATGATGACAGTAAAGAACATGACCAGCAGCGCAAGCGGCAGGAAAGTCCCTAATCAGTTCGTTATTAGGGATAACGCAACAAGCAGGACAACTTTCCAGAGTTATGACAGCATGATAGCCACTATCGACTATCAGAATAATACCATAAGTCTCGGTGAGAACTGGGATTATTCCAGAACCACTGGGAGATATCGCAATCAGTTCTTTAGCGAGCAGGGTTTTTCTGACCTTGCAAGCACAAAAGGACTGATGGAAGCTCTGAAAACAGGCAAATACAAGGACTGGACTATCATTACAGCGTGAATGGTCTGGACTTATAGATGAAAAGCCGAAACAGAGGGCGCACGCTCTCTGTCTGCATGAGATAGCGACTTATGCACTGATGATGGCAAGCTAAACGACATATAATACAATAGGAGTGTGTTATTATGGAAGTAATTGTAAGAAGAAGTCTCGAAAAAATGCCCTATGACAAGTGGGTGAAAGGACAGAATGTTCATGCGACAGGTGACGAAATTCTCCTGTCAAACGGAGAATGGCTCACAGAGTATGAGAATACCAATGGTGAGCTGTATGAATACACGGATGCAGAGGAAGTCTGCTGTGTAGATGAAAACGAAAAGTTCTTCATCGTATGGCATCAGATAGGAAACTTCGCTGTGCCTGTTTTTGCAAGTACCATTTTCTATGAGGTAGAAAATTACCTTTCGTTTGAATGGCTGGAAGCTATCGCTGAGGGTGACTATGAAGGAACTAATGAAGAAGAAGAGCTGTTTTACAGCTATTATTCTATCCAGGAGGTAGATGGCGATGATTAGATTGTTCAATTGGATTTTCCGCAAGAATACAACAACAATGGCTGCGGAAGTGGCTTATTATAGGTCACTTGCTGCCTACTACAAGTGATGGAGGATAATGTTATGGGAGAAAAGTATCACATCTACGGTGGGAAAATGCCCACCACACTGAAAATAACCAAAAGGACTGTTGATAACGCTGTTATTGACAGTCTCTTTGATTTCAGGGGGTATACAGATAGCGATAAAACCGCATTAATGCGGATTATAGATGACTGTCAGAAAAATGGCATTAAGTATACCATGAGTGGATATGTCAAGAAGCTCTACAAGGAGGTTTACGGCAATGACTAAAGCACAAATAGAAAAACTCAGACTGAAAATAGTAGCTCTGCTTACCGAATATGATGTACTCGGAGACTGCACTATTTATGCCAATGGTAAAAGATGGATATACGGCTATAAAGTCAGTGACGATGCTTACGAATTGGTACTGACTGAAAAAGTCGAGGATAACATAGATGTCAAGGAATATCTTGAATACTGCAATCCTGACACTATCAGCATAACTTTCGATGGTAGCGGATTATACGGTATTTTGAACTATGATATAGATGACAGAGGATTTGAATTTATCGAAAGATTTAATGCGCTGCTCGAAGAGTATGGGCTGT
>Ga0326511_10000489_pt1 | contig 34807 bp, 47 predicted proteins | sample 0_2496_0518_D_FD_203701 | JGI IMG/M metagenome (GOLD analysis project Ga0326511, IMG submission 203701) | Bovine rumen microbial communities from UC Davis, California, United States - 0_2496_0518 | ecosystem: Host-associated > Mammals > Digestive system > Stomach > Rumen | place: USA...
CGCTCTTCCCTCTCTGCGGGAAATTTGGGGAAACAGGGGGAAAAAGGGCGAAAAGGGAACGGAAACGGCCGAGAAACGGGCGGAAAGGAGCGGAGACCGATGGCGAAGACGACCGAGCTGGGACTGCTGAAGGACATCCGGCGCAAGTGCCAGGCGCTGGGCACCTGGCGGGACGAATTTGAGACCCCCGCGCGCCGGCTGGCCCGCATCTACCTGCGCCTGGAGAAGGTCGAGGCGGAATACAAACTGGACGGCGAGCGGCCCGTGGTGGAGCACACCAATCAGGCCGGCGCGACCAACTACGCGAAGAATCCGCTGCTGGCGGAGATCGAGTCGCTGTACGCGCAGGCGCTGCAGCACGAGCGCGAGCTGGGCCTGACGCCCGCAGCCCTGCGCAAGATCAACGCGGAGGCCATCAGGGGCGGCGGGACATCCGCGTTCGCGGCGGCGCTGAACAAGCTGTCCGTCGTATGACCGAGGTCCCGGCAGCCGTCCGCACGTCGCCCGCGGGCATGCCGCTGACCGACGAGGAGGCCGCGCTGCTGTGCAGACGCCACCCCGTCATCATGGGCGCGGTGCTCACGCCCGCCGGTGAAGCGCTGGGCCGGCGGCAGCCGGGCGGCAGGTACGCCGCCGACGTCATGGCCTACGCCGTGGCGGTGGCCTGCGGGGAGATCGCCGCCGGCATCGACCGCATACTGGCCGCGCGGCGGTTCCTGCAATTCCTGGACCGGGACGACCTGGACGCGCGCCCGGAGGCCGCCGATTTTGTGATCGGCATCATCGAGGCCACGTTCCGCCACCGGCAGGGCCAGGCGCTGGACGGCACGCCCCTGCGCGGGAAGCCGCTGATCCTGGAGCCGTGGCAGAAATTCGTGGTCTACGGCATCCTGCTGTTTTACAAAAGGGGAACAGATCTGCGGCTGGTCAACGAGGCGTTTATATTCATCCCGCGCAAGAACGGGAAGACGCTCTTCGTGGCGGCGCTGGCCTACGCGCTGGCGGTGCTGGATCGGGCCAGCGGCTCGGTGGTGTACGTGGTGGGCGCCGCGCTGAAGCAGGCGCGGGAGACGTTCGAGTCCTGGAGCTATAACATCAAAACGCTCTACGGCAACAGCGACGCCGCCATGAAGAAGGACGGCTGGAAGCTCACCGACAACAACAACGAGCACAGCCTGAAAAACGACAAACTGGACGGCGGCTCCATCGCCATGCACGCGCTGGCCGCCAACCCGGACGCCCAGGACAGCTTCAACGCCAACTTCGTCATCGCGGACGAAATGCACGCCTACAAGTCCGCGAAGCAGTACCAGATCCTGAAAGACGCCACCAGCGCCTACAGCAACCGCCTGGTGGTGGGCATCTCCACGGCGGGGGACAACCCCACAGGGTTCTGCGCTCATCGTCTGGACTACTGCCGCAAGGTGCTGCGGGAGCTGGTGCGGGACGACAGCTATTTTATATTCATCTGCTGCATGGACAAGGCCGCGGACGGCACCGTGGACATCACGAACGTGTGGCAGCAGAAAAAGGCCAACCCCAGCTACGGCGTCACCAAGCGCCCGGAGCAGCTGATGGAGGACGCGCTGCAGGCCACCAACGACCCGCAGGTGCGGCTGGAGTACATCACCAAGCAGGGCAACGTGTTCGTCACGTCCATGCGCGCGTACTTCAACCTGGACGAGTTCCGGCGCTCCAACGGGCGCGCGGAGCTGGCGCTGGGCATAGACCCGCGGTGGGGCATCGACCGGAAGATCAAGTTTCTGGCGAAGCTGCCGGTGAGCTGGTACGGCGGCGCGGACCTCTCCAAGCTGCACGACCTGACCGCGGCGTGCCTGCACGGGCAGTACAGGGGCATCGAGATCGTCATCCCGCACTGCTGGTTCCCGGTGGTGATGGCGGCGAAAAAGGCCGACGAGGACAACATACCGCTCTTTGGCTGGCAGGACGACGGCTGGCTGACGCTGTGCAACGCGCCCACGAACGACCACGCCAGCGTGGTGAAGTGGTTCGTGGACATGAAGAAAATGGGCTTCAAGATCCACCAGGTGGGCCACGACCGCAAGTTCTGCCGGGAATACTTCCTGGGCATGAAGCGCGCCGGCTTCACCATTGTCGATCAGCCGCAGTACTTTTACAAAAAGTCCGAGGGCTTCCGGCACATCGAGGTGGCCGCGAAGAACGACCGGCTGTACTACCTGGGCGCGGAGCCCTACGAGTACTGCGTGAGCAATGTCCGCGCCATCGAAAAGACCGACGACATGATCCAGTACGAGAAGATCCAGCCGGAGCACCGCATCGACGTGTTCGACGCGGACGTGTTCGCGGTGGTGCGCATGCTGGAGTGTCTTGAGAAAAAAGACCGCGCGGCCCAGTGGCTGCAAGGCTGAGAGAGGTGATTGACCATGAGCAGGAAACACCGCCCCGGGCGCTATGGCCGGGACGCCCCCGCGCAGGCGCGCAGCGCCGAGGGCCGGGTGGCGCTGGCGTCGAAGGACGTGTGGAAGGTGCTGTGCGCGGACGGCTACCGCCCCGTGATGCAGTGCCCGGAGGTGCAGATGTGCGTGAGCGTGTACGCCAAGCTCATCGCCTCCATGACGATCCGGCTGATGCGCAACGTGGAGGCCGGCGATGTGCGCGAGAAGAACGAACTGTCCCGGCGGCTGGACATCCAGCCCAACCGCACCATGACGCGCTTTGAGTTCATGTCGGTGCTGGTCCGCACGCTGATCGAGCACGGCAACCAGATCACGCTGCCCGTGTACCGGGAGGGCTATCTGGACCGGCTGATCCCCGTGCCGCCCTCGCAGGTGACGCTCTCGCCGCTGGGCCTGGACGACTACCGGGTCATCATCCGCGGCGAAAGCTATTCGCCGGAGGAGGTGCTGCACTTCAAGCTGCACCCGGATCCGGACTGTCCCTGGCGGGGCATGGGCTTCGCGGTGACGCTGCGGGACATCGTGCGCAGCCTGCGCCAGAGCAACGCCACGCGCCAGGCGCTCAAGGAGAGCCCCGCGCCGTCGATCATCGTGAAGGTGGACGGCCTGACGGAGGAGTTCGCCAGCGCCGAGGGCCGGGCGAAGCTGCGCGCGCAGTACATCGACGCCTCCGACAACGGCCAGCCGTGGCTGATCCCCGCCGAGGCGTTTTCGGTGGAGCAGGTCAAGCCGCTGACCATGGCCGATCTCGCCATCCGGGACGATCTGGAGTTGGACAAGCGGGCCATCGCCGCGCTGATGGGCGTGCCCGCGTTCCTTGTGGGCGTGGGCGACTACAATAAGGCCGCCTGGCAGCAGTTTGTCACCACGGACGTGATGGCCATCGCCAAGGAGATCGAGCAGGTGCTGACCAGCGGCCTGCTGTGGTCGCCGGATCTGTACTGGTCCTTCAACCCGCGCAGCCTGTACAACTACGACCTGAAGGAACTGATGGACGTGGGCAAGGAAATGCTGGACCGCATGGCGATGGACCGCAACGAAATGCGCGACTGGCTGGGCCTGAGCCCCGACCCGCGCATGAACGAGCTGCTGGGCCTGGAGAACTACATCCCCGTGGACAGGCTCGGCGACCAGAAGAAACTCAACGGAAACGGAGGTGATGCGGATGGAGCAGAGAGCGCAGCGGCAGACGCGGACGCTTGACAGCCGCTTTGAGGTGCGCGAGGAGAACGGCGAGCGCCGGATCGAGGGCTATTTCGTCGTGTTCGGCGGCGTCTATGAGATGTGGCCGGGCGCCACGGAGAGCATCGACCCTCACGCCTTCGACGGCGCGCTGGACGACGACATCCGCTGCCTGATCGACCACGAGAGCCGCCTGGTGGTGGGCCGCAACGTGGCCGGCACGCTGACACTGCGGGTGGACGAGCGCGGCCTGTGGGGCAGCGCCCTGGTCAACCCGGAGGACAGCGACGCCATGAACGCCTACGCACGCGTGAAGCGCGGCGACGTGAGCCAGGCGTCGTTCGCCTTCGACATCCTGGACGAGGACACGGAAGTCCGCGCGGACGGCAGCGTGCATTGGACCATCAAAAAGGTCAGGCTGTACGAGGTCTCCGTCGTCACATTCCCGGCCTACCGGGATACCGAGATCACCGCCCGCAAGGCGGATTACGAGAACCTGCGCCGCCGCGCCGCGGAGGCGTGGAGGGAAAAGCAGAAAGCGAGGTTGAGCCAATGGCACTCAAACAGCTGATCCTGTCCCGCAAAATCGCGGAGAAGCGCGACGCGCTGAAGGCGCTGCGGGACAAGCAGGCCGAACAGGCCGAGAAGCGGGCCGCCTACAAGGTGCGCGAGAGCGAGCTGGAGGCGGCGATCAACGAGATCGACGACAACACCGAGGAGGCCGTGAAGGCCGAGGTAGAGGCCGCCGTGGCCGAATTTGAGGCGGAGACCGCGGCCTTCGAGGCCGAAGCGGCCCAGACCGAGGCGGACGCGGCCGCCGCACAGGCCGAGATCGACGGCATGCAGGCGGAGCTGGACGCGCTGAACCAGCGCATGGAGCACCCCGGCCAGACCGCCGAACAGCCGGAAGAAGAAGTACCCGCCGCCGAGGAAGAGCGGCGGCGCGAAAGGAAGGCGAATATGCCCATGAATACCCGCAACCGTTACTTTGGCATGACCCGCGACGCGTTCCACAGCTTTGTCGCCCGCGAGGACATGAAGGGATTTCTGACGCGCGTGAAGGATTACGCCGCGCAGAAGCGCGCCGTCACCGGCGGCGAGCTGACCATCCCGGAGATCATGTTGCCCCTGCTGCGCGAGGTGGTGGAGGAGTCCTCCAAGCTGCTGCGCTATGTGAACCTGCAGTCCGTCCCGGGCCGCGCCCGCCAGACCATCATGGGCAGCATCCCGGAGGCCGTCTGGACCGAGATGTGCGCCAAGCTGAACGAGCTGGCGCTGGGCTTTTCCGGCGTGGAGGTGGACGGCTACAAGGTGGGCGGCTACATCCCCGTGTGCAACGCGCTGCTGGCGGACAATGACGTGCAGCTGGCGTCCCAGATCATCTACGCGCTGGGCCGTGCCATCGGTCTGGCCCTGGACAAGGCCATCCTGTACGGCACCGACGTGAAAATGCCGCAGGGCATCGTCACCCGCCTGGTGCAGACCGCCGCGCCCGACGACTACCCGGCCACCGCGCCCGCGTGGATTGACCTGCACACCACCAACGTGACCAGCATCACCGCGGCCAACTCCACCGGCATCAAGCTGTTCCAGAGCACCCTCAAGGCGTTCGGCGCGGCGAAGAAAAAGTACGGCAGCGGCGGCAAGTTCTTTGCCATGAACGAGACCACGCACATGACGTACATGTCCGAGGCGATGAACTTCAACGCGGCCGGCGCGGTGGTCACCGGCATGGCGGGCACCATGCCGGTGATCGGCGGCGACATCGTGGAGCTGGACTTCATCCCGGACAACGTGGTCATCGCCGGCTACGGCGAGGCCTATCTGCTGGTGGAGCGCGCGGGCACCGTCATCGACCAGAGCGAGCACGTGCGCTTCATCGAGGACCAGACCGTGTTCCGCGGCGTCGCCCGCTACGACGGCATGCCGGTGATCCCGCAGGCCTTCGTGGCGTTCGGCATCAACGGCGCGACCGTATCCGCCAACGCTGTGACCTTCGCCGAAGACACCGCCAACGCCTGATGACGAAGGGAGGCGCTCAGCATGACGCAGGATACCAAGGCCACGGCGCTGAGGATGGTGCTGTCCCGGCTGAACAGGCTGAGCGCCACCGCGCCGGATGAGCTGAAGGAATACCTGTCCGCCAGGGTGGACGCGGCCGTCGCGGAGCTGGACAGGACCGGCATCCACCTGACGGACGGGCCGGAGGACCTGATTTTTCTGGTGGATTTCGTCGTCTGGCAGTATCAGAACCGGGACAAGCCCGGATCCATGCCGGACTGGCTGCGCCTGCGACGCCGTGAGCGCTGGCTGACGCAGCCCTTCCGCCCGGAGGAGGTGTCCGCCGGTGATCCTTGACGACGGCATCTGCACCGTGTACCACAAGCGCAACACCGCGCTGCCCGGCGCCAAGCCGGTATTCACCGATCAGGCGTTCTGGTGGAGCTGGTACGGCATCCTCAGCTTTGAGACCGCGCCGGCGCGCCCCACGCCCAGCCGGGAGGAGGTGCGCACCGATCTGCGCGTGCGCATACTGCAAAACCGCGGCATCGCCAACCACGACCGCGTGGAGCTGCAGGACGAGGAGGGATTCCTGACCACCTACGAGGTGACCCGCGCCTGGCACGGCACGGACGAGGAGAGCGGCGAGCGCATCACGGATCTGAGCCTGGAGGTGGTGACGCCGTGATACTGGGCGATATTCAGGCGCTGGTGATCTCCGTGGACCCGTTGGCGGGCCACTATGAGAGCGCCTGCCGCGGCCGCGACGCCTACACCGTGTGGCGGGAGGTGCGCCTGCTGCCCCGCCTGGCGGACGACGAACACGAGGAGGGCTGGGTGTTCCAGATCGACCGGTTCACCAAGAGCGAATCCGACGACGTGGAACGGCGGCTGCGGGAGGCCCTGGACGCGGACGCCCGCGTGGCCTACAGCTACGAGGTGGACTACGAGCGCGACACCGGCTACATCCACCACATCTTCGACTGCGAGGGATACTGACATGGCGCGGTTTGACATGAGCGGCCTGGACGAAACCATCCGCGAGCTGCGCCGCCTGGGCGAGGAGTCCGGCCCCGTGGCCGTGGCGATGCTCCAGGCCGGGGCCGAGGAGGTCAAAAAGGCGTGGCGGCAGGCCGCGGAGGAAAATGATCTGGTAGATACCGGCGACATGCTGGAGTCCATCGGCTACGCAAAACAGCCCGTGGACATCGGCGGCGCGCTGGCCATCGACATCTACCCCCAGGGCCGCGACCGCAAGGGCGTGCGCAACGCCGAGAAGGCGTTTATACTGCACTACGGCACCACCAAGTTAAACGCCACGCGCTGGGTGGACGACGCGGACGCCATTTCGGAGCAGACCGCGGTGCCCGCCATGCAAAAGGTCTTTGACGACTGGATTCAAAGCAAGGAGTGATACATACATGGCATACATCGGACTTCGCCATCCCGTCATGGCTAAGATCACCGCGGAGACCTACGGCTCGGCGATCACCTACGCCGCCGGCATGGTCATCGCCAAGGCCATTGGCGCGAACATCACGTGGAACCGGCCGGACAACCCGCTGTACGCGGACGACGCCATCTCCGAAAACGACAACGGCGTCACCGGCGGCAGCGTGGAGCTGAACGTGGACGACCTGGCCGACGAGGCGCGCGCCTACGCGCTGGGCCTGGAAAAGGTGGGCTCCACGGACGCCTATTCGCTCACGGACAAGGCCGCGCCCTATGTGGGCTTTGGCTACATCCGCGTGCGGCGCAAGAGCGGCGTCACCAGCTACCAGGGCTTTTGGTACCACAAGGCCCAGTTCGGCGAGAACTCGGAAAACGCAGCCACCAAGGGCGAGAGCATCGAGTGGGGCACGCCCACGCTGAACGGCACCATCATGGGCGTGGTGACGGACAACACCGGCGTGGTGCGCTTCCGCGAACAGCAGATGTTTGAGACCGAGGCCGCGGCCATCGCCTGGCTGGAAGGCAAGGCCAACATCAGCGGGACGTGATGCGCATGGTTGAGATCAGAGTAAACGGCGCGGCTGTGCCGCTGAAATTCGACCTGAACGCCATGGACGCCATCGAGGAGTCTACGGGCCGCTTTGTGGGTGAAATGGACTTCGCCATCAACAGCAAGGACAAGCGCGAGGAGCTGATGGCGGTGATCGCAGCGCTGGCGGACAGCGCGGGCACTGTGCTCACACGCGAGCAGCTGCGGCGCATGACGCCCGGCGAGCTGGCCCGGTCGCTGTACGGCGTGTCCAAGGCCATCGCCGAGGGCATGCGCATGGAGACCGACGCGGAGGACCCGGACGCCGAGGTGGACGTGGTGCTGGAGGAGATTAAAAAAAACGGCGCGCCGGGCGCATAAGCTGGCGCACCGTGGTGCACTACGGGCTGGTGGCGGGACTGGCGTTTTCGGAGCTGGGCCCGCTGCCGCCCGGACTGGTTTGCGACCTGTACGTGCTGCGGCAGCGCTACGACGACCAGCAGCACGGCATCAGGCGCGGGAATCAATAGGGGCTTCCGCCCCTGTTTTGCTATAGGGAGGTGAGCGCGTGGCGGCGGAGCGCAAGATCAAGGCGACGGTGGAGCTGGAGGGCGAGGCCAAATTCAAAAAGGCCCTGTCCGACAGCGCCAAATCCATGAAGGTGCTGGACAGCGAGATGAAGGTCGCCAAGGCGGCCTTCAAGGCGTCCGGCGACGCGCAGCAGTTCGCGGCGGACAAGGCGCGCATCCTCAGGGAAAAGATTGAGGAGCAGGAAAAGGCCGTGAAGGCCGCGGAGCAGGCCGTGAAGCAGCTCACCGCCGACGGCGTGGAGAAGAACGCCGCGGCCATGCAGCAGTGGCAGACGAAGCTGAACACCGCCAAGGCCGCGCTGATCGGCATGCAGGGCGAGCTGAACCGCGCCGAGGGCGAACTGGACGACCAGGGTGCGGCCTTCGACGACGCCGCCGGCGCGGCCAGCGACTACGGCGACACGCTGGAAAAGATCGCCAGGGGCGTGGATTTCTCCAACATGATGACCGTGCTGGGCAACGTGAAGGACCGCATCACCGGCCTATTCAACGCGGCGAAGCAGGCCGCCACGGCGGTGTGGCAGCTGGAGATGGGCGGCGCACAGTGGGCGGATGATCTGGCCACGAAGGCCAGCGTGTACGGCATCGACGTGGAGACGCTGCAGTCGTGGGACTACGCCAGCCGGTTTATCGATACCAGCGTGGACGATATCATCAAGGCCCGGCAAAAGCTGACGCGCGGGCTGGACGAACCGACCGACGACTTTCTGAAAAGCCTGAACGCGCTGAACGTGCCGAACCTTGACACGTCCACCGGCGAAATGCGCGAGGCGGACGCGGTGCTGTGGGACATCATCGACGGCCTGGGCCGCATCGACAGCCCCACCCGCCGCGATCAGATCGCCATGGAGCTGCTGGGCAAGAGCGCGCAGGAGCTCAACCCGCTCATTGAGGCGGGCAGCGCGGCCTATCTGGAACTGGCGGAAAAGGGCAGGGAATACGCCGTGGTGTCCGAGGAAAACGTCGGCAAGCTGGGCGCCCTGGACGATGCGCAGCAGGAAATGAACGCGCGCATCGAAGCCACCGCCCACAATCTGGAAGCGGAACTGGCCCCGGCGTTCACGACGATCACCGACGGCGTGAGCACGGCGCTGGGCCAGTTCAACGAATTTCTGAAAACCGAGGAAGGCCAGAACGCGCTGAACGCGGTGAAGGACAGCGCGCAGTCTTTTGCGGACTGGATGACCAGCGTTGATTTCAAAACCGCCATGGAGGACGGCAAAACGCTGATCTCAGACGTCGCCGGGGCCATTCAGGACATCGCCGACGCCATCAACGCGCTGGCCCACCCGTGGGAGACCTTCCAAACGCGCATACAGGAATTTGCGAACCTGTTCGGATCGCCGGAAAGCCAGGTCAAGGGCACGCCGGTGGAATCCGAATTTCTGGCGGAGTACGGCCTTTCCAACCGCTCCAACGGTTTTGGCGGCGCGACGGGCGGCGGCGGCACGTCTTCCGGCGGCGCTGGGCGCTACACCCCGGTACAGGATCTGATCGACGCCGCATCCGCCGGCGCGGGCGAGGCCGAGGCCGCAGCCGGGGCGCTGGGTGGCAGCTTTTCCGCCGGCATGGCCCAGGGCATCGACGATTCCGCGGCGGACGTTTCCACCTCCGCGGAGACCATGGCCCAGGGCGCGACGGACGCCGTGGCGGGGGCGCTGGACATCCACTCGCCCTCCGGCGTGGCGCGCACGCAGGGCCAGAATTTCGCGGTGGGCTTCGCGGACGGCATCTACGACCGCGCCGGCGACGCCATCCGCGCGGCGCTGTACATGGCCAACAGCGTCAACGCCATCATCCGCAGCGCGCTGATGATCCACAGCCCTTCGCAGGTGGCCGAGGAGCTGGGCGGCTATTTCGGCGAGGGCTTCGCGCTGGGCATTGAGGACAGCGTGGCCAGCGTGGAGGCCGCCGTGGGCCGCATGGCCGCCGCCACAGGCCGCCCCGTGGCCAGCGCCGCCAGCAGCGCCGCGCCCGGCGGAACGGGCAAGGGCATGGTGCACATCACGCTGGTGATGGACGGCCGCACCGTGGCCGAGGCCGTCACGCCCTACGTCAACACTGAAATCGGCTTACTGAGCGAGAGGAGGTAGCGCATGCGCGAACAGAAGCGGGTGGACATCTCCATCGGCGGGCGCTCCCTGCGCGCGGTGGACAGCGGCATCCTCATCCCGCAGATCACCGAGGACCCGCCGGAGTATCGCACCACCTACGCGGAAATGCCCGGCTTTCGCATGTACCGAGACGTGCCGGAGTCCGTCAACGGCCAGCGCACGCTGACCAACCAGATCATCCGGCGGCGCGTGACCGCGCACATCCAGATCCGCGAACTGTACGACCTGGAAAAGCGCGCCCGCACGCTGGACAAGATCAACGCCTGGGCGCGCGACGGCCGGCTCACCGTGTCCTACCGGCCGGGCCTGCGCCTGGCCGCGCGCTGCGTGGGCCGTCCCGCCATGGGCAACGCGCGGGACACCGTGGGCGAATACACCGTGGTGTTTGAGGCGGCGGAAAGCCCCTACTGGGAGGACGTGACGGAGACGAGAATCCCCATCTCCGGCAGCTATGTCCGGCAGACCATCACAGTCCCCGGCAACATGCCGTGCGTGCTGCAGGGTGTATTCACGACCTCCGGCGCGCTCACAAAGCTTGATATCGACGCCAACAGCGGCGCGCAGATCATGAGCTTTGACAACATGGAGGTGCCGTCCGGCGCGAGGATCGGGCTGGAGATGGACGAGTTCAACACGTGGGTCTTCGGGGCCACGTACAACTACGAATACAGCCTGTTCCGCTTTGCCACGGCGAACTGTGCCGACCTCATAATGCTGAACCCCGGCGAAAATACCATCACCTTTGACGCCAGCACCAGCTGCTCCGGCAATCTGTACGTGAGGGGGCTTTGGGCATGACCAGACTGCCGCGTCGGCTGGACCCCGCCACGTTCCACGAGGTGGAACGCCTGTACCCTTCCCGCTATTCCGTCACCATCAACCGGCGGCAGGCGTCCTCCGGCGAATTGTCCGTGGTGCGCGAGATGTCGCCGGCGCTGGCCATGCACGACTTTGTGGAGCTCTTCACGCCGAAGGGCTCCGCGGGCATATTCCGCGTCACCAACGTGGACGACAACGCGCCCACGCTCACGTCATTCAGCCTGCTCCACGCCATCGACACGCTCTCGGACAGCGTGGTGGCGCTGCAGACGGACTACGACGGCACCATCCCGGATTACCTGACCAAGCTGCTCGCCCACCAGAAGCGCGTGTACTGGCAGCTGGGCACCTGCGCCGCCACAGGCGCGTGGAAGCGCAAGGGCATCAACTACGACAGCGTGGCGGACCTGTTCTGGCAGCTCGTCGAGGAGCTGTACGACTACTATCTCACCTTCGATTTCACAACGTCCCCGTGGACGCTGAACATCCTGGAAGCGCCCTCCGGCGTGCGCAGCGAATTCCGGCTGTCGAAGAACATCAACCGCTGCAACATCCGCCGCAGCGACGGCGACATGTGCACCCGGCTGTACTGCTCCATCAACACGCAGAGCACCACGGACAAGGTGACCAAGAACACGGTGGAGATCAAAACCTACGACAACGCGGCCGCGCAGGCGGTCTACGGCATCATCGAAAAGACCGCCGACATCGACACCGGCGACGTGCCCGACCCGGACGCCTGGGCGGCGGAATACCTGGCGCGCCGCGCCCAGCCCGCCGTGCAGATCACCATCGACGGGCAGGAGCTTGGCGCGATCTCCGGCGACGACTGGGACGAGCACGACATCGCCACGCTGTGCCGCGTGGCGCTGCCCTCCATCCGGGAGGTGCTCACCGAGCGCGTGGAGTCCGTGGCCTACCCGGACCTCATCACCCGGGACACATCCCTCACCGTGCAGCTGTCCACGCGGCTGGCGAAGGTGAGCGAGAACATCGCCAGCATCGCCAAGCAGGCCCGCAACGCCGGCCGCTCCGCCCGGGGCGCGGCCCGGGGCGGGGCCAGCGCCGCGGAAATGGAGTACTGGGCGCAGGTGGTAAAGAAGGCCGGAGTGGAGACGCTGGCCGAGACCGGCATCGTGATCGACGCCACCACCGGCGCGAAAATCTACAGCCTGTCGCAGGGCTTTGTGAGCCAGTACAGCGAATTGAAGGTGCAGAGCAATAAGATCAGCATGGTGGTGAGCACGGATTCCGAGGGCGAAAACCACGTCAAGGCGGCCAGCATCGTGGCGGCCATCAACAGCAGCGGCAGCAGCGTCATCATCAAGGCGGACAAGATCAACCTGGAAGGCTACGTCACCGCCTCGCAGCTGAGCGTTACCAACGCGCGCATCACCAACATCCTGAACGGCAGCATCACCGCCAGTAAACTCAGTGCGTCCAGCGCATCGCTGGGCAACTCTCACAGCACCAATGTGAGCATCTATGGCCAGACGGTGCGCGTCTTTGCTGTGACGGACAACTACGGCACAACCCGCCAGGTATTCGGCTACACCCTTTAAAGGAGGCCCCCATGGATGACAACAAAATCAAGCTGATCGACCTGATCCTGGTCAAGCTGGACAGCATCGAGATCAAGGGCACGAAGAACCTGCAGGCCATGCTGGAGAGCATCGAGCACCTGTGCGTGCTTCGGGCCGCGCTGGAGGAGGATGACCATGCGGACGGTTGAACTGGCGGACGGCGCGGTCTTCCCGGTGGACTGGTGCGGTGCGGGGGCCGGGAACCTGTACATCAACATCACAGGCGATTACACCGTGGAAGCGCTCACGGCGGCCTTCTCCGACGCGGCGGCCACACAGACTATCGTGTCCCGGGCGGCCGATTTCGTGGAGACCTACGAGGGTTACACGCAGTTCGTCTCCGCCTCGCCCGGCGGCTGGACCGACGGCGCCACGCTGGTGTGGCTGATGAACTACCCCACGTTTGACGTCGACCCCGGCGAAATGGACCTGGGCATGGATGCGCCCGCGGATTCCGCCAGCATCAACTTTGCGCTGGACGGCGGCGATCTCTATCTGGAGGTGGACTGATGAGCATGAATAAAAGGGAGGTGGCATCATGGACAACCTGATCCCCCTGACCACGCCGTTCATCGTCGGGCCGGTTCCGCAGGCGCTTGCGGACATCCCGGCCCCGGCGCGCGGCGTGTATCACTTTGACGCCGTCATCAACGGCGGCCTGACCGGCGGCACGTCCGTCACCGTGACGTATATGCTGGCCTACACGGACGCGCAGACGGGCGAGGACATCGAGGACGAGGTGGAGCTGTTCCGCGAACTCCACGCGGACGGCAACGCCATCCGGCAGGACATCGACCTCACGGACGAAACAAAGCGCTACACCCGCCTGGCGCTGACCATCACGGATTTCTCCGGCACCGTGCGCGCGGACAGTCTCTCCCTCACGTGGGAGGACCCGGACGCGCAGCCGGAGGGCGATCTGGCCCGCGTGCTGGAGTTCACCACCGATCTGGCCGAGGCGCTGCCGCAGAAGCAGCTGCAGGGTCTGGCCTACCAGGGCGAGCAGATGGCGCACGTGTTCGTCATCTCCGCCATGCGCCGGGGCAGGCCGGTGGAACTGACCGGCTCAGTGCTGTGCCTGTTCAAGCGCGCGGACCACGTGACCGTGGCCGTGGCGGGGCTCATCCAGGACGGCAAGGCGGTGGTCAGGCTCAGCGGCACGTGCTACGAGGCCTATGGCCGCGCGGAGCTGGCCATTGACGTGACCAGCGCCGGCGAGACCGTGACCGTGTTCGCGGCGGTGACCAGCGTCACGCGCACCACCACGCAGTCGCTCATCGACGGCGGGGACGTGATCACCCTGCCGGCGCTGCAGGCGGAGTACGAGCACATGCAGATCGCCGCCGCGGACGCCGAGGCCGCCACGGACGAGACCCGCGCGGCCACCGAGGCCGCCAACGCCGCCACCGAGGCGGCGACCAGCGCGGCGGAGCGGGCCGAGGCCATCTCCGACCAGCTGGACGACGTGGGCGTGGACGTGACCATGCTGCCCATCAGCGCGGCGCCCACCGCCGAGGTCACCCAGACCGACGACCACACGCAGATCTCCCTGGGCATCCCCTACAACAGCCTGGCGTATGCCACCTTTGAGGTGGAATCCGCAACCATGGACCTGTACATGATCGAACCCGAAAATTTCGCCGACGTTGGCTTTGCACTGGACGACGGCGATCTCTATCTGGAGGTGGAATAAATGGCACGGACGAATCTTGGCCGCGTGGGCATGGTGTTCTGCGGCGCATATGACGCGGCGGCGAGCTACCGCAAGCTGGACGCGGTGACGTATCTCAACGGCGCGTATGTCGCCATCGCGGACGGCACGGGCAACCTGCCCACGGACGCGACCCACTGGCAGCCCCTTGTGGCGCTGGACGCCCTGGCGGCGGACCTCTCCCAGGCCGTGACGGACGCGGACGCCGCCACCGTCGCGGCGAACGAGGCCGCGCTGAACGCCAACAGCGCCATCGGCTACATCGCCGGAGCGTTTGACGCCGCTGCGGATTACACCGCGGGCGCCTACGTCCTCAAGGATGGCGGCCTGTACCGCTTTGACGCCGACCACCCCGCCGGCGCGTGGATCGGCACCGACGCGACGCAGGTGACCGTGGGCACGGAGCTGACCGCGCTGACGACCGACATCGCGTACACCGGCATCAGGCGCTACCCGCAGAAAAAGGGCGGGCTGGGCGAATCCGACGTCTGGACGAACGTCTACAACGACAATTACAGGCATATCACCGTGCCGGTCAGCCCCGGGGATATCGTCGAGATAAAAACGCAGTCAGACATGCCTCTCAATATCGGCTTTTTGCGGGAATATACGGTTCCGCCAACCGCCGACAATAAAGTAAATTACTCCGTGTGTGAAGGCTTCAAGACGCGCATGTTGATCCCCGCGAACAGCACAGCCAAATATGAGGCCCCGCCGGACGCGATCTGTATCGCTGTAAACATATATTTCGGCGGCGTCGACAGGACGCCGGCGTCCTTTATCATCAACAACATAGACTACGCCGCCTCCCTGTCCGCAAACATGGGGCGCATCGAAGCGAAGATTGAAGAGAAAAGCTCCTGGGACGACCTTGGCGTCCGGAGCATAGGGTCATACGCCGCGGAAAACGGGATGATTGACGGCTCCGGCGCATGGGGGAGCATCAACGACGGTTACAGGCACGTCGTGATCCCGGTGTCCGGCGGGGATGTGGTATCGGTCAAAGGCAACGCGGCGGTACCCGCCTATATCGCCTTTTTGGAGTCATATACGCTGCCCGTCGCTGGCGTCGGTGCTGATTTCGCTGGTGAAAGCGGCACCGTATTCGGCGCACGCATCACGGTCAGGGCAAACAGCGAACTCACGTACACCGCGCCAGACAGCGCCAATTATCTGTATTACGTGGTCTACAACAACTCCAAGGATTCGTCCCCTCAGTCTCTGCAGATCAACGACGGCTACAACATCGCCAGGCAGCTGGGCGACACCATCGCGGATCTGGAGGCCAGTGTCGCCCAGATGCGGGATGATAAAATCTCCTGGAGCGAATCCGGCCTGAAAGACATATCCATGTACCCCCAGGCGGTCGGAATGATCGGTGATGATGGGTATTGGCGCAACCTGAACAATAATTATAAGCACATCGTCATTCCTGTCAATCCCGGGGACAGCATTCGGGCGGTCTGGAATTATACAACCAGCACGTATGTTGCGCTGCTTAAGGAGTATAACACGCCTGCACTGAACGAATCAGCTGTATTTTCAGAAGCGGCAGGGTACACCTCAAGAATTGGGGTCAATAAATACACTGTTGACCCGCTCACCGTGCCATCCGACGCGCATTTCCTGTATGTCTTGGTGGCGTACAACGGCTCAGACTGTACGCCGTCCATGCTCAAGATAAACGGATACAACATGCGCTATGCGGCGACGGAAAATATTATGGGCGTGAACGGCGTCAACTGGTGCGCCATGGGCGATTCGATCACCGAGGGCTACGTGAGTTACCTGGTCGAAGTGGATGGCGTAGAGACAGGCAGATTTGAAGTTCAAAAAGCCAACGCGTGGGCGTACAGAGTCGCGAACAAAAACAACTGGAATCTGACCAATCTGGGCATCGGCGGCACTGGCTGGAATAAACCGACAAACGATCAGGAAGGCGGCACCGATACCACATCTGCGTATATCGTAGCCGGCGGTACAGATTTTACCCCGTTCAACCTCGTCACCCTGGCCTACGGCATCAACGACTGGAAGTCAAACAATGCCAGAATGCCGATCGGGAGCATTGATGATCCATACGATCCGGAAGCAGCGCCCACAACAGTTGTCGCCGGGATGCGCAGGACGCTTGATGCAATCATAGCCAGCAATCCCCACTGCAAAATCATCGTGATTCTGCCGTTGAACAGCGCGGGTTATGACAAAAACTACGGCTCCGCAGCAACAAACTGGGCGCTCGGATATACCGGATTTACCAATCGCGGCACGCTGGAGGAATTCGTGCAGACGATGATTACTGTGTGCGATTATTACGGCATCCAGTACATCGACATGGCGCACTACTCCTGCGTCAACCGCTACAACCTTCTGGAATGTCTGTATGATGGAGTACATCCCAACGCGGATACGCACGACCTCCTCGCCCGGGAGCTGTGCAGGAAAATCACGTTTGGTTAATGGACACTTTAAATCACTGACTTCATACTCTGCCAGTGGGGCGGCCCAGCCGCCCCTTTCACCCCGAAAGGAGAGATACGCATGGCAAACCGAATCACAACCGCCATACTGGTGGCCGAGCTGCGCGCGGCGCTGGAACGCAAAGACGGCTACATCATGGGCGCGCGGGGCCAGAACCCGCGCACGGGCTATCTGGATCTGAGCGTCACCAAGTGCAAATCGAGCTGGCAGCCGGACGGCTGGTATTATGAACAGTACACCAAAGCCCCGTACACGGCGAAGCAGCACGCGAAGGCGCTGTACTGGCGGGCGCACTGCACACGCGTGTGGGACTGCAACGGCATGGCCGAGGGCATCTATGAGCTGCACACCGGCGAGTGCATCGACAGCAAGGCCCGTTACAACTATCAGCAGTGGTGCGGCCCCAAGGGCGCGGGCATGATCCCGCCGCTGTACCGCGTGCCCGGTGCGGCGGTATTCTGGGGCGACCGCGCCTCCGACATCCACCACGTCGCATACCTTGACGCGCCCGTGGATCCGGACAAGCCCTCCGGAGACTGGTACCTCATCGAGGCCCGCGGCGTGCTGTACGGCGTCGTCCGCACGCGCCTGTACGAGCGCAAGCCCGACTTCTGGGGCTGGATGACCAAGTATTTCGATTATGAGGACGACCTCGAAATCCTCACCCCGGACGAGCCCTGCACCCTGCGCAACGGCAGCGAGGGCGACGACGTGAAAGAGCTGCAGACCAACCTGATCCGCCTGGGCTACGACTGCGGCCGCTGGGGCGCGGACGGCGATTTCGGCGACGCCACGGAGATCGCCGTGAAGCGCTTCCAGACGCAGCACGATCTGGAGCCGGACGGCATCGTCGGCCCGAAGACCCGCGCCGCGCTGGAGCAGGCCCTGGCCGCACTGGACAGCGCCGAGGCGGCCCGCTACGTGGAGATCACCGGCGGCAGCTGCTACGTCCGCGACCGCCCCGGCAAGCTGGACGGCAAGCCCGTGGGCGAGATTCGCGGCGTGGCCCACGAGGGCGCGAAGCTGCCCTTCGCCGGCGTCATCGACGAGGACTCCGGCTGGCTGAAGGTAACCTACAAGGACGCCCCCGGCTGGGTGAGCGACAAGTACGGAAGGCTGGTGGAGGCGTGAAGATAATCAAACCCGGCGTTGTGATACGCTATGATTGCAACCAATGCGGATGTGCGTTTCTGGCGGCAAAGTGCGAAGTGGTTCTGGACACAGAGCCACGTCTGCAAGGCTCGCCGACTCTGTACATCGCGGAATGCCCGTGTTGTGGACAAAAGCTGAAGGAGAAGTGGGAGCATGAAAAAACTGATTGAAATCCTCAGCGCCATCGGGGGCGCGATCCTGTCATTCATCTGCGGAATGCCGCCGATCATCTGGATCCTGATCGCGGTGATGAGCCTGGACTACGTGACCGGCATCCTGTGCGGCCTGATGGGCGTCTCGCCCAAGACCGACACCGGCGGCCTTTCCTCCACCACGGCGTTCAAAGGCCTGCTGAAGAAGGTGCTGATCCTGTGCGTGGTGGGCCTGGCCGCGCTCATCGATAACGCCATCGCCACCTCCGCCGGCATCGAGATGGCCGCCGTCACCGGCGCCTGCGCCCTGTGGTTCGTGGCCTCCGAGGGCATGTCCATCCTGGAAAACGCCGCCGCCATGGGCATCCCCATCCCGAAAATCCTCCTCCAGGCCCTGGAGATCATGCGCAGCAAGGGCGACGCCAAGCCTCCCGACGAAAAAGATTAACTCTAAGCCCTGCCTGAATGGCAGGGCTTTTTGCCGTAAAAAAGCAAACAAGCAATTGAAATAAAATGCCGAAATCCACTGAGAATACGGGAAAGTCAAGCCCATAAAAGCGCCTGAAAATTGTTAGCAGTAGTGTTAGCAGTAGAACGGGATTTTCGGTATTTTGCGGAGATTTTGCAAAGCAAGGTAAAAAACTGAAACAATGAAAAGTCCTGAAAACACGTTGTTTTCAGGACTTTCTGGTCTGGGTGAGAAGATTCGAACTTCCGGCCTCTTGAACCCCATTCATCGAAGAATTGCGGTTTTTCAGCGATTTTGGAGTGATTTGTTAGCAGTAAGTTAGCAGTAGAATTTGAGGTTACAGGGCGCGGATGATGGCGCGGAGGGCGTCCAGTTCGGCGGACTGGTAGTGCTTTTTGGTCGTGCGGTAGTCCTCGTGGCCCATCAGTCCGGCCTTGTCCTTATCGGAGCCGGGGGCGTTTTTCAGCATATTGGAGAAGGTATGGCGGGTGGAGTAGGGCACATAATAGGCGGGATGGTCCGGGGTGGGAATAGGCTGTATGCCGGCGGCAGCGAGCACGGGATAGAAGTACGTTTCGCGGAAATAGGCGCCCGACATGGGGCTGCCGTCGTCCTTCGGGAACAGGTACTGCGTGCCATCGGCGGCCAGGCGGGCGTCGATGATGCTCTTGATTTTCCCGGACACCGGCACGGCGCGGTTTTTGCCTGCGGCGGTCTTGATGCCGTTGTACAGCACGCCGTCCGCGTAGTGGCCTTTGGTGAGCGAGAACAGCTCCGTGGGCCGGAACCCGGTGTAAATGAGGCAGTAAACGTCCTCCGCGTGGGGCGTCACGCCAATCTGCCTGCGGATCAGCTCTACCTGTTCCGGGGTAAAGGCGGGGTGAGTGCCCTTTTCACCGCTGCCGGTGTGCAGGAATTCGGCATAGTTCATATCCGTCTGATGGCGCGGCAGGGCGTATTTGCACAGCAGCCCGGCCAGCGCCTTCATGTTTTCCTTGGTGCGCTTGCCCTTGTCGCAGTCGTCCAGGCACTCCTGCAGGTCGTCCAGGTCGATCTCCCGGAACGGCACCTCCCACAGCGGCGCGAAATACTTCCACGCGGCGCGGTAGCAGTCCATGGTAGACTTGGATACCCGCGCCTCATGCCCGGGCAGCCAGGCCTCGTAGATCTGCCGCATGGTCATGGCGGCCTTTGCGCGTCCGCCCCTGCGCAGCGCCTCCTCCAGCAGCTGCGGGCAGTAGGCGAGCGCGTCCGTCTTTTTGGCAAAGCCGCCCTTTGTGGCGCGCTGGTACTGGATGCGGATCTTCCCATCGCGGATCACGCTCTCCTTGCCGATGGTGACCTGCGCGTACCAGGTGCGGCCGCGCTTGAAGGCCGTGCCGGTGCCGTTGGCGCGGGTCTTGTTCCGCTGGGTGCGGGGGCGTGATGTTTCGGACATGGGGCGGGCCTCCTTGATTCATGTGGATTGCAATGATATTGATTATTATTGATTAATCATGATTATTCGGCAAGGCCAGCGGTCAGCATGGAGCCGGTTAACTCACTTATACTGAAAGTATACTTGACGCCATCGTAAGTCGCGCTTTCGACTTCACGCAAGTGATTGAATACTTCCATTGCCTGGGAAAGCTCAATGCCGCTGTTGGAGGCAGTCAACGCGCCGCACATGGCCGTAAGAATGTCAAAGCCGCTTTCCGCTGTGCCGTCACCGGAGCCGATCAGGATAAAAGATTCGACTTCGCCCCGGAACTGTAGCACCACCACAGAGGAATACTGATTCAAATTTATGTTGACGGCCTTGATGGCTTTTTCTTCATCCGACAGCTTTGTGGGCGTCGAGGTTGCGCCCAGCGCGACGCGGTTGTCGGAAAGCGCCTTCAAAAAGTTTTCTGTGGTGATGCCGAAGGTTTTGGGCACTGACAAAACTCTCGCACCGCACAAGCACACATAGGAAGCGTCGTCCATCTCCCCGGTAATGTCGAGCGCGTTCCAGGACTGGAAGTCCTTCACGGCCTGCACGCATGCGTCGTCATAGGTCCCGCTTGCTTCGCCGCTGAGATAACCGAGGCTTATGAGCCTGTTCTGAATGTCGGCGACCTGTTCGCCGGAATCGCCGGACTTCAAAGTGGCGAAGGGCTCTTCCGTTGGCTCTTCGGTAGGCTCTTCCGTTGGTTCTTCAGTAGGCTCTTCGGTGGGTTCGTCCGTCGGTTCAGCCGTTGGGGCCTCTGTGGCTGCGGTCTCAGTGGCTGTCGCATCGGAGGCGGTTTCGACGGCTGCGGTGGACGCGGTGTCCGTGGCGGGCTTGTCTTTGGCGTCATCGTTGGACTGGGTAGCGGCAAACACGATGATGATGACGGCAACCCAGAACCACCAGCGCTTCAACAGGGGCTTCTTCGGCTTCTTTTCGGTGATCTCTTTCTTCTGGCGCGGCATAATGCTTCCTCCTTTATCTCATTCCCTTTTTGATCTTGTTCAGAATATCGTGCTTGTACATGCGGGTGTAGCCCACGGGCACGCCGTAGATGGCGATGTAGCTGTATTCGTCGTCGTGGGCGATAATGGGCGCGTAGGCGGGGTTCTCGGAGATCAGAGTGAGGCCGTTTTTATCGTGATAGACATGCTTGAGGGTGGCGGAATCGTCCAGCAGCACCACGGCGATCTGACCGTCGGACACGTCCGGGCGCTGCTGAATGTACAGGATGTCGCCCTTTTTATAGAGCGGCTCCATGCTGTCGCCGTCCACCTCCAGCGCACAGTCGCACTTGATGGGCGCGTCCACAAAGGTCTCATAGTCCTCCTCCGCCATGATGGGCTGACCGGCAGCCACCCGCCCGATCAGCGGCACCTTCTGGCGGTGCATGCTGGTGATGGGCTTGAGGTTGGCGAGGAGGGGGCGCTGGGGCGCTTCGTCTTCACCCATCAGCAGTGCGGAGAGTGGCACGTTAAACACGTCCGCAAGCGCTTCGAGACTGTCGAAGTCCGGCTCACGTTCACCGCGCTCATACATGGAGATTGTTGAAGGCGCGCATTTTAGATACTCGGCAAGCGCCGCCTGTGTCAGGCCGCGGGAAAGCCTCATGGTCTTAATGCGCACGGCGAGATCGTTTTTAATCACGAGAATCATCCTTTCATAACCATAATAACACTAAACGTGAGAATTTGCAATAAGGAAATCGCACGAATTGTAATATTCTATTCATGGAATTGAAATGCACGAAACGTGTTGACATATCACACGATGCGTGCTATTATATACCCACAAAACAACACGAAACGTGTACAAAGGAGGTACATAATGGATAGAAAGGTAATCGGCGAGAAGCTGCGCACCCTGCGAGGCCCTCGCACCATGGCTGAAATCTCCGATGCTACGGGCATCGGACACTCTGCGCTGAACATGTACGAGCTGGGAGAGCGCATCCCGAGGGATGACGTCAAGCTGAAGCTGGCGAAATTCTATGGCGTGAACGTGGAGTGGCTTTTTTTTGAGGATGACTTCACGAAACGTGAAGTTCCAGCGGTACAGTGAGAGGAATTCAGGAAGAACATCCCGCGACGATCACATAAAGGAGATGAACCCCATGACGCTGACGGATATGCGAACGAGTGACAAGGACTTTTTGACGCCGGCGGAGGTGGCCCCGGTGCTGGGCTGCCGACCGGACGCCATCAACCAGCAGGCGCGGCAGGACGCGGGGAAGCTGGGTTTCCCGGTGTGCATGATGGGCACGCGGGTGCGGATCCCGCGCCTGGGCTTTCTGCACTGGGCGACCTACGGCAACGCGCCCGTCGCCGACCCCGGCGAAGTGAGCCGCCCCGTGGAGACGGCATGACACACGAAGGAGCGAATGAACCATGAAGCGTTTGGACCTGGAGGCGGCGATACTGGCGAGAGTCAGCATTCCCGCCGTATATGAGAGCCTGGCCGAGGAGGCCAGCGAGCTGGCCCACGCGGCGCTGAAGTGCGCGCGGGCGCTGCGGGGCGAAAACCCCACGCCGGTGAGCGCGGAGGCCGCGCGGATGATGACGGCGGAGGAATACTGCGACGTGTACAACGCCGCGCGCACGCTGGGCATATTCGTGGATCCGGACCTGGCGATCGGCAAGATGGAGCGCTGGGCGGCGCGGCTGGCCCCGGAGGCCCCGGAGCCGGCGCCGCAGCCAGGCCCGGCGATCACCAGCGACACCGAGGCGCAGCTGCGCATCGACCTGATGGAGGCGGACGCGCGCCTTCGCCGCATGTGCGAGCGCCGGCGGCGGTTCGGCGAGATGGACATCCCGCCGGAAAAGGAAGGCCTGCGCCGGCAGATCATCTACCAGTACGACCGGGACATCGCGGACACCAGCCGCCTGATCGACATGCTGGAGGCGAATCTGGAAGGGCTTGCGGGAGCCGGGACACAGCAGGAATAGCCGCCGGAAGGCGGAGCACTCAGGGAGTACACGGGAGGTTTTGATGATGACGACGAGGATCATGACGGCGGCGATCATTCACGGCAGGGACGACGCGGACGCTCAGATGGCGCTGGTGAAGGCGGAGATCGCGCGCCAGAACGCCGGGCGGGCGTTTGAGGACTGGGAAAAGCTGTGCGCGGACATCCGCGCGAACACGGAGAGGATGGAGCAGGTGACGAGAATGCGAAACCGGCTGCTGGCCGACCGGCTGGCGGCGAAGAAGCGCCCCGAGGGACAGCGGCTCAAGTGGCTGCTGCTGGACGCGCTGACGGCGCTGGGCAGGCCGCTGCTGGCGGGCTGGGCGCTGTTCTGGCTGGCGGGCGAACGGCTGGGCATCTGGAAGCTGGGCCGCGGCGAGGGCGTGAAGCCCGTGCGCCTGACGCCCCTGGCGGATATGGTCTACATGGCGCTGGCCACCGCCGCAGGACTGTACATCTGGGCCCTGGGCATCTACAAGCTGGTGGCGTGGGTGCGGTACTGGCGGGGGCTGTAAGGAGGCGGACATCATGACCAAGCGTGCAAAACTGCGCGAGATGAAGCGGCTGGAGGCGGCGCTGGCCGGGGGCATCGAGCGCCGGGAGCTGCGCAGCTGGCGCGACGCGTTTTATTTTGCGCTGGGCTTTCTGGGCGCGTCCGGCTTTGACAGCCTGCCCTTTGAGGCCGTGGACCGCATCACCGCCGCCGCGGGGGATCTGCCGTGGGAAGCGTGACGCGTGAAACACCCCGAGCCGACCAGCTGCGGCGGGAAATCCAACAGGCCGAGCGCCTGATCCGCGAGGAATCCGGCGCCGGCAATTCCCGCTTCACCCGCCACATGCGCGGCCGGCTTGAGATACTGAAGCATGAACTGAAGAACGAGGAACGACGGAAAGGGAGTTACAACGATGGCAGACACGATGACGTTGAATCCGCAGGCGGCTGCGGGTATTGAGGAGACCGCGGCCCGGGCCATGGACCGGGTGCGGGACGAGATGGCGGCGACGAAAAAGGACAGCGTGCGCGCGGTGGGCGAGGTGCTCACAGCCATGCTGCAGGCGTCGCCGGAGACATGGGCGGCGGCGCTGCTGACCGGGGACCGCACGCTGGAGGGCGCCTACAAGGCGCTGGAGACCTACGCCCGGGATCACCGGGCCGGGGCAAGCTGCGTTTACGTGGGACCGACCACGGCGGCGCGGGTGCTGGCGGAATACTACGGCGCGGGACCCTTTGAGCCGCAGGAGGCCGGCGCGGCGATGGCCGGGGCGGCGGCGGACGCGGCCCGTGAGCTGGACGCCGAGGCGCGGGCGATGGACGCGCACCCGAAACCGGCGCGAAAGGCGGCAAAAGCGGAGCAGAGCGCGCGGGACGAATTCGACCTGGACGCGCTGCTGGGAGGGCTGTGAGATGTGCGGAATACCGATGCTTCCGCCCTCCGACGCGGTGACGGGGAAGCGGCTGACCTTTGACCAGGCGCTGGAGCACATCGGCGGCATGGAGAACCTGATCAGCGATGAGGGCCGGCAGATGATCCACGACTGCGCGCAGGACTACATCTGGCAGTACCCGGACGGCCGGGCCTACTGCACCGCCTGCGGCGCGGCGCTGCCCCGGCAGCATGAGAAGCACAACACCTGGATCACCTGCCCGGCCTGCGGCAAGGGCGTGCTGTTCCGCCACGAGGCGCGGGGGCACATGAACATCTACGACCAGTTCGTGCTGTACGAATGGCGGCGCAGCGCCATCGACGGGGAGACCGTCGTGCTGACGGCGGCCCACGTGTGGCGCAATTCCAGCGGCGCGCAGCCGGAAAACGCGGTGCTCAACGCCGCGCCCAGCGCCATCTACGTGTTCCGCCCCGGGCGCGCGGTGACGGTGTACAAGGACAGCGGCTGGGTCGGCGGCCGCTGGAGCCGCGTGGACACGGTGCGCCCGGAGCACACCAAATACGGCTATATGGGCCACAGCTGCGACATGGTGCAGAGCCGGGAGCAGTTCGACCGGGCGCTGGCGGGCACGCGGATCGGCGCGGTGTTCGCGGCGCTGCAATTCCAGGTGGGCCGGCTGGACGAACTGGAGCTGACCGCCATCGCCAACTGCGCGCGCCGGCCGCAGCTGGAATACCTGGCGAAGTGCGGCCAGGCGAAGCTGGCCGGGGAGCTGCTGCGGATGGAGCGCATGCCCAAAGGCGTGATCGCGCGGCCGAGGGCGAAATCGCCCCGGGAAATGCTGGGCCTGACCGAGGGCCAGTGGTTCGAGGCCCGGCGCGACGGCATCCAGCTGAGCGTGGAGCTGCTGGAGCGCGCGCACATATTGCGGCGGATGGGCCTGGGCGACATGAAGCTGCGGGAGATCGCGGAGATCAGGCCGATGGGCTTCCCATGCACCTACGAATTAAACCGCATCGCGCCCAGCCCGCGCGCGCCTTCGCCGGCGGCGGCGGAGTACAGCTATACCGTCGGCGACCAGCTGATCCGCGCCGGGGTGGGCGAAAAGCTGCGGAAGAAGGTGTACCGGCGCATCCTGAAGGACATCCGCCATGTGAGCGAGTGGCACGACTACTACGGCGCGCTGCGGCGGCTGGGCGAGGACATGACCGACCCGCGGCTGCTGCTGCCGAAGGACATGATGCTGATGCACGACCGCATGTATGCGCGGATCGAGGCCATCCGGGAGGAGGAGGAGCGCCAGCGGCAGGCGTTCCGGGCGCTGGACTTCGCGGCGCGGCTGGAGAAGCTGCGCGCGGCCTACGGATACAGCGCCTGCGGCCTGGTGCTGCGCCCCTACGAGAGCGCCCGCGAGGTGGTGGACGAGGGCAAGGCGCTGGGCATCTGCATCGGCGGCTACGCGAAGCGCTACCTGGCGGGGGACACGGTGATCTGCTGCCTGCGCCGGGCGGAGGAGCCGGACGAGCCCTGGCGCGCGGTGGAATTCTCCGCGCAGAGCGGCATGCTGGTGCAGGACCGGGGCTTTCACAACGACAGGGACGGCATTGACGAGGGCACGCGCCGCCAGCTGCGCAACTTCTGGGCGCTGTGGCGGAAGGCGCACGACACGAAAGGACGGAGGAGGACCGCATGAGCGAGCTGAACGGACAGATGGCGCTGGACATGGACGATCTGCTGGGCGCGAGCGCGCCGCAGGATGACAACTGGGGCTATGACGAGGAGGGACACCTGCTGGCGGATGTGATGGACGCCGCCGGCGAGGGCATGGTGGATCCCGCCGCCATTGAGCGCGCGGACACGCTGGCGGCGGAGATCAACGCCATCAGGGAGCAGACCCGGGGCGTGGTGATCTCCGCGGCGCTGGCCATCGGCGCGCGGCTGATCGAGGCGAAGAACCTGGTGCCGAGGGGCCGGTGGATCCAGTGGCTGAAGGCGAACGTGGACTACAGCGACCGCAAGGCGCAGGATCTGATGCGCCTGTACGAGGCCTATGGCAAAAAGACGATTCCGCAGGCGATTGCGGAGATGGACTACACCAAGGCCGTGGCGCTGCTGTCCCTGCCGGAGGAGCAGCGGGAGGCCGTGGCCGAAAAGGCCGCCGCCGAGGGCCTGAGCAGCCGCGCGCTGCAGGATGAGATCGCCAGACTGCGCGCGGAGAACGAGCGCCGGCAGACGCGCATTGACGACCTGCTGGCGCAGGCGGAGGCGAAGGCGCGGGAATACACCGATTATCAGGACACCGCCGCCAGGGCCATCGACCAGGAGCACGAGGCCGCGGAGCGCGCCCGGGGCGAGGCCGCGGCCGCCGCGGACACCGCCGAGGCCCTGCGTCTGGAGCTGGCCGCCGTGAAGACGGGCCGCGAGGCGGAGGCGGAGCGCGCCGGGGAGGCCGTCCGCCGCGCCAACGACGTGACGCGGGAAAACCGGGAGCTGAAAGAGCGCATCCAGGCGCTGGAGGACGCGCGGCCGGAGCCGGAGCGCGTGGAGGTGATCCCGGAGGACGTGCAGCGGGAGCTGGAGCGCCTGCGCGCCCGGGCCGCGGCCCAGGCCGCACAGAGCGGCGAGGCGGTGATCCGCCTGCGGGACGCCTACAGGCGCCTGACCGACGAATTCAGGGGCCTGGCCGAACTGCTGGAGGCCGTGAAGGCGGAAGCGCCGGACGAGGCCGTGAAGTACGCCGCCGCCCTGCAGAAGGCCGCCGCCATGATGGCGGAGAAGTTCGGAGGCCTGGCATGACGCGCTACGGGATGATGCTGCGGTTCGCCAGCGCGGTGACGCGGGTGGCCGGGGATGTGTGCATACTGGCGGGGCTGGCGCTGCTGGTGATGCTGGCGCTGGGGCTGAGGGCCGGGAAGGAGCGGAACCGTGAAGATTGAGACACTGAAGACCGCGCTGCGGTGCCGGTCGAGGGAATTGCAGCCGTATGAACGGCCGGACTGCGAGAAGTGCATGTACGGGCAGCTGGTGCACCCGTTTTTGTGGGGCTGCGACCTGCGGCGGCTGGCGGACGACGCGCTGCAGGCCGTGGAGCTGCTGGAGGATGACCGGGAGGCGCTGAGCGCGGTCATACTGGAGGAGGACTGCGGCGGGGCGTGCGACATCGCGACGGAGGGAGGCGGGGACGATGACAAGGGATGAGACGGTGATCCGGGGCATGGAGTGCTGCACCGAGGGCCATTGCGACGACTGCCCCTATAATGTCCGCGAAGACTGCTTCGAGGCCCTGAATGCGGAGGTGCGTGAGGTACTGAAAGAGCGGCGGGACGGCGATCTGATCGACCGGGAGGCGGCTGTGGACGGGATTGTGGGGTTACAGACCAAACCGGGCCTGCCGGAGATGATCTGCTCCACGGATGTGGTGGACGTGCTGCGGGAGATGCCCGGCGCGGATCCGGGGCGCGGCGCGCTGCGGAGGATCATCGACGGCCTGGGCTGCTTTACCACCAGACAGCACCCGTGCCAGACCTGCGCGTTCAACCCGGCCCCGGGCATGTCGTGGCCCTACGGCTGCGACAGGGGACAGAGGGACATCGTGGACGCCGCGCGCCGCGCGCTGACGGCGCTGGACAGCTTTATCAGGACAGACTGGGGAGGCGCGGACGATGGAACGGGAAAAGGTGCTTAAGGGGCTGGCGGCCTGCCGGATGGATCCCGACTGGGCCGAGGACTGTCGGAAACTGGACTGCCCGTACTGCGGCGAGGGCAGCTGCGTCGCGCTGCTGGCCAATGACGCGTACATGCTGCTGATGGAGCAGGAGCCGAGGGTGATGACGCTGGAGGAAGTGCTTGCGCTGAAATTCGACGACGTTGTCTATCTTGAGGCATATCCAACAGAAGCGGTAATGAGTGCCATTGTTATTGATGTGATTCCAAAGCTGCCAGATATACCAATAGGCGTAGTTCAGTTCAGACATGGTGCTGGGTATAACGGGATAAACAATGCTGATCTCGGATTTTACGGCAAAATGTGGCGCTGCTGGACATCCCGACCGACCGACGCTCAGAGGGAGGCGGAACCGTGGGGAAGCGGCTGATGATCGCGGCGATGCTGATCGCCATCACGGTGTTGGCATGTGCGTGCAGCGTCACAGACAGATGGCCGCGCGTCTGCATTGAGATATCAGACATGCGCGCCGACAGCATCAACATCCCGCTGCGCGAGGGCTATCAATTTGCGGAGGACGCCTACGACATCGCCGGGACAGAGGCGGGATACGACATCGTCATCCACGTGGAAAGGGCCGGAGAAAGCGCGACGCGGAGGGAGGCGGAACCATGAGCCGTTGCAAGGGCTGCGGGGCGGAGATTATATGGCTTCGGACGCCATGGCGAAAGGCCATGCCCTGCGACCCGGAGCCGGTGGAATACTGGCAGAGCCCGACGGGGCTGCACAGGATCGTCACGGCGGACGGCGAGGTCGTCTCCGCCGATCTGGAGGGCGAGCCCAAGCTGGTCACCGGCGTGGGCTATGTCAGCCACTTCGCCACATGTCCGAAGGCGGATGAATTCCGCCGGAAAAAGCGGAGGGAGGAACAACCGTGAAAGCCTGGACAGTCAGCGACGCCAACGGCGACACCGGCGTTGACTACATCATATTCGCCGAGACGCGCGGGAAAGCCATCCGGCATGCGCTGGACTACTGCGACGGTGCGTTTGACTGGTGTAGATGGACGGAGATGCGCGCCCATCGCCTACCAGCGCTGGACAGCTTTTACCGAGGCGAGCCGGAGATGAACTGGAACGACATGGATGACCGCGTGGCCATGGTGCGCTACGCCGGATTCCGCTGTTCCGACGAAGTGATGGTCAACGTGGAAAAGTGTAAGCACTGCCCGGCGCATTTCTGGTGTGACCGATACGAGGGAATGCTGCCGGAAGAAACGGAGGACAGCCCATGACGATCCAGTGGATTGACAAGCGGCAGCGCGTGCCGGAACCGGCGGACGCGGATGCGCTGGGCTGCGTGCTGGTGTGGCACGTTTACCAGCGGTGCATGGTGATGGGCCTGAGGGAGGCCATCAAAAACCGGTACGTCACGCACTGGGCGCGGCTGCCGGAGGGACCGGAAGGGAGAGAAAACGAATGAATCTGAGCGCGATCAAGCGCCTGTGTCTGGACAACGGGGAGTTTACGATCATCAACGCACCGGACGGGCAGTGGATCGGCAACGGCAGATGCTTTTACCCGGTGGACGGCGTGGAGCTGCACGAGGACGGCGTGCCGGCGCTGTTCGACCTGACGCCGAAAAAGGCGGACGAGTGCAACATCCTCGAGAGGCCGGCCATCGATCGCCGCTTTTCGATCATGCCCCAGGACGACGACACGCCCATGACGCCGGTGGGCATGGGGTACCTGCGGGGCGCGCTGTACATCGCCCTGAAGGACGAGCGGGGGATGATGTACATCCCGAAGGCGGCGATGAAGCCGGTGAAGTGGGACAAGGTGAATTACTTTTCCCGTGGCAGGGGCGGACTGCGCACTGTGGCGGTGTTCGGCGACCTGTTCTGCAGCGCGCTGATCTGCCCGGTGACCGAGAAAACCGCCGAACAGATCCGCGAGGAGGCCCGGGCGGTGCTGGGCATGAGCATGGAGGACACCATCCGCTGGAAGGCCATGGAGGAGGACGGGGAGGTCGGGGACGATGGCGCTGCGGATGACTGAGGAGGAGTACGCGGACTTCCTGCGGCGGCGGGGGAACGGACTCCCTCAGTCCGGCCAGGGGCCGGACAGCTCCCTCAGGAGGGAGCCTTTTGGGGACGCGGAGAAGCCGAGGCGGAACAAGTACGGGGCGCGAAAGGTGGTGGTGGACGGGCTGAAATTCGACAGCCGTCACGAGGCGGACTACTATTTCGGCACGCTGCTGCCGAGGTACCGCGCCGGGGAGCTGCGCATACTGGTGCGCCAGGCGCCCTTCGACCTGCCCGGCGGCGTGCGCTACGTGGCGGACTTCCTGACCGTGGACACCGAGGGCCGCGTGGACGTGATCGACGCCAAGAGCGAGGCCACGCGGAAGATCCCGGCGTACAGGATCAAAAAGCGGCAGATGAGGGCCGTGTGGGATGTGGAAATACGGGAGGTATAAGAGGATGAAAAAGAGATTGTTTGCCATTTTGCTGCTGGTTGTGCTCGTGGTCGTTTTGGCGGGATGCGACGATGGCACGCCATACACGCCGACAGGAACGAAAGCCGACACGGAAGCGCAAAAACAGGTGGCTGACCGGCTTGCGTCGAGCCAGCAGACGCCGACGGACATTGAATACTCGCTGGAGCGCTACAACCTGATCCGCCGCGCCTACTGGGTGAACGGGCAGCGGGAAAAGGCGAATGCGCTGGTGTGTCAGGTCGTGAAGCCGATGGGCTACATCGTGCTGTTTACAGGCAACACATTGGTGGGCCGCTTTGTGGTGGACGGGAAGGTGTCCAGCCTGAACAGCTTTCTGACGCCGAGCAATGTGGATCGATACTATGGTGGGAGTTCATGCGGGTACACCACGCTGACCACGGAGATGGCGGACGTCGACGGCAGCTACGGCGAAAACGACAAGGGGATATTCTTCTTCACGCCGGACGGAAAGTACATCGAATGGACGGGAACCTATCTGTATTCGGACATCCCGTTTGAGGTGTCCGACCCGGTGCTGAGCTATTCGGAGGTGCAGTGATGGAAAAGACGATAGGCGTCATTGCGCTGATGGTGGTGATCGTGATCGTCGGTTGCCTGGTAGTGCCATGGAACCGCGCGTTCATCAACCGCTGGGACTACACGCTGAAAAAGGTGGATGAAACGACGCGATACGAGACCGTCAAGAAGGTCGAGGACACCAGCCGGGCGATGATCGCGTCCTACACCGCCGACAAGATGATGTATGAGCAGTACGCGGGCAGCGAATCCGCGGAAAAACAAAGCTGGGCGGAGCAGGCGAAAATGCGCGCCAACAAGACGGCGGCGGAATACAACGCCTACATCCTGAAAAACAGCTTTGTATGGGCGGACAACATTCCGGCGGACATCAGGGACAAGCTGGAATACCTGGAATAACGGCTGTTGATTCTTCCCGCGCTGCCCGGACAGTGATCTATCCATAGAGTAACTGTCCATGATGCGCCGGGCGGCGCGGTGGGGATAGATATTCCTTCGATGAGGGTGGTGACGGAATGAAGAAGATTCTTTGACGGATTGTTAATTGATAAGGACATGAATGTCCCTGTCAATTAACGCGTTCGACCACGAAGAGGAGCGCGCGGGGCCATGGGCTTCGGTCTCGCGCGCTGCGCTTTGGGGCCGGATGGGCGAGAGAGTAGGAAGAGTTGTATCAGTGTTGGATGAGTTGTATCAGTGTTGGATGAGTTGTATCAGTGTTGGATGAGTTGTATGTGAGTTGTTGAAACTTGTCTGAAACTTGCTGAAACTTGTCTGAAACTTGCACGGGGGCGGAAGCCCCTTGCGCGGGCTTGTATGGCGTATTAATACATCAGGGATGCGGTGGACGGGATGAAGGGACGCGGGGAGAGTTACGAGATACTGTATGACCTGCCGGCGGGGGAATATTCCGACGCGGGGGTGGGCGCGATCCGGACGCGCACGGTGCGGGCCGGGGCGCTGCTGGACGTGGAGGCGTATCCGCTGGCGCGGCTGAACCGGGAGGCGCGGCGGGAGCTGAAGCGTCGAAGGACCAGCGCGGCCATGGAGGCGGTGAACCGCCGGAACACGCAGCGGCGGGTGCTGTGGCTGCTGGAGAACAACTTCACGCCGCTGAGCTACCGGCTGGACCTGACGTTCAACTACGGGTTCATTGACCGGGGGCAGAGCAACCTGGCCGACGTGAAGGCATCCATGGAGCGGCTGGGCGTGCCCATGTGCGACGAGGACGCGCGGAAGCTGGTGCGCAACTACTTCGACCGTGTGCGCTACTGGATGAAAAAGGCCGGGCAGAAGCCGGGGCTGCTGAAATACCTGTACGTGATCGAGACCACGCGGGAGCCGAGGGACGAGGACCCGAACCCGCTGCCGCCGAGGTATCACTTTCACATCGTCATCGACGCGCCGGGCCTGGACGGCGACGCGCTGAAGGCGCTGTGGCCCTACGGCTACGGGCGGGCGGATCACCTGGACTTCCGCTTCGGCGGCATGGAGCCGCTGGCCAAGTATCTGACCAAACAGCGCGGCGCGGCGGGCTACAGCCGGACCGGCGGCAGGATTCAGCGGCGGTGGGCGCACAGCAGGAATCTCAAAAACCCGGACATCCGCGTGAGCGACCGGAAGATTTCCCGCAGGCGCGCGCGGCGGATCGCCGAGGACGTGCGCCAGTTCGGGCGGGAGATACTGGAGCGGCTGTATCCGGGGTATCGCTGCGCGGAGGAGCCGGTGGTGAAATACAGCGATTTCGTGAGCGGGGCGTATATCTACGCCAGATTGCGAAAAATCGAATGACGGACAGAGGGAGCAAGGGGTGTCATTATGGCTGGGAAACGACCGAGGACGGATTACAACAACACGCCGGAGATGATCGCGCTGTGCACGAATTGCACGCGGGAGGACTGCGTGGAGCCATGCCCGGAGCGGCAGGCGGTGCTGCGGAAGCTGAAGGGGCTGCCGGTGAAGGCGGAGACGCCGGTGGCGGCGCCGGAGAAGCGCGCGGGCACGGACAAGCGGGGCTGGGGCGTGCGCTACGAGATGGACGGCGAAAGGCTGACGCTGAAGGAATGGGCCGCGCGGTACGGCATGAAGTACGGCACGCTCTACGGCAGGCTGCACGACGATGGGCTGGATCTGCGGACCGCGCTGACCAGGCCCGTGGAGGAGCACAACATGGAGCGGTGGATCCCGGGCAGGCGCTATGAGGTGGACGGGCGCGCGCTGACCATCGAAGAGTGGGCGGAGGTGCTGGGCATCCAGGTGAAATCGCTCAAGATCGCCATCTGGCACAAACAGTACAGGCTGCGCCCGGAGGAGGTCATCCGGCAAAAGCTGCGCCGGCGCGCGGAAATGCGCATGCGCATGCGGGAGGCCATGGGCTGACAGTGACAGGGAGGTGGGCGCTTTGGCCAGGATCAAGGGCATTTCACGCGGCGTGTGCATCGACTACGAAAACGCGCCGGAGATGATCGCGCTGTGCACCAGCTGCACCAAGCCGGATTGCGTCGAGCCGTGCCCGGAGCGCGGCGCGCTGATCCGGCGGCTCAGGGGGCTACCGCCGGTGAAAAGGGCCAGCCAGCCGCGGCGGAAGGGCCGCGCCAGGTGGGAGCTGGACGGCGAACGGCACACGCTCAAGGAGTGGGCCGGGCTGTACGGGATTAACTACAGGACGCTCGTGAGCCGGGTCAGCCGCGACGGGATGGGTTTGGGCGAGGCGCTCACGACGCCCGTGTCCAACGAAAAGCGGCACGGTCGGCGCGATGACGGGCGCGTGGCGTATCGCGGGAAGTTTGAGATCGACGGCGAGTATCACACCCTGCGGGAATGGTGCGCCATGTACGGCATCAGCGCGGGCACGGTGGCCGGGCGGATCTACGGGCAGGGCATGGACCTGCGCTCCGCGCTGACCACGCCGCCAATGCCGCAGGATAAACGGCCCAGGCGCATGGCCCGGCGCATTGAGGTTGACGGCCAGGCGCTGACCATCAAAGAGTGGGCTGAAAGGCTGGGGACCACCGTCAATTCGCTGAACGTCCAGATCAGCCGGCTGCGGGGGAAAATGACCGAAGAGGAGATCATCCGCGCCAGGCTGAACAGGCGGAAATGACGGGGCGAAATGTAATATTTATCACTAACGCGGGGCTTGTGTGATAATGGACGGGAGGAGAGATCATGCCGCATGATGCGCACTACAGCGGCGCCAGGCACAGGGCGTGGCGGGACAAGGTGCTGCGCCGGGCCGGATACCTGTGCGAGGAGTGCAGGCGATACGGCCGCGTTGGCGCGGACGGCCTGCCGGTGCGGGCGACCACCGCGCACCACATCAAGCCGCGGGAGGATTACCCGGAGCTCCAGTACGTGGTGAGCAACGGCCGCGCGCTGTGCGAGGCCTGCCACAACAAGGCGCACCCCGAAAAAGGCGGCGGGCGAAGGTACTGGGGAGAGAAAACGCGGTGAAACCGGCGAAAAAACGGCGAAAAACGAACGGGGGATTTTGAGCCGGTGACCGAGGGACGCGAATGCGCGACGGAACCGCGGAGACTCGCGTGCGCGCGCGCGGATTTTTAGAAATTTGTTAACCCCCCGGGTCCGCTCCCGAATTTTGGGCACCCCTCACGC
>Ga0326511_10000490_pt1 | contig 34765 bp, 35 predicted proteins | sample 0_2496_0518_D_FD_203701 | JGI IMG/M metagenome (GOLD analysis project Ga0326511, IMG submission 203701) | Bovine rumen microbial communities from UC Davis, California, United States - 0_2496_0518 | ecosystem: Host-associated > Mammals > Digestive system > Stomach > Rumen | place: USA...
TGTAAGCGGATTTATCGAAACATTTACCCTGGATAACGGCGTTGTTGTTATCTGCAATGAGGAAGGCAGGATATGGGATTTGCCATATAACTGTTCCATAAAAGATGTTGAATTTGTCGGAACGATAATTCTCGCCGGCGTAAACGGTGATGAGTTTTGCGATGTTCCTATGGATATTCCCGAAGCAAAGAGATTATTCCCGGAATTGTTTGAGGAGGAATAAAGATGTTTATATGTGAAGACTGCGGTGCGATTTTTGAGGAACCGGATGTATGGGAAGAATATCGCGGAGAATGCCACGGCTCCCCGGCGTATGAAAAGATGTGCGGTTGCCCTTATTGCCGCGGCGGCTTCTCTGAATACTGTGGGGATGATGAATGTGAAGACGAAATCCCCGAAATGACCGATGAAGAGTATGAAGAATTCATATCGAAAGAGATTCTGAAACTCAAAAAAATATTAAAAAGGTAGGAATGAAAAATGGTTGAATTAACAATTAGAGATTTGCTTTTAATTATCGCCGGTGGTCTTATCGGACATCTGGCTTATGGAAAATACCTGTGCGGCAAAATCATCGCAAGGCTTAAAAAAGAAAATGCCCGCCTGCGTGATATGACATCCGCGCAAGACAAGGCATTAAAAATTGCCGCCGCAAAAATAGCACTACTTTGCGACAGCAAAAACGGTTTCCACAAACCATTATCTATTATAACAACAGAAATCGAAATTGTCAAGGGAGGTGTTCGCGATGGCAAATAATATGTCCGTATATGCCCAAATGACGGCAGACAGTCCTTCCCTTTTTGGCGTTCTGAACCGCGAAATCGGGATGCACACTGCCTGTGTTCCCTTTGCCAACAAAGCGATAGATGCGCTTAAAACCCTCGGAACCCTTTCACAGGACGAAGCTCGCAAGGCAGCGAATGTATTCCTTGACAACCTTCAGACTTTGGCCCAGGGCGGAATAGTCCCTGAGGATCATGACAAGATAGACTTTATCAAGCGCGGCAAGACGATAACCGTTTCTGCAAGAGTTGAGGCTTTTTACAGAGCCGCAGCACGTAAGGGATACCGTATCACAGATACGATTATTGCCGTGCCTAAGGAAGACAAGGACACTACATATTTCGAAGAGAATTTTTACAACGGCGATTTTATTTACATATTACGTGACCGCCGTTTTAACCCCGACCGCAACATCACAGCTGAAAGAGTAACGGGCAATTACTTTGCCAAGTATATTTGCCGGCTTGATGTTACTGATTTGTCCGGAAAAAGGCTTGTAATGATTACCTGTGAGATCTCAAATGAAGAACTGCTCACAATATCTAAGACAAGTGAACAAGGCTTCTATAAAGCCGTTTGGCAAAAATATACCGATAAATACGGCAAAGAAAAGAACAAAAAAGTTATAACCGAAGAATTAAACCCGGATTCGTTCTGGTCAAAGTGGACAGGCGAGATGGTTAATAAAACAATAATCCGCCGAGCCTTAAAGCGCGTCAAGGAGGTTCTGCCGGAGCTCAAAGAAACGATATACGCCTTTGAGAAGGAGCCGGAAGAGGATGTTGCTACTGTTCCGGAAAAGGTTATTGATATTCCTGCAATTGAAGAACCGGAAAAACATCAAAACAATGTTAATCTTAACAAGCTCACAGCTGATCAGAGAGCCGATGCAGCAGAAACGCTCGAACTATTCAAAGCCAACCCGAAGCTTGCCCAGGGCAAAGCAGAAGAGATAAAGGCGGCGCTCGAGAATGGAAAACCGCTACAGGATGTTATCAACGAAGAATATGCCGCCATTTTGAATATCAAGCGCAGTAAAAAACTCTGGCCGCTCATATCAGAATATTTTAAGGAGGGTTCCGATAATGAAAAAGGTAAAGCTTAAACAGGGTACCCTCGCATGGGAGAATGCCAGAGCCACACGAATAGGCGGAAGCGAGGTTTTTGATATTGTCCGCTACTATGCTACCGAACAGGAACTTCAGAACTGCGGAATTAACCCGGAGCATTTCAAGGAAGAAAAACCTTACACAACCGCCTGGGCGTTGTATCACAAAGTTTTAGATGATGGTGAATACCAACGCGAGGAGCTTGCCCCCGAGTTTGCCGAATACGGACACGCGGTTGAACCTTACGGGTTGTATGTTCTTCAGAAGAGCCGTCAGAAGAGATTAAAAGCCGGTGAAGTGTATGCCGATGAACGACTTATAGCAAGTCTTGATATTTCCGGCACGGCCGAAGAAGTTGATATAAGGCCCTTCGATAGAGGTTCAGGTTCGCCGAAGCTCGGGCAAAGATTTGTCTGCGAGCAAAAGAGCATGATGCCGCAAATGGTTAAGAACGGAATACCCTACAAGTATTTAATACAGGCGCAGTATCAGCTTGTGGCAACCGGCGCAGATTTTTATATCTTACAGGTAATGGTTCTTAAAAACGATACCGTGTTTGAGCGCGGCAAAATAGTTCAGATGACCCTCAAAAAGCGCAAAGAATATCTTGCCGACAAACTATCTGTATCGAATTTTTATATAGCAAGTAACGAACACCTTGCCGCACTTATAAAAACCTGTCTGGGGCGATTTTTCAAAGCCGTGGAAGAAAGAAACGAGCCCACACCTTTTATCGCGACCGATTCGCAGAAGAATATCATACACAGTATTCGCTGCAATTCTCTTTTCAGTAAGGAACGAGTTATCAGCTGCGGCGCGGCAATAAAAAACTACTTAAAAGCAAAAGCAAGGGTTGATGCCGCAGAACAAGAGCGAAAAGATATGCTTCAAAGGTTTTTCATCGAAAAAGCCAAAGAACTTAATGGCTGTAAGTTCAAAGACGAAGACGGTAACACGGCGCAGTTTTCGGCTTCAGGTGCTTTCCTTGTAAAGGAGGCGGTTGACAATGGCTGACAGAATAAGTCTCCGCCCTTACCAGGAAGCAGCCGTCAACAATGCAATATCTATGCTTGAAGAACGAGGAAACTCTCTTATAGTTGCCGGCACGGGAGCCGGCAAGACAATAATGATGGCGGCGGCGATAGGTAGGTTTTTTGGCGGCTTTTATGCTAAGCACCGCCGCAGACCCCATGTGCTTGTACTTGTTCATCGTACCGAAATTCACGGACAGAATCATGAGAAATTCACAAGGGTTTGCCCGGAAATACAAACAAGCGAGATAACCGCCGAGCGAAAGAGCCTACACGGATATATTCATTTTGGTATGCTTCAGACCGTTGTAAACCTACTCCCGGACTTTGCGGCCGCAGGAAGCTTCTTCGATTTAATCGTTATCGATGAAGCGCATCACGCAAAAGCTTCCACTTACGAAAAAATAATCGAGTGGAACCGTTCGGGAAAACCGGATATGTATCTTCTCGGTGTTACCGCAACACCCAATCGCGGAGACAAACTGCCGCTTATTGAATTATTCGATAATTACTATCAAATAACAACCAAATATCTTATGGATAGTCATTACCTTGTAAGACCCACAATGATAGATGCCGCACCGGTATTCAAGACAGAGGGCGGCGAAGAAAAAGGCCACCTTGCCCGGAACTGCCGGCTTGACGATATCGAAGGCAGAAACCTTATAAGCGAACTATGCCATAAGTATGTGCAGCTCATGCAACCGGGACAGACGATTGTATTTGCACCATCACATGAGTTTTGCGAGGTTATATATGACGAATTAAAGTTCACGGGAAGACACCCGGCATATCTTAGTCTTAATATCGATGACGATACCCGAAAGGGTATAATAAATGATTTTTCAAATGGCAAATATACCGAGCTTATCAATGTTGATATCTGCACGGAAGGCTTTGATTATCCTGAACTTAGAAACCTTGTTGAGTTCGATACCAACGGCACACAAGGTCAATGGATACAAAAGGTCGGCCGAGTGCTTCGAACCGCACCCGGTAAAACGAGCTGCACAGTTATAGATTTCGGCGGAAACATAGATATGTATCCGGACGGAGTGGAGACAGATGTCAACCTTGAAGGCGCAATGAAGAAGCCCAAAGGCGAGCGTCTGACCGGTGACGATTTTTTCAAAATTAAATCCAACAAAAAGGAAAGATTAACTGCGGAGTATGTAAACGGTACATCTGAGCAGTTTACCCCCTATCATCCCCCGGTAGGATTTGAAACGGTAATGGATAACGATTTCGGCGCAGTATTTGCCGCCTGCGGTGCAGTTAACGATTGCATCCTTGTTCCCGGTTCGGAAGATACTTACACAGCTTTTCTAACCGATAAAGTAAACATTATTGACTCTTTTACAGGTGACTTTAATACCGTTGCCTTAAAAGCAACAGAAAAAATAGGCAACCCGGATGTGAACCCGGACAGGCCCATAAGCAAAATGCAAATAAGAATGCTCGCCCCGGAATATTCAACGGCAGCTATGGACTGGTATCAGGCTAACTGCTGTATTACCTGGAAAGTTTGGAAGAAGGTTATAAGACAATGCTTGAACAAAAATGCCGAATAAAAGATATATCAAAGTCAATAAACGGTGAATGTGTTTTAAGCCTTGTTATTCCCCCTTCTGCGCTTTCTATTTGCAATGAATATACGGATAAAGATTTGCGCTTAAAGCTCTGTGAATGGAAGAATAAGCGCAGTCGCGATGCCAATGCTTACTTTTGGGAGTTATGCGGCACTCTGGCGGCCAAGATAAAACGGCCGCCAAAAGAGATTTACCGCGAGCTTATAAAAGATGTAGGCGGTAATTACACTGTTGTTCCGATAAGAAATGATGCGGTTGATACCTGGATTGCGAACTGGGAAAGCCGCGGTCCCGGCTGGGTATGTGAAACCATACCGAGCAAGCTTGAAGGCTATACCAATGTGATTACATATTACGGAAGCAGTGTGTATGACACCGCTCAGATGAGTAGGCTTATAGAGCTTATTATCGCCGAGTGTAAATCCCAGGGAATAGAAACAGCAACACCGGAAGAATTATCTTTAATTATGGAGGGTTAAAAATGAACGAAGCTGAGAAACTACACCAACACAATCTTATTTTAGACTACCTTAGAAAGCATAATACAATATCCCCTGCGCAGGCTTTTGATTTTTTAGGAATAACTAAACTTTCAACAAGAATAGGTGAAATGATAAAAGCAGGCGCTCCCATCGTTAAAAAAAGAGAAAAGGGGTTTAATAAGTTCGGCCGCAAGGTGAGTTTTATGACATACAGTTTAGGTGAGGAAGATGAAAATAGACAATAAGGGCGGATATGTCAGATTCTTTAGAAGCTTCCTTGAATGGGAATGGTGGGACGATATAAACACCTTTAGGTTATTCTCGTATTTGTTGCTTTCTGTTGCTTTTACCCCCTATCAGTATAAAGGGAAAAAATATCCGGCTGGAACTCTCATTACAACTCTTTCGGAGTTGTCGCAAAAGACCGGATTATCCCCCCAATCAACACGCACATCTTTAAAAAAATTAGAAAAGACAAAAGAAATTTTAAAAAAATCAACAAACGAAAAAACACTGATAACCATAGTAAAATGGCGGTCTTTTCAGTCCGTCGAGGGTGCAGAGCAACAAACGACTAACAAACGACTAACAAACGAACAACAAACGAATAACAAACCACCTTATGAAGAATTCAAGAATGTAAGAAATAATACTCTCTCTAAACAAACGCGCGGGCGCGCGCGTGAGGAAGAAAAAAGCGCTTTCGGTAAATTTGATAATGTTTATCTTACCTTGCCGGAATGGGCGGAGCTTCTGCGTGTTTGTGGGTTAGAAAAAGCAACGGATTATGTTGAACGGCTCTCGTGCCGAATTGCCAACGGTTATGACTACTTAAATCATTTCGCGACTATCGTTGACTGGTTTAGGCGCGACCATCCAATGGAAATTGATATGTCTAAGGTGGTGTGAAAATGATTCAAATCGATACCAAAGCCGACCTTGCAAATGAAATTGACCGAGTGCAAGCGGCATTAAAAAAGAGTAACAGCCCGAAGCTTACTCGGGATCTGAAAAAGTATCTGACCAAACTGCAAATGATGTATAGAAAGTACAGGTGGGATGAATGAGGAAAATGCAGTATGAAGCTGCCGACCAGGAGACATTGTTCCAGTGGGCGGCGTTAAACGAGAATACATATCCGGAGCTTTCGCTCCTCTACCACATACCAAACGGCGGAAGCCGGAACAAGATCGAAGCGGCAAACCTAAAGCGACAGGGTGTTAAGGCCGGTGTGCCGGATATATGTCTGCCGGTCGCCCGGGGTAAATATCACGGCTTATACATAGAGCTGAAACACGGAAAGAACAAATTAAGCGATAATCAGAAAATCTGGTTAAAGCGATTACAAAACCAAGGATACCTGGCTATTTGTTGTTACGGCTGGGAAGAAGCCGTAAAAGCGATTGAAAAATATTTAAAAGGATGGAATTAAAATGAAATTTAAAAAAATTATTGACCTTGTAAAAAAGCACAATACCCTATGTCTGTTTGAAACAGCTGAGATGTCAGACGATACCGTCAGACTTCAACAGAGTGTTTTTGAAGGTGGTGAAGAAAATGAGTGAGTATGTTAAGAAAAGCGAAGCAAAACAATCATTATGTGATTATTTGTACCCTAATAGCCCAACTGTAATATCTTTAATTGATAAGGCTATTGATGCAACCCCTACCGCCGATGTGCAGGAAGTGCTTTATTGTAAGAATTGTAAAAACTATTGTAAATATTCATTTGACACGGCAATATGCGAAGAATACGGCGGATATATAAAACCGAACGACTTTTGTTCAAGAGGAGAGAAAAAGTGAAAAATATATTAAGCGAAAAAACAAAAGCAATTATTCTTACGAGTGCGGTTATAGAGTTTACCCTCACATGAAATATTGTTCACAATGCGGCAAAAAACTCAAGTGGGGCGACAAGCTCTCTGATGAGTTAAAGGAGGAATAACATGGCAGTAGTAACATTTTTTATCGGGCTTATCTTAGGAGTATCCGTGGGCTTTGGTTTGGCAGCCCTTTTCAGAGCTAACGATTACGACCTGCCGGATCTGCCGAATGACGAGGAGGACAAAAAAAGATGAACTGGCAAAAAGCAGCAATAGAGGACCTGAAAAATTACGAAGCACGAAAAATATCGGTTCAGAATATGACAGAACAGTTGCAGGCTTTAAATCAGAAGGCTGATGGAATAAACTCTGTTGCTTCGAACCCGGTAGCGGTTAAAGGCGGCGGTAATGTCTATGAAATGGCGCTCATAAACAATATCGATCTTAGAGAACGAGTAAGCGGAAACCTGAAGCTCACCAAAGTATTCATTGAACGTATCGACAGAGCCCTTGCGATGCTTTCTGAAAAAGAGCGCATTGTGCTTCAATATTTCTACATACACAGAACCTCGACCTACCTTGACGACCTTTGCGACAAACTCTGCGCCGAAAAATCTACGGTGTATCGAATTAAAGATGATGCTCTTTTCCACTTCACCTTGGCCATGTATGGATACCCCTACACATAAAAGTTGGGAAAAAGTTGGGAAAAAATTCCCGAAATTCGTGATATAATGATTAGGGTTGAAGATTGCACAGCGATAATTCAACCGATAATACAGATGGGTTAAGGGAGTTTTTTACTCATAATCAATCCCCTTTCAGAAGAAGGCAGCCGAAAAAGGTTGTCTTCTTCGCTTTTATGTTATCAAAAAGGAGGCATCACCATTGCCGAATATCAAGGATAAACAAACACAACAGAAAATAGCAGATGCAAAAATGCAAGGATTAAGTGACGAGCAAGCAGTGATTGCCGCCGGTTACAGCCCGCGATATGCGAGAGGTAACGCTTATAAGATAGTGGCGAAAAGTGGCGTGCAGAAGCTCATACGAGCCGGAGCGGACGACCTTCACAAGAAAGGAATTGCATCAGCGGAAGAAATACAGCGTTTCTGGACTGATACTCTCAACAACAAAAAAGCGCTTATGCCCGACCGCATCAGGGCTTCAGAGCTTCTTGCCAAAGCGCAAGGTATGTTCACGACCAAAGTGGATGTTAAAGGCAATATCCCGGTAACGATTGTAGATGATGTAAGTGAATAATAACACAGTATCGATACAATCTGTTATCGGGCGAGGTTATGCCGATTACTGGAATAACAAGTCAAGGTATCGCGTGCTTATGGGCGGTAAAGGCTCAAAAAAGAGCACAACAACGGCCATAAATCTTATATATCGACTTATGCGGTACCCGGACAGTAATTTGCTTGTTGTCCGCGCCGTTATGAACACCCACCGGGACAGCACCTTTGCACAGCTTAAATGGGCGCAGAACAAACTGGGCGTTAGTCATTTGTGGCAGAATAATGTTTCCCCGATGGAAATGACTTATATTCCTACCGGGCAGAAAATTATCTTCCGCGGATTTGACGATGTTCTAAAGCTCGCTTCGACAACCGTTTCAAAAGGTTATCTTTGCTGGGTATGGATTGAAGAAGCTTATGAGATAGAGAGCGAAGCCGATTTTGATAAGCTTGACTTATCTGTTCCCCGTGGCGAACTCGGTCCGGGGCTTTTTAAGCAGACCACTCTGACCTTTAACCCCTGGAGCGAAAAGCACTGGCTCAAAAAGAGGTTTTTTGATACACCTTCCGAGCAGGTAAAAACATACTGCACGAATTATCTTATCAACGAGTTTTTAACCGAAGACGATATCCGAACCTTTGAAGATATGAAAAAGCGCTCACAGCGGCAGTATGAAGTTGCAGGGCTCGGTCACTGGGGTGTGGCCGAAGGGCTTGTATATGATAACTGGGAAGTTTTGGAGTTCGACCCTGATACACTCGGCAAAGAGAGTAATACCGAGTGGCAATATAAAGCGTTTTTCGGGCTTGATTACGGTTACACAAACGACCCGACCGCTTTCATTGCATATTATGCCAACCCCATCACCAAAGAGATTTTTATTTTTGACGAGCATTACGAAAAGAAAATGCTCAATTCCGATATCGCAAGGATGATCCGGGCGAAAGGTTACGCTAAGGAGCGTATCCGTGCGGATGCGGCAGAGCCGAAAAGCAATGACGACCTTATTCGCCTGGGTCTATCCCGGATAACGCCTTCCGTTAAGGGTAAAGACAGCGTTATAAACGGTATCAATGCGATACTTGAATATAAGATATTCGTACACCCGCGTTGTGTTAACACCATAGCGGAACTTTCTTCATACGTATGGAAAAAGGACAGAGACGATAACGGTGTGAATCAACCGGAAGACTGCAACAATCATTTGATGGATGCAATGCGATATGCGTTTTATGATGTGAGATTTTTTCATCCACTCTCCCCTGCTGAACAGAAGGAAGAACGGAGAAAGGCTTATTACAATAACTATGCCGCCGGGATAACCGGCAGCGACTTAACAGGAGGTTATATATGACAATTGCATTATGTGTTTTGGCTGTGGCTATGGTTATTGTTGCCATGGCCTTTTCTTTTGCCTGCGGCGTGTATATAGGCAAATATGTTCCAAAGCCTAAGGAGCCGGCAAAGATAGAAGAGCCGAGCGAAAAAGAAAAAGCGGCCACCAAGCGCTACCAAAGGGACCTTGCAAACATGCTTACCTATGACGGAACCGAACAGGGCCAAATTAAAGAAGATATCACCGGCTGACAACCGTGATAAATAATAAACTTTCTCACCATGAAAGGAAGGAGCAAAAACTTATGTCAGATTTTGAACCCGATTTTACTATTCCCGAAGAGGGCACCACACCGAACGAGGAACAGGAAATCAACAACCAGGCAGAAACCGAAGCGGTTAATGAATCCGATTCTGCACCACAGGAAGAGGAACAGAATACCGAAAACGAAACGGATGATGCCGAACAGGCAGAGAGTTCTTCCGAGCCCGAAGCCCCGAAACCTTTTTTGTCTATCAAGTTTAATCATGAAAACATTGATATGACCGAAGAGGAAGTCCGCAACACTGTCCAGCTTGCTAAAAAGAATGAAGCTTTGCTTGCTTCTCTGGATTATCTCGCAGCACAGAATGATGAGACAACAAGCGAGTTTGTTAAGGGGCTTGAAGAAGCTTCCGATAATGCCTTGCTTGAAAGGTTGCGTGACAGATACGGGGATTTGACAGAAGACGAGATCAACGAGCTTGCCGACATGCAACGAAACAAGAACAAAGAAAAATATGATGCAGTTCTGGCAAACCGCAAGAAGGAAGCAGAAGAAGCTGCCAAGAATGCTGAGCAGTCGCTTAATGAGAGAATGGCTAACGAGCTTATCGAAGTGCAGGAAGTCTTTCCGGAAATTAAAGAATTCAACGACCTGCCCGAAAAGGTTCGCAAAGCCGCGCTTTCAGGCGGCGACCTTATGAAGGAATACCTCAAGTTCCTTCATATCGAAGCAGAAAAAATCAAGCAAAACAAAGCTGCCGAACAAAAAGCGGCCAGTGCCGCTTCCGGAAGTGTTAAGTCCCCCGAACAAACGGAAGAATCGGCAGATGCATCCGCATTTATAAAGGGATTATGGGGGTAAAAATCTTATGAAATAAAGGAGAAATATTATGCCTATCAATTCAATAGCAAAAACAACTACATTTACAAAAGAACTTGACAAAGCGTTCGCGCAAAAAGCTGTAACCGGTTTTCTTCTCGACAATGCCTTTGGCGCTAAATTTGTAGGAACAAAAGAGGTATCTATCCCGGATATCGATTTTGTTGGTCTTGCAGACTATGACCGTGACGAGGGATTCTCTCGCGCCAAAATGACCGTAGCAAGATCCGTATACGAGCTTACCCAGGACAGGGCTCGTTCCCTCCAGATTGACCGTGAAGATATGGACGAAGCCGGAATTGAGAGACTTGCCGGAAATATACTCGGCGAATACGTTCGCACAAAGGTTGTTCCCGAGTGTGACTGCTATACCCTTTCAAAACTTTTTGGCATATCTGTAACCAAAAACCATACAGCAGCTTTCGATGCTTCCGCTTCTGCCATTGAACAGTTAATCGCACAGATTAACAATGTTCAGGCAATCCGCGGCTTTGACGAGGAGCTCGTGGCATTTATAGACCCCACTATGTGGAATGCGCTTATGCTCGGTGCCCTCAACAAAGGCATCATTGAAATTAAAGATTTCAAACAGGGCGATATAAATCTTCAGGTTCGCCATCTTAACGGCTGCGCCCTTATCCCGGTTGCAGAAGCCAGGATGAAAACCAAATATAACAAAGTCGAGACCGTAACAGAAGGCGAAAATGACCCGACCAAGGGCGGTCTTGTTCAGGATACTGACGGTGTAACCGTTGGTGAAGATATCACCGCCAAATCGGTTCGCTGCTTGGTTATGCCTAAGAAAGCGGCTTCTCTCGTTAAAAAAAGTGAAAAACTCCGTGTTTGGACTCCTGACCAGAATATCGATGCTGATGCATATAAATTCGACTATCGCATCTATTACGATGCATTCGTTAAAAAGTCTCAGGCAGACGGCATCTATTCACTCTTTGCAACAACCTGATTTCACAGAAGATGGAGCAGGGCAACCTGCCCCATCTTTCCTTTTTAGGAGGATAAAAAAATGGTTAAACTTGAAAATTCCGCAGGTAACCTCACCGTTTATTTAGACAATCAGAAAGATATCGACCGCCATCTTGAGAAAGGATGGCATGTTGTCGAGCAGAACAAACCCGAGAAAGAGGAAATGAAAGACCCAGAGCGAAAAGCAATATCTAAACCAAAAACCACCAAGAAAAAGGCGGCGAAAAAACAATGAAAGAGAAAACAATTTACACCCCGGAACAGATATTCGAAGAGTTCCGAAAAGGTAATTCACATAAAGATTCCATCGGCGACAAAGGGATAAGAGAACAAGCTAAAATCAATGAGCGCTTTTATGTCGGCGATCAGTGGCACGGCGCTAATTGTTCTAACGAACGGCCGCTCGTTCGCCGAAACATAATAAAACGAATAGGCGACTATAAAAATGCAATAATAACCGCGGCTGATATTGCCGTTAATTATTCGGCCGAAGGCGTTCCGGACACATCGGATATGAAGGATGAGGAGAAGGTATTCCGAAACGAAATGGTCGGTTCAGATTACTCAGCGCCAAGCAAGGTGGATAATGTTGAAATATCTGTAATCACCTCTGCCATAAGTGATTATTTTCGCACCACTGCCGAGAGATTAAGATTCGACCACTTTAAAGAACAAGTCGTTCATAATGCGTATATTTCCGGCACAGGCATTTTATATACATACTGGGATGATACCGTTGAGACCGGACTTTACGCTGATGAGAGCAAAAAAAGCAAAATCAAAGGCGATATCGCTATCGAGCTTCTCGATGTTGAGAATGTAGTTTTCGGCGATCCTAACTGCGCAGAAATACAATCTCAACCTTACATTGATGTAGCTCAACGCCGGACGGTTGAAGATGTTAAGCGTGAAGCTGTGAGAAACGGCAAGTCTGTTGCGGAAATCAAGCCCGATTCCAACGAAGCCGCCGCAAACAGCGGAGCCAGAGGAACAGAACCGGAAGACAGTAAGCGCTGCACAGTAATTACAAGATTTTATAAGGACTGGGACGAAAAAGGCGAAAAATATACAATAAAAGCAATCAGGGTGACTGAAAAAGCCGTTATACGCGATACATGGGACCTTGAGATTAAGTTATATCCTTTTGCTGTATTCCAGTGGGAACCGCGCCGTTCGTCAATATATGGCGATAGCGAGATAACTTACCTTATACCTAACCAGATAGCTATTAACCGCGCTTTAACTGCCGCTGTATGGGGAATGATGTCCTCGGGAATGCCGATAATGCTTGTCAACGGGGATGTTGTATCCGGTGAAGTATCTAACGCGCCCGGACAGATTATTAAGGTTTTCGGTTCTTCCGAAGATGTTGTCGGAGCAATCAGATATCTTAATCCGCCTGTGTTTGCAGGACAGTATCAAAAAATGGTCAACGATCTTGCCGGCAATACCCTCGGTGATGCCGGAGCAACAGACAGCGCACTCGGCAACGTAAGGCCGGATAATGCGGCAGCCATTATCCAAATGCGCGAAGCTGCAACCCAGCCAATGACGATTTATATCAATCGCTTCTATGATTTTGTCGAGCAAGTCGCCCGAATATGGTGCGATTTTTGGTTCAACCTTTACGGCAAGCGGTCACTTAAAATCACCGATAAGGACGGAACAAGATATATTCCGTTCGATCCCGATAGATACAAAGAACTCGTTATAACTACAAGGATAAATGTAGGCGCAAGCGCGTTGTGGTCAGTTCCGATCGTTCAGAATACGCTTGATGCGCTGCTTACCGCCGGAGTAATAACATCGGAACAGTATTTCTCAAGGGTTCCGCAGGGCATTATTCCTGATGTCGGCGGATTGCTTGACGACCTTAAAGTTCAGCAGGGCCAGGTTGACGATCAGAACGATGTTCTTGCCGACCTTCAATCTCGTTATCCGAAAGAATATGCCAGGTTAATGCAGTTGCCGCCCGAACAGCGGCAGGCTTACATACAGAACGCAATGCAAGGAGGAATGATGAATAATGACAGCGAAACAGATGTTCAACAAGGCGATAATCCTACTGGGATATACTGATAGTACCGGTAATGCGCAGCTTACCGAGCGTATGCGTTCAAGGGCTTATGCCGCAATCAATCAAGTATATGCCGACTTGCATTATGCACTAAATCCAAAAAAGGAATTCGTTCCGATAGAAGACTGGGAAGATAAGATAGATCTTCCTGAAAGAATACTTATCGAGGTAGCGCCTTACGGCGTTGCCTCTTTTTTGGCTATGACCGAGGGGGATGGCGAACAATCTCAGATATTTGCGTCCTTGTTCAATTCTAAGCGCGCCCTTCTGACTTCCGTTTCGGAGATTAAAGATACTATCCCTGCGGTAGGTGATGCACAATGAAATACCCGGCGATGAGAAATGCGGCAATGAGGACTTTAAGCGTTCCGGACCTTGCCGGCGGTATAAACACCCGTGACGGGATTACGGACATTCTCGACAATCAGCTTAATAATGTTAAAAATTTATGGTTCAAAAACGGTTCACTCAGGACGCGCCCAGCGGCAGAGGTTATAGGCTCAGCTGACCTTCTTCTCGAATGCGGGCCACAGAAAAGTTCTCAAAAAGCTCTTAACGATACAAACACAAAGTATATTAACACGAATATCACGATCGCCAAAAATGGCCGCAAATATAAATTATCTGCAATTGCTTATGTTCCGGAAGATGTGTTCCCTTCAAATGTAACTGTAAAGACATTCCTTGTTAACGGCTCTGAGAGAATTGTTTTGCCGGATGTTACTATAACCAAGACTCCTGAAAGAACCGTGCCGGCAATAAGATTGTTTTACGCTTGCCGTGGCAACACTTTGTATCTGTTCAATGGCGAAGAACAAAAAATTCACTCGTTAAATGTTTATTATCCCACAAACTGGACTATCGTGACTAAAGAGAATATACATGCACCCCAAATCGCGATAGGATTGTCCGCTTTCGGCGAAGAAAGCACAGCCGACAAGGCACCAAAAGGAACCTTTGTCGATGCCTATAACCTTATAGGTTGTTATTATGAGGCAGAATATACAACGGTTAACGAGAAACTTCTGAATTTAGCAGATACAAACTCTTCCCACAAAATGGCATATTATCTGCTTAATTCACTTGATGTTAACTGTGTTGATTACACCATATCCGTGCGTTACACGGCAAGCAATGGCAGTGTGTATTATCATTCTGCAACCGTAAAGGAAACGGAACGAGAAATCACTGAAGGCGGTAACACATACACCGTGACCGTATATCGCGCGGAAGAAGATAAACTTGGTAAGGATGGCAAGCGAATAGTTGCAGAAAACAATGTTCTCAAATTCCTCACGTCAGGCAAGGGCGAAGACGAAGTAATCGCAACCGTAAAAATCGGTGATTTGGTGCACGACAACATGACCGTAACTGCCCCGTACATACATCCGAATGCAGACAAGGTGTTTTTTTGTTCATTTAGTGAATGGTTCGGTGGCAACGCAGAAGGCATATCCGGCGGAACACGATTGTTCCTTGCCGGCAATACAAAATCAGATGAAAAATCTATAGTCTTGTGGTCGGCTCTTAATAATCCGCTTTATTTCCCCGAAAACGGTTATATGTATGTCGGTAATCATAATTCCGCAGTAACCGGTTTCGGAAAACAGAGCAATCTATTTGTTGTGTTTAAGGAAGACGAGATTTGGGCTGCTCAATATGCTTACAATTCAGCTTCTGCGGAAGCGGTTGAAAGCCAGGATGTAATTGATTTGCAGGCTTCCACAGTGTATTTTCCGCTTAAGACTATATCACCAAGTATCGGATGTGATTTGCCCGGGACAATTCAGCTGTGTTCAAACCGACTTGTCTGGGCAAACAGCGATGGGCGAATTTATACCCTTGTGGCAGAGAATCAATACAGCGAGAAAAACATCTATTCTGTTTCGGAAATGATAAGAAGTGAATTATCTTCGGCAAAACTTGATGCCAATACAAGATCTGCCGATTATGAGAATTGTTACTGGCTGTTTTCAGGCGGCTCAGTATATGTTATGGATTACGAAAGTTATGGATATCGTTATATTGCCTCATACAGCAAGGCTGAGGATGCAGCTGTTCGTATTCCTTGGTGGCGGTTCAAGTTCGCGGTTAATCAGTTGACAGATGTGGCTTGTGTTGATAACACGCTGGCGCTTATTTATATTGCCGATTTTAAATCTGATCAAAACACAAAGCAATACCTTGAAAGCTCGGTCTTGAATCCGGCAGAGACAAAGGACAATGCAAGAGATTATGAAACCGACAAGATCAAAGAACAACATATAAAAACCTCTCTCGAGACAAAAGTTTTTGATTTCGGCGTTCCGCAATTCAACAAGAATATTTACCAGGTGGATCTCGGGATTAGAAGCAACGGCGGTATGCCGATAAATGTATCTTATATGAACGAGAGTTCCGAGCGTATTACTGATGACTATATCAGCTGCGCCGTTAATGCGGACGACCGTTCCAGCCGTAATATCCAGAACATCCAGCTTCGTCCATCCCTGCGCGGATGTTCAAGATTCGGGCTAAGGCTCGAATGTGAAGGCGGTATGTCAATCAACCATATAGCAATTAACTATAAAATTACAGGGGGTGCTAAATAGTGGCAAGCTATGATACCTACTATGAACAGATAAAAAAACAAACGGCCGCCGACCGGCAAGCCGCCAAAGATAAAAGCAATAAGATATTTGAAAATCAAAAGGCAGTTGCAAACGAGCAGTACACAACACAGCTTAAAGATACAACCTCTGCCTATGATGAACAGTATCGCCTCGCGAGAATTCAAAAAGCGGTTAATGAGCGCCAGATTGCCGAAAATATGGCGAATATGGGCCTTACCGATAGCGGCCTGAACAGAACCCAGATAACCGCAAATCAACTGTCATACGGCAACAGAATCGGCAAAATCGATACCGAGAAGCAGAAAGCCGCCGATGCGCTTGCCCTGGCACTGCGCGGCAATATAACTACCATTGAGAACAATCGTATATCCGCCGAAGCGGCTATTGATGATAAGTACGATAAGTATGCTTCCGATGCCGCCACAGATATGTATAAGGCGGATGTCGCCGCGGCGAGTAGATCGTATTCCTCGGGTGGGGGTAAGGCGAGTAGATCGTATTCCTCGGGTGGGGGTAAAAAGTCTATATCAGCTTCTCTTAGTGATATTAAATCGGCAATTAAAAGTACAGTAAAATCGAAAGACGATTTCAATAAGATTAAAGCCACTACTATGAGGAGGGGCAATGTTGTCACCAAGCAGCGGATTGTTGACGGAAAAATATACCGAACATATGACGAATATAAATCCGATGCCGTATTAAATACGCTTGGTAAATATGCAGAAGCCGGTCTTATAACATGGGACGAAATGGATACATACTACACCCTATTAAATTAAAGAGGTCTAATTATGAAACCATCAGAAATATATTTATCTCGAATACAATCAAAACCGGGCGCAACGGCTGAAAAATCAGGCGGTTTCAACGCATCTCAGGTTTATCTTGAAAGAAAGCGTGCTATTGCCTTGGCTCAGGAACAGTCTGCTAAAAAAATTGCTCAAAGGCAGGCAGAACAACAGGCCGCCAATCAACCCACCCTAAAGCCCGGTCCTTACAGCCAGGAATATTTGATTAAACAGAGCCTTAAAACCCAGGGGGCAAATTCCCCTATCGTTAAGCAGATAAAGGATTATACCGGGATGAGCGATGCCGAAGCCGGCATTTATGCTATGACTATGGGCGATAAAAGTTCCATGGGCAAAGCCGCCGGCAAGGTGCTTGAAGATGTTGCAAGAAAGGCACATCCGGAAAGCCAGTTTGCGAAATATAAACAATATGAGGATTATCAGGCTACAGTAAACAAGACTTTAAGCGGCATAAAACTTACGGATTATAATGCCGTTATTTCTAAACTCGAGAACGAAATCAAGGTGCTTGAAACCAAAAAGGACGATTATGATAAATACAAAAACAGTCATATGTATTCTGATAGTGCTTATTCTAAAAACCCTGCGGCCAGCACAAATATAGACGACGTTGTGAAAAAAATAGGCTATCTTAAGACTGCGTTAAGACAATATAAAGATAAAAAGGACCTTAAGCCTTATGAAGACGAAGCTTTGAAGGTAAATGACTGGAGAACCACAACATATATTCCTGCTGCCGAGACGACAAATGACAACCTCAACAATGTCAAATTATTTCTTGACTGGGCACACGGATATAAAAAAGGCGAATATAAAGACCCGAACGGTGCTAAAACCACATATAACCTTGACAATTCCTATCATGAGGATTTCGGCGGTTGGGAAAACGCCACAGACGAACAAATAAAAACGCTTACCTACTGGTATAACACCGATAGAAGCAAAGCAAACAAATATTTTGAAAGCGTATCCAAAAAATGGCTTGAGGAACGTTCCTATAAGTTGGCTGAACAGGCATCCAAAGATTATGAAAATGCAAGCGGTGCTAAAAAGTTCTGGTATGGAGTTAAAGACTTTTTCGGTATAGAAAAACTGCCCTCATCCGTTTTGGCGTTTACTTCCGAAATTGTACAATTAGTCGCTGACGGTGAAGTAAGCCCTTATACTCCCGCGTTTGATGCACTTACCAAAGGCAACACTATAAACGCTGAGATTATGTCTGATATGAACCCGTTTCTAAAGTTTGTCTATAGCGCCGGTTCGAGCACGGTACAAAATGTTATCGGTGCTGCAACACTCGGCGAAGTCGGATATCTTGCATCTATGGGCCTTCAGGCGCAAACTACAAGTTATAAACAGTACATAGATAGCGGTGCTGACCCCGATGCCGCACTGATAACCTCGGGAATAATAGGCACAGTTGAAATTCTATCTGAAAAGGTTGGACTTGAAACTTGGCTTAAAGGCTTCGATACAAAAACCGCCGAAACTTTTATAAAGTCATGGATAAAGTCTATGGGTTACGAAGCAAGCGAAGAAGTGTTCTCTTCTATTGCCGGCAAATTTGCCGAAAGCGTAGTAATGGGTTCTGATGCACCTGACGAGGTTGAAATACGAAGGCTAATGACCGAAGAGGGCTTGACCTATGAACGTGCAAAAGAGAAAGTAACACTTGATAATATAAAAGATACCGTATATGAAGCTGTTGTTGCCGCAGTTTCTGCCGGTTTGTCGGGTGGGACTGTAACTCTTAACAGCACCGTTTCAAATAAACTTTCAGAGCGCAGATTTAATAATGCTATAGGTCAGCGGATTTTTGAGAATAATAATGTTGATTCACTTGTAGACGAGGCGCAAAACACTCTCAAAAACGCAGAGCAAAACCCCGACGGTATCGAACTGAGCGAAACAACAAAAAAAGGCATAAAGAATCTTAAGGAATCTATTGAGCTCCTTAAAGATAGTAACAACAAAAAATACACCAGAAACATAGGTCAGCTCTTTGCTAATCACCTTGATTTAGTATCGTCGCTTTCCCATGACAGCAAAGTGTCAACTATTAAGCCGGCAGTAATGAATGCTATGCAAAACATAGGGATAGATGCTGCATTAACCGACGAGGCGCTTGACATAATATGGCGAAAAGTGAGTTTCGGCACATCCGAAGTCTATACTGAAGAACAGGATATTCTTGATAAAATCGGCGGAGAACAGCTGCTTAATGAACTGATAAGCGATAATGAACTCGCTGCCAAAGTTACGGCGCAAAACTTCCTTGACGGTGCAATAAGCGGTCAGTTTAACAACTTTATTCAGGGACGTGTTGACAGCACAGAGCAAAACACCGAACAAAGTTCGGAAGCCAATTTGCCAAACACTTCCGAAAATGTCAAGGAAAATACCGCTTCCCCTCTCACCCTGACCGAACCGGACGGGCGTGAAATAGTGGATATGCCTACATACAAGGAAGCGACCGAAGATGCTGTGCGCAAAATAAACGGTCTGACCATCAAGACCGGCACCCAAAAGCATATTGAAAAACTTTCCGGTGCTCTTAAAAGCGTTTCGAAGGTTGTATGGGACGAGAGCGTTCCCGTGGGCGAAGGTTCATATGACTTTTCCGACAAATCCGTACACCTGAATCCGAACAGTTCCGTTGCGCAAAACTATGAGTTTTTATTTAAGCATGAGGCTGTCCACAGTCTTGAGAGCAAAGCAAAATATAATCAGTTTGAAACATGGCTATTTGAAAAAAGCCTATCTTTTAATGCCTTTATCAATATGATAGCCGAGCGCAACGGTATTGAATTTACCGAGGATATGACACCGGAGCAGAAGAAAAAAGCCGTTATTGACCACTACGCTAAGCGCTATGCGGATAAATACGGTCACCTTAAAGAGAATATCCAAACGGAAAACGCCAAAAGAGAAATGGTAGCCGACTATGTGGGCGGTTTTCTCTTTACCGGGGAAAGTTATGAGGTCAACGCTAAAAACCTCGCTATCGGCGATTTTTCGCAAGATACCGAGGCTTCTCTTAACGCTATTGAAGAAATAGCAAACGAGGACAAAAGCTTTATCCGGATGATAATTGATTTTATCAAGGATTTAAGGAATAAAATCAATCTCGCCCTCGGTAAGTCCGGCAAGACAGTAACTGAAGACCTTAAGCGTGCCGAACAGTATCTTGAAACCGTTTATAAGAGTGCGGAGGTTAAGAGTGATGTTAATACCGGGGTTAAGTATTCAATAAATCAAAACTTTTCAGACGATTTTGATAACTGGGATAAGAAAAACAATAAAAAAGTATTTACAATCGGAACCACATCTGATGTTTTACAAAAATTAGGCGTAGAAAACCGCTCCATTACATGGGACGCTTCTAAAATACTAAGAATAATGTCAAAACATTCCGAAATGACAGGAGATATTATTAAGCAAGTTCCAAACATTTTAGAGTATCCCATTATTGTTATGAACTCCAAAACAAACTCAAGCAGAATTACAATGTTTGGCGAGGTTTATGCACAAGGAAAGCCTGTTTTAGCCGTTTTAGAGTTGACACCCAACAATAAGAAAGGATTGCGCATTGATGAAATAAAAATAGCAAGCGCATATGCTAAAGAAAAAGCACAAAATTTAATTGACAGTTCAACAGTATTGTATGTTGAACAAAATAAAAAGAGAGTTAGCACTTTTGAAACGCTTACTGGGCTCCAATTGCCGGTCGGCGGCGCTAACTCCATAAATATTATATCCTCAAACACCGCAAATAGTCAAGAAAAAGTTTCCGAAAATGTCAAGAAAATATTTGGTTTTGATATCAAAGAAGGTGTTAAGGTCAACGAAGATCTTCTTGAAGAATTAAGTATTCATCATCCGGAAGCAGAAGTTGATACTGACGGTAATGTTACTGTGTATCATAGAACATCCGCCGAAAGAGCCAAAAAGATAAAAGAAACCGGAATAATGATTGCAAAAGAAGATGCGCTGTTTTTCAGTTCAAAAGAAACCGGTTACAATGACGGTTACGGTGATACGGTAGTCAAACTAAAAATACCGTCAACCGAGCTTGAAGTGAATGATATATTCGAAGGTGAAGTTCATTTTGATATACCGCTTAAATATAAAAACGGTGGTTTTTCACTTGATGTATCAAATTATCTTGTAAACGATAAAAGACAAGAAAAATTTTCCAAAGGCATCCCCGTTCCCACCCTTCGATACAACACCGAAGAGTTTGCGAAAAGCCTTATAAGAAAAGCGCGGTCCACAATCGAAACAGAAGATGTTACCGAGCAGTTAAAAGAAATAGTCAAAGCTTATAACAAGTTCGATACCGATACCGCCGATAAGCTTATAAGCAAGCTTACCTTAGAGATTGCCGAGTATCAAAAGCCTGTTCGCGAATACTATGCCCAGGAATACCTTGACAACCTTAAAGGTGAAACGGTCAGAGTGTTCAAAGAAGATATGGGCGATATAGACTTTGCCGGCGATACGCTAAAGGGTCTTAAAGAAAGCACCGGTATTAAGTTTGTTATAAGCGAAAGCGAAGCTCGTGAATGGCTTAGTGAGAGCAAGGGCGAAAAGATAACCAGCAAAAACGCCTTTAAAAACCTATGCCGCGAATACGGTCTTGTTATTGATAATGATGGCAAATACAGCGGACTTGACAATCTTTCGGAAATCGGCGCAGATATCAACGAGGACAGCACCGATATGTCGCCAATAGAGCAACTTAAAAACCGTTACGACCAAATGACAAATGCTTATGAACCGGTTGACGAAGCAGGCCTTGCCGAATATCTTGCAAAGGATATTTACGACCAGCTCGAAAACACCGGCGCAAGGGCGGAAAACAAACGGATAACACAAGCCCGTCGCGAAGGTGTTGCCAAGGGCGAAGGCTTCCTTAATGAGTATAAGGAAAAACAAAAGCGGCAGCGTGATGCCGCTACCAAAGCGGCAAGAATGCGCGACCTACAGAAGAAGACCGACAGGCTGCTTAAATCTTTTGAGCGCCGCCTTGTAAAACCGACCAGGGCGAGTCATATACCGACCGAGCTTGTACGCGCTTGTGTGGACGCGCTTGAAATAGTCCAGCAAAACCCTGTGCTTCAAGACGAGATGGCCATTGGCAGCAAGTATGCGCCGGAACTTGAAATGCTTAACCAGCGCATACAGAACGCCACAACGGAGGAAGAGCGCGACAAGTGGAAGGCGAAATACGAGCGCAAGCTGCATATTGCCACGGCGATAGCGGATAAGGTACAAAAAATTCAAGATATTTTTGAGAAATTCAAAAACAATAAGAAGTACAGCGAGATATATACCCAAGGCATTATAGACGCGCTTATCAATCTTAAACAAACGATACAGGATACCGAGCCGTACAATTATGACGAACACCAGCTTCTGACTGTGCTTAATACCTTTGCGATGCTCGATACGATGATTAAAAACCAGGATCGTATGATAGCCAGCAAGATTAAGCAAGGGGTATCTTTTGTAGCGCAAACCTTTATGGATGAAGTCAAGCGCGCCGGCGGGAAACTGTGGGCGAGCGTCGATACTTACGTTACCGCGCTTACGGACCCCAAGAGGTATTTTGATAGGTTAGGCAATTACGAAAAGGATTCCGCCGCCTCTCAAATATACAATATGCTTAACGAAGGGTCACAAAACGCTATGCGCTATAAAATGGAAGCGCAGTACATCTTCCGTCACTTGCTTTCCGGCAGTCACAACATAAAGGAAGCGCGGGCGCTGCAGTCCACAAAGAGGGCGGACCTTGTAGACAGCGGCCTTGTTACCGAGGACGGCAAGCGCATTATGGTAACTAAGGCGATGCGCATATCCTTGTTTATGCACAGTCTTAACGAGCAGAATATGAAACACCTTATGTCTAAGGTTTACGTGCGCGACGCGGACGTTTACGGCTACATTAAGGACGTTATAAGCTGGCAAGAAAATATTGCTAAAGTCCTTACCGATTACGAGGTCGAATGGGTAAAGGCGCTACAAGAATACTACGGCAAATATTCAGCGGACCACCTTAACGAAGTAACGCGCGAGCTATACGGTTTTGAGAAAGCGATAGTACCCAATTACTTCCCGATTAAGACCGTGAGCGACTACACCAAAAAACCGATGGAAGATATATCCTACGACTTTTCACTGGAAGCCGCGGGCTTTTTGAAAAACCGTGTGGACGCGTCAAATCCGCTGGAGCTTGTTGATGCCATAGCGCAAATCAATTCAGATATCGACCGGCACGCGAAGTTTTACGGCCTTGCAATACCTATGCGTAACTTCAATATGGTATATAACTATACCGCAGAGGGCTGGAGCGAATCTGTCAAGGACGCAATAAATCAGAAGTTCGAAAGCAATAAGCCGCAGGAATACGTTATTGAAGGACCCGAAGGACCCGAAATAGTAATTGAGCAAAAGAAAAATAAGGAAAAGCCCATTAACGCTTTTACCGCTAAAGGCACGCAGTATATCGAAAAGATGATATCTGACCTTATTAAAAGGTCAGACCGCGAGGTCAGCATATTTGATACACTACGCGGCAGATACGCGCAAGCCGTTCTTGCTTTCAATATTCCGGTATCACTTAAACAAGCGGCTTCGTATCCCACGGCTATAGCCACGCTGGGCTGGAAGCCCATACTTAAAGCGCTTGCGGTTATTGAACGCGAAGGCGGCAGAAAAGCGTTTGGATTTGCCAGGGCGGAGCAGGAGCTTATTAAAAAGTATTCACCTTTGCTTTGGTACCGTATTCAGGGCGGCACAGATACAGAACTGCACGATATTTTTGCAAAAAAGAACGCCGGCGATCAATTATCCTCAAAAGCACCGTGGCTTTTTAACTGGATACAAAAGGTCGATACGGCGACTGTAGGGCGTTTATGGTACGCGGCGAAGTATTACGTTGACGATAACTTCCGCGGGCTTACCAAAGACAGCGACGCGTATTATAAAAAAGTCGCCGAAGTCTTTAATAAGACCATAGAAGAAACACAGCCGAATTATAACACGCTGCAGCGTCCGCAGATATTACGGAGCCAGAACCCGATTACGCAAACCGTGACTATGTTTTACACGCAGCGCCTGCAAAATATGAATATCCTTATAGGTTCAGCGTTGGAATTGAAAGCTACGCTTAAAAACGTAAAGACCGGTCACGCGACGGAATCCGACGTCAAGCAAGCAAAGCGTAAGCTGGGGCGGGCTATTATATCACAGGTTGTAGCGGCAAACGTGCTGTCGCTTATGCAGCTGGCGGCGTCCGCGCTCATAAATAATATGAAGCCGTACCGCGACGATGACGACGAGCTGACAGTATGGTCCGTGCTTTCAGGTTATTTTAATACCGTTTTTGAAACGCTTATAGGTTCCGCGTTGTTTGGTACCGAAGTATATGCGATAGGTAAGACCTTGCTTAGTGCCGGCAAATGGTATGGCCTTTCTGTGCCCGCTGTTGAAAGCATAAACGACCTTGTCAATAACGGCATAGGCGTAGTGAACGGCATAAAAAAATCCGTTAAGCTTGCAAAAGACGGCGCGTCTGTTTCGGATATTATACTTGCCGAAGGAAAAACCTTAAATAACCTTGCGAGCGCGATAGCTCGATTTGCGGGTGTTCCGCTTGAAAATATGGAAAAGGTCGGACTTGGTATCTACAACGACGCAAAAGACCTTTTCCAGGGTGAAGCTTTTGCAAACGCGATAAAGGACAATTCCGTAAATCAATTCTTTGGCAAAGCCATACAGAGCAAATCACAGAAATACAATGTTATCTATAAGGCTTTGCAGGACGGCGATACCGCCAAGGCGGAAACAAAGTATCAAGAGCTCATAAGTTCCGGCACAAAAGAGTCTTCTATTAACCAGGGAATACTTAAGGCTTTTAAGGAAGACAGCACCGTTATAAAACAAATTAACGCTGCAACCGAAAAACTAAAGAACAACTCTTCCTATAAACGTCTTGATGGTGACTCTAAGGCAGCAGTACAGCAAGGAATTAAAAATTACTTTGCCAAAAAGGCTATGAGTGAGGTTTTTGAGCATACAAGCGACAACTATCAAAAGGAAGTTAAAAAAGCCGACAGGGTTATAAACAAGGGCGTTTCTGTTGATATTTATCTTGTCGCAAAAGAGATGTTCAAAAAGAAATACGCCGATACCGATAAATCCGGCGGCGTATCGAAGGCTGAGAAATATGATGCAATAGATAATCTTGATACATCCGAAAGCGTTAAGTCAGTGCTTTATGATGAACTAATTAAATAATTTTAGAAAAGAGAGTGTTCCGGTTGTCCGGAATGCTCTCTTACTATAAGGAGGCAAAAAAATGATAAGAATTATCAAATTTGAAGTCGCGAGTGATGGGATATCCCCTGCAACGCTGCAGGACGCAGGTATTCAGGGCGAGGACCGGGCAACAGAACTTAAATTCAAGTTGTCCGATGAACTTTACGATTCGCTTGTCAAGCGCGGTGGCACATTGTTTTACAGGTTCGACATCGAGAGATCGACCGGTCAGACACTTTCGCTCACAAGCAACAACCTTAAGGGTAAGGACATCAGTCTTCCGCTTGTGAGAGTTTTAACCCGGGATGGCGGCGTTGCACATGTGACACTGATTATCACATCCGTCTCAAAAGATTTCACGACCGAATTGGATGTCTATTCTCGCGCATGCCATATTCGATTCGATAACAAGAGAGATAGCACAACGGAAGAAGAATATGAGTCGCTTACAACCATTGAGCAGTCCGCTAAGGCTTCCGCCGTCAGAGCGGAAACTGCTGCAGCCGAAACAGTTAAGGCGGCAGCGGAAACCAAAGCAGCGCAGAGGCTTCTTGAAGAAGGGACATCATTTATTTTTAACGGTAATGGTATGAATCCTCCGTTAATCGTTGACGACACAATGGATGATGGCTCTGATAACCATCCGGCAACAAAAGGAGCAATTAAGAGGTTCGTTGAAGATACCGTTGCAGATGCTGAAATAACCGTTGATGACGAAATCAAGGATAGCGAAAATCCCGTTCAAAACGGCGTTATAAAGAGATATGTTGATGGCAAAGTCGGGGATGGACATATCCTTTCGTTGCTCTACCCGTGCGGAACTCTTATCTTCGAGGATGGTAAGGAAAACTCCGATTATTACGCCGAAGAGATAGAAGGCGAAGAGATAGAAAGCGAAGAGAAAAGATATTCGTTGTATCTTTATTACGGAACAAATGCGCAAGTTAAACTGCCCGGTGTTTGGGAGAAAATCCAAGATCAAATGATTATCGGCAGCGGCGACGATTTCGAACCGGGAGCTACCGGCGGAAGCAAAACGCATAAAATGGAAGTTGACGAAATGCCAACGCATAATCATGCTTTCTTTCCTTGGTTTTTGAATGGTTCAGGGAATTATTCTTCCCCTGCTCCTTACGGTTTTGGAATTCAATCGGCAGGACAAGGAAAATGGCATGGTTCAAGATTTGATTACGATAATTATGCAGGAACGCGAACAGGAACTACAGGCGGACCTGCGATTCAGAATTGTGGCCAAGGAAAGAGTTTTAGTATCTTAAATCCATATATCGTTTTTAATATCTGGCACAGGATTAAGGAGGAAGTATAAATGTCTCTAATTATTAAAAATAGTTCTGAGTGGAACAGCTCGGAAATTCTCGGAATCAATGATATAGGAATAGTCGCCGACTCCTCAAACGAAGAATATGCAAAAGTCGGTGATGGTGTGACCGCCTGGGCGGATTTGCCATGGCGAACGATTCCCAAAGGTCGCCAGATATACCTTAACGGCCGAATTCAATTTCGTATTATTCCCGATGACCAAACAAGCGAAACACCTCTCAAGGGAGAGATTGGTGTTAAGCCCCCTGATCCTGATAATGAGGATGATGTTATCACTCGTTTCTTCAAAATCGGCGATGGCGTTCGCACATGGAAAAAATTGCCATGGGTAACCGGACCGCAGGGCGAACAGGGTTTGAAGGGAGACCCTGGAACATCCTGGTCTGACCCGCGTATTGATACAAACGGCAATCTTTGGGTTAAAATAAGAAACCAAACCGGCGGAAGAGTTGTAATAATAGATACCCTCATCGGCAAAGTCAAGGGTGATAGGGGCGACCGAGGTATACCTGGTGAGAAGGGTGAAAAGGGCGATAAAGGAACATCTTTGCGAAACCCGACAATAGATGAAAACGGAAATCTTATTATAACGCAAGTGGATGGAATATCACAGCAAATCAATGTTGGTCGGGTTAAAGGTGATAAAGGCGAAAAAGGCGATAAAGGCGATACTCCCGATTTAAGCAATTATTATACCAAAGCCGAAATTGATAATAAAATCGGCGATATAGCCACAATTTTAAATACAATTACTGTTGGCGGAGGTGTATGATTATGTCGATTGCAGATAGTATAACAAAACTAAAAGCAGACATCACATCCGCTTATAATACAATAGAACAAAAAGGCGGCACTATACCAAGTGAAAAAAACACAAATAATTTAAGTGATGCTATAGAAAGTATTCCTAAAAAAGAAGCTGTTACTTGGCATCAATGCCCGCAGGCGGTTAAAAACTTTCTCGAAAATGTAACATACGACCCGAACGATTATTCTTATTCATATATAACTGAATATGCACCGGATCCTGCTGTAATAAGCAACACAAAGCCGATAGGCAAAGTTATTGGTGATGCAACCTATTACAACGAAACACCAAACAAAGAAACTTTATTTATGAATAATAGTTCAATCGGAACATTGAAACCTTTGGATAGATTAAGATGGTTAAACACTTCTGCAAGCAATGTTCGTGATTTAGGCGGTTGGAATTGTGATGGTGGCACTGTTAAATACGGAAAACTAATTCGTGGCGGTGAAATATCTTCTGCCGATAGAGATGTGCTTGTTAATCAAGCGGGTGTAAGGCGTGAATTAAATTTGCGTGGAAGTGAAACTGTTAATACTGTTTCCCCATTAGGCGATGAAATTTACTTCTTCAGACCGCAGTCATTTTCACCATACACACTTAATAATGCTTACATTTATCAAACATTAAAATTTGTTATTGATGGCATTGCACATAACGAACCTGTTTACTTTCACTGCTATGCAGGTGCGGACAGAACAGGAACGCTTGCCTTTATTTTTGAAGCGATTTTGGGTGTTAGCCAAAGCGATATTGATAAAGACTATGAACTTACAATGTTTCACACAAATACAATATCAAGAACACGGAATAACACATCGTTTTACAAAAATTTAATTGATGATGTTGAAGAATTAAGCGGCGACACATTGCGGAATAAAATTATACTTTATGTTGTGGGCAAAGGGATAACGGTTGCAGAATTGAATAAATTTAGGGCAATAATGATTGATGGAAACCCCGATATTTTATGTGGGATAACAAATAATTTGACACATTGCACAACAAGTAACAATCAACAGATTGTATTTAGCGGCGGGTATTCCGCGACTATTACGGCAGATACGGGTTACACCCTAACGGGTGCAGAAGTTTCCGTTAAAATGGGTGACGTTGATATAACCACAACAGCTTATTCAAATGGTACAATAAACATTGCTGATGTAACGGGCGAAATTGTGATTTCTGTTGTAGCGGTTGCAGATGTTCCAATATATACAAATCAAGTTCCAATCTCAACCGATGAAAACGGAAATATATACAACGGAACAGGATATAAAGATGGATATAGACTTGATTATTCCGCAACAGAAGCAGCTTTAACAGGCTCAATATTAACAGGGTTTATTCCCGTAAAAGCGGGCGATGTTGTAAGATTTAGTGGGGTATATCTCGGAACAAGCGGCGGTTCTGAAAACTCATTTTTCTTTGATACAAATAAATCAAATTATAGTCACAGAATGACACCATATAATTGGAAAGAAAAAACAGATGTGGAACAGTTTGAACCATACGAATACAACGACACAACACGTACTCTTTCAAGCTTTACAGTTCCGAATGACACAAGTATTGCTTATGTTAGATTTTCGCTGCACGGCACAACGGGTGCAGATGCAATTATTACAGTAAACGAAATTATTTAATTTATCGGAAAGAGGAAAAGTAATGATACAAGATATTATAACCGCCGGCGGAATTGTGGCTGCTCTCACAGGAATATTCACTCTCGCGTGGAAGCTCTTCAAATGGATAGACCATCAAAAAGAGCAAGACAAGGAAATAGAGCGAATAAAAGAAGCACACCAGGAGGCAAGGCAGGAGCAAACGCTCATTGTGTATGGCGTTCTCGCCTGCCTTAAAGGCCTCAAAGAACAGGGTTGTAACGGCCCTGTTACCGAGGCCATCAACAAGATAGAAAAACACATAAATATCCAAGCACATAAATAAGGAGGAATAATAAATGTCGAACAGTTCATTAGTTAATTACACTTTAATATCCCCACATAAAAACAGTCCTCGAAACAATTCAATTAAGAAAATAACTATTCACCACATGGCTGGAAATCTCTCGGTTGAGAGATGTGGAAGTGTTTTTCAAAGTAGAGAAGCCTCAGCCAATTACGGCATAGGTTCTGACGGTCGTGTAGGAATGTATGTTGAAGAGAAAGATAGAAGCTGGGCTTCGAGCTCGCCCTCAAATGACAATCAGGCGGTAACAATTGAAGTTGCCAACGATGGAGGAGCTCCGGACTGGCATGTATCTGATGCCGCCCTCAAAAAAACAATAGAACTCTGTGCTGATATTTGCCGCCGAAACGGAATATCACGACTTAATTATACCGGTGATTCGTCCGGTAATTTAACGAGGCATAATATGTTTGTTGCCACCACCTGCCCCGGACCGTATTTGCAAAGCAAACTTCCTTATATTGCTGACAGTGTAAATGCTATTTTGGATGGCCGTGCCGCGCCCACCCCAGTTCCTGTCACCGACCTCGGCGAAATTACATACCAGGTGTGGGATGATGTTACACATACCTGGTTGCCTAATGTTGCTGACAATTCGGACTATGCCGGTATTTTTGGATGTGATGTCGACTGCATATATGCAAACGTAAAGGGCGGCGATATGTTCTATAGGGTTTCCACTATTAAAAACGGCTGGCTTCCTGAAGTTAAGAACAGGACAGATTATGCCGGCATATATAATGAGCCGATAGACCGTTTTTCCGCGAGAATAACACTTGCTAACAAGGTTCTTAATTATCAAGCACACATCAGAGGTGGCGGCTGGCTACCGGTTGTTACAGGCTGCGACATCAACGATTCCAACAATGGATATGCCGGCGTAAAAGGACAGCCGATTGATGCTATTCGTATGTGGCTGACAGACAAGCCCGTTGTCAACACAGAACCGGCAAAGCCCGAACCCACCCCCGAACCGGAAAAGCCGGCAGAACCGGAAAAAGCCGAAGAACCGATATCGGAACCCACTCCCGAGCCGACCCCTGCGGTAGAGGAACCTAAACAGGAGCCTGTGACTGAACCTGGGCCCGAGCCCATCCAGGAAACGCCGTCAGAACCGGTGCAGAGCGGACCCGAAAAAGAAAATGTGACAACTGTCACAGATACAGAAACAAAGGAGGATACAAACGTGAAAAAAATAAACTGGAAGCAAAAGCTTACAAGCCGTAAAATGTGGTTATCGATTGCATCGTTCGTTTCAATGCTTGTTCTTGCATTTGGCGGCAAGCAGGAAACTGCGACTCAGGTAACATCTCTTATCGTTGCCGGCGCTTCGATAATCGCCTACATAGCCGGCGAAGGTTTTATAGATGCCGCACGCAATTCTACATCCGAGAAGAGCGAAGAAGATAAGTGATTACCTTCTTCATACAAAATTTAAAAAGGGTATGCCGTTTGGCATACCCTTATTTTGATATCATGATATCATTTCGTGTGCATTTTCGTGTGAAGTAATCATTGTTTTTACTGCACACAACTTGATTTTACTGTCAATAATTTTTGCAATAAAATCAACCCGCAACCCGCATAAATAAAAGAAAAATAACGGGAAACCACTATTTAAGCGATTTCCCGTTATGGCGCAGTAGGAGGGATTTGAACTCTCTTTTATCGTTCAAACTTTCGCTTATATAAAGGGGTTTTCTAAAATCGTGTGAATTATCGTGTGAAGTAATTATCGATTCTTTTAACATATTCTTCTTCGATTTCTGAGAAAGTTTGCTCGTAGATTTCATGCAATACTTTAGGAGTGTCCCATCCGCCTATGGACATTGCATATCGTTCCGGAATACCGTTTGCCGCCATTGCCGAAGCGAAACCGTGTCGCAAATCATGATATCTCATATCCGGCAGTTCATTATCTTTTAGAATTCTGTGCAATTGCTTCCGAATATGGTCCGGGGTTTTCGTATATATTCTTTCGCCGTCTTTAGGCAAAGCCATTATCATATCATAAATATCTTTTGTAATTGGAACTTTCCTGTTTCCTGCCACGGATTTAGGCGGCTTTTCTATGTACTCGTCACCGAATTTTACATAGACCGAATCTATAACGATATATTTTTCATATACTTTTGACCACTTTAGGCCGCAGACCTCTGACATTCGTAGGCCGCATCTGAGCGCCAGATTAACCGGCACTTCGATATCGGTTCCCTTAACTGCTTTTAAAATCTGCTTTGCGGTCTTTGGTCCCGGCACAGAATATATTTTCTTCTGAACCTTTGGCAGTTTTATATTTACTGCTATGTTATTTTCACCCAGAGTAGCCTTAAAAAAGCCGTAAACATTCTTTAGTGTTTTGGGTGACAAGTTCCCTGCCATTTCATTAAAAATCGCCTGCAAGTTTATTTTTGCAAGTTTTGATATAGGATAATTCATATACTCAGTAAGATACCGATGCATATATCCTTGATATGTTTTAACCGTAACCGGTGAAATAACATTTGAGCGCTTTTGGATATATCGTTCGCAGGCCTGCCGAAGCGTAAACTCAGACGGTATAACTACTGCCGAACCTTGCCACTCTATCGCCTTCATTTCCGCTTCCCTTTTAGTCGGTGCAGTGAAAGATTTTCTATATATTTTTTTGTCAACGGTTATAGCGGCTTGAACCCTCCAGCTCCCGGAGGGGAGTTTTTTTGCTTTAGCCATAGTGCGCCTCAATCCATTCATAAAATCTGTTACATTTACCTATAAAATCATTACGGTTTCTGATAAAATCGTAATCGTTTTTTTCAGTAAATGACAAACTAAGATATTCTAACCGTAACAAATCACTTTTGCAATGTTTTATACAGTAATCCAAAACGCATAACACCTCATCTATCTCGGTGGCTTTGTAAAGATTAGGATTGCTTATTATATAAACAATAATAATAAAATATGGATTTGAATGACAGTATTTTTTTAATTTGCTTAGTTCGCCCTCTCCTTCGAAATGCGCTCTTGATTTTGCAAAACAAGGCTGCCATTTAAGCCAGTATGCTTTTTGTGCTTCTTTTAGTAACGGCAAGTAAGACAAACCGCACATTATTTCCATTTCATTAGATATTCTTTCTATATATTTTGTTTCTTTTAATTGCATTATCATCGGGACTAAATAAGAGGCTAAAACCATCGCAGAAATCAAGAAATAAATATTATTTATCTTAATAGGATGTTTTATGTTCTCTGCTACAATTAAACCCAAAAGGATAACCACAAGAAAAGAAGATAAAATCCACACAACAAAGCTTATATAATTTTCTGTTTTCCTATAAATAAGCCTAAACAAAAAGCACATCGCCATAAAAAACGAAAAAGCAAGAAAATAATATAACATTTATTATTCCACCTTACTTGTAAAACTTACCGCCTTACCGATTATGCGAACATCTTCAAGCTCTGAATCGGTGTATACCATAGGCGGATACTTCGGATTGCACGGCATGAGTGTGACCATATTCTCGGTAATGTACACACGCTTTAGTGTTGCTTCATCCCCTATCAGAACAGCGGCGATTTCTCCGTTGTCCACTGTTGGCTGCTGGCGAATATACACGATATCCCCATCCATAATCCTGGCTTCTATCATACTATCCCCTTTGCAACGAAGGGCAAAGTCAGCATGAATATTTTCCGGTATGTCCACTTCCCCATCAAGATTTTCGGTGGCAAGGATAGGTTCGCCACAGGCAATAGTTCCTAAAAGTGGTATTTTCTTCATTCTCGGCAAAGAAATAATGTTGTCTATACCCGATTTGGTATAGTTCTCTTCTTCCCAACCCATTACATAAGACGGCGTAGTTTCCAAGGCGTTGGCGATTGCAACAATTTTCGACTGAGTAAGATTTCTCTCGTTTAACTCTATTTTGTTAATGGAAGAACGAGATTTATATCCTAATTTTTTTGCAAGTTCATCCTGAGTCATACCAAGATGTTCTCGGCGTTTTCTGATTCGCTCACCTATAGTGTCCATAATATTGCCCCTTTCGTAAAAAGATTTATTAAACTAATTCTATAATGCAGTCGACCGTTTGTCAACTTTTTTTGATATTTTTTAAAAAAATTGTTGACAAAACGCCGACAAAGTGATATCATCCATTTGTAGACATTTTGCCAACGAAAAGAGGTGATACTATGACCGATTCGAAATTGCTGAGAAAACGGATTAAGAGTTGTGGGTTTAAATACTTATTTGTTGCGGAGCAATTAGGCATATCCGGACAGTGTCTATATAATAAAATAGACAATCGTTCAGAATTCAAGGCACCTGAAATTAAAACTCTTACTTCTCTTTTAAATCTATCTTCAGATGAAAGAGAAAAAATTTTTTTCGCAAATTTGTAGGCATTTAGCCTACATAGTTGTACCTAAACCCGATGGCAGCAGGAAAAGCGGATATGTTCAGAGTATATTTGACGGACAATCCGGAGTGTATTCCTCCGGACCGCCCGGCGGTTTACCCACTGTTGCAAGCCGGTGTCATTCCGGATATGGTAGTCCGGCACCGAGTGCGAATACAACACGACTGCATTGCAACCGATTCGTAGCGAACCGCACGCACCTGACGTTAATCGCTATCTTCTCGCGGTGAGAGAAGAGTGGGACAGGGTCGCCGCATGCGCGGCTTTTCTATGATTTCAAAAATATCTGAAATCAGTTTGAAAAACTTTGACATGGGCTTCACCCCCTTACGGTCAGATATTTATAACAATCAGAAAACCCGGTACCAAATTTTCTGTTGCTATCGGCTTTAGGTACAACAAAGTATAACAAAAACGAAAAATGAATTCAACATTTGGAGGTGAAATAATGCCCAAAATTAGACCCCTTAACCCAACTGCGGACGCACTTAGCAAGTTATTCCGGCATGCGTTGCTTGACAAGGAATGGACCCAGGAACATCTTGCAGAACTCTGCGCTATGGACGCAAGCTCTGTAAACCGGATTATCAATTCCCCGGAGAAGCGACAGATGGGAAACATTATTATTGTGGCCAAAAAACTCGGAATTAAAGAAATACCGATAATATGAAAGGATAAAAATTATGAGTAAAATATCAGTTTTAGTTAAAGAACCAGGCGAAGCAGCATATCACGAGAATGTTGAGAACAGCCTTGAAACCCTACAAGAGATTGTAAGCGGATTTATCGAAACATTTACCCTGGATAACGGCGTTGTTGTTATCTGCAATGAGGAAGGCAGGATATGGGATTTGCCATATAACTGTTCCATAAAAGATGTTGAATTT
>Ga0326511_10000491_pt1 | contig 34746 bp, 49 predicted proteins | sample 0_2496_0518_D_FD_203701 | JGI IMG/M metagenome (GOLD analysis project Ga0326511, IMG submission 203701) | Bovine rumen microbial communities from UC Davis, California, United States - 0_2496_0518 | ecosystem: Host-associated > Mammals > Digestive system > Stomach > Rumen | place: USA...
CGGGATCTTCGTGACTAGACAGGCCCGCGGCGGGTACTACTACACCCTGTTAGAGTGGCACGAGTGGGACGGCACGACCTACGTGATCCGCAATGAGCTTTACCGGTCTGAGATCCGGAAGGAGGGTGTCGGGGAGGATCAGGACATCCTGGGCTTCCGTTATCCGCTGTCGGCGTTGTACCCGTACATGGATGAAGAAGTCACGGTCGACATCGAGAAAAGCCTGTTTGCTTACTTCCGTACGCCGGAGGCCAACAATATTGACGACAACAGCCCGCTGGGCATATCGATCTACGCTAACGCGATGGAGACGCTGCACGCGATCGACATCTGCTTCGACAGCTTCGTGCGTGAGTTCCGACTGGGTAAAAAGCGGATCATCGTGCCGGCTAAGATGATCAAGCGCGTCGTGGATCCGGTCACCGGGCAGATGCTTAGGTACTTCGATGCGACCGACGAGACATACGAGGCCCTTAGCACTGACGACCCGGACAGCTTAAAGATACAGGACAACAGCGTCACGCTCAGAGTCGACGAGCACGTGGCTGCGCTTAACGCTTTTCTTAACATCTTCTGCCTGCAGGTAGGCCTGTCGGCGGGGACGTTTAGCTTTGACGCGCACAGCGGGCTTAAGACAGCGACCGAAGTGGTCAGCGAGAACAGCAAGACATACAAGACGGTCCGAAACTTCCAGGCGCAGGTCGAGCCGGCGGTTAAGGATCTGGTCGAGGCGATCATCCAGGTGGCGAGCCTGTACGATATGACCTGGGAAGGCCAGAGCATCCGGGCGCTGGCGGAGCGAGGGTATGATGTTAAGGTCACGCTGGACGATGGGATCACGCAGGACCGGCAGACCAATATCAACGAGGGCATCACACTGGTGGGCGCCGGGCTGATGTCAAAGCTTAAGTTCCTGACGGATCCTAAGTACGGCCAAAACCTGACAGAGGAAGAGGCGCTGGCAGAGTTAGAGCGGATCGGCAACGAGAGCACCGTATCGATGCCGCAGCTGGACGTTATGGACTATAACGGCGCAGAGTGAGGTGACGCATGGCGACGCTAACACCGGCAGACATCCTGCGGATATCAGAGCCGGTCGAGGCGATCTATGAGAGGACGGTCGACGAGCTGCTGATAAATATCGCTAAGCACTTTAAGATCAGCGGCTGGGAGCGTACCCGGTACTGGGAGATCAAAAAGCTGGCAGAGATGGGCGCGCTGACTGAGGAGAGCGTCCAGATCATCGCAAAAAACACAGGCATGCTGCCCGGAGAGATCCGGACAGCTTTTTTACAGGTCAGTGAGAAGGCCTGCCTGCAGATCGATCCGCAGCTTAAGGCCGCGGCGGCTAAGGGGATCCTGCAGGATCCCGGCACGACCGGGGCGACCTCTCCGTTGATCCGGGATATGGTTGAGGCGTACACTTCCGAAGCGGTCGACAAGATGAACATGGTCAACACGACCTTGCTACAGTCGACCAGACAGGCCTATCTGCAGGGGATAACGACTGCGGTAGCTGAGGCGCAGCTGATAGAAGCGCAGGCGATCCTGGACACGCAGGCGCTGGCCGTGGTGACCGGGATGGAGACGCGGGTGCGGGCGATCCGGAAGGCGATGGATCAGATGAGCGCCGCGGGGCTGACCGGCTTTGTAGATCGCGCCGGGCGTAACTGGAGCCCGGAAGCGTACAGCGCGATGGTCGTGCGGACTGCATCGCATAACGCGGCGATCAGATCGGTCAGGACAAGGCAGGAGGAGTTCGGCGGTGGCGATATCTTCCAGGTATCGAGCCATCCGGGCGCGCGGCCTTTGTGCTATCCGTATCAAGGCAAGTTCTACAGCTGGAGCGCAGGCCCGGGAGAGTTCACAGACGGAGCCGGGCACCGGCGGACGTATGAGAACATAAACAGCACGAGCTACGGCGAGGCTGCCGGGCTGTTCGGGATTAACTGCGGGCATCATCCGATACCGATCATCCCCGGATACAGCTATCCGCAGGATAAGCCGGAGCAGTCGAAGGCAGAGAACGATAAGGAGTACAAAGAGAGCCAGCTGCAGCGGCAGTATGAGCGTAACATCCGGATCGCGAAGCGGGAGGAAGCGATCGCAGAAGCGACCGGGGATAAGGAAGCGGCGAAGGAAGCGACGCAGAAGGTCCTGCAGGAGCAGAAGCGGATGCGCGGCTTTATAGAGCAGACAGGTCGGGCCAGAAGGTACGACCGGGAGAGAATAGCAGGAGGATAAAAGTATGTGCAATCATCCACAGATATCATGGGTCGGCCTGGCTGACGGCATCCACTGCGGCCAGTGTGGTGCAAAGATCGAGCTCGGTGCATCCGCACCGTCAGGCAAGATCCCGGAGCCGGTAAAGTCCGGACCGAAGCCAACGAAGGCAGCGCCTAAGAAGGGAGGTAAAAAGTGAGCGAGATTATCGTAAACGGTGAGGCACCGAGAGATCCGGCGATCGTCGAAAAGGAGCTGGTCAGCCACGAAGTGACGGAGACGATCCACAGCGCATCCCGGATCGCAGAGACTGCGATCATGTCAGATGATCCGAAAGTGAAGGAGGCCTTAAAGGCATCTGTCCGGGTGCTCTTAGAGACAGCCCTGACAAAGCTGGACGAGTCGGTCGGTGCATCTGTAGCAGGTCAGCAGATGGATGAGGACGAGTGACCACTGCGCCGCAAGGTGCTGGCCATATATCGCAACAGCAGAGCGTTATCTGCTACACTTCGCGCCATCGTCGGCGCGTAAAAAGGAGGACGTAAAAATGGCATTTACAAGAAAATTTCTCACAGAACACGGGGTACCGGAGGAACAGATCGACGCGATCATGGCCGAACGCAACCGGACACTGACAGACTATGTGCCTAAGAGCGACGTGCAGGCGCAGATCGATGCGGCGCTGGCAGAAGCGGCTAAAAACGCTCCGCCGGCAGACGTAACGCAGTCGCCTGAGTACATCGAGCTCTTAAGTAAAGCGCAGAAGCTGGAAGCGTTTCAGACGGACGACTTCGCAAGCGTCAAAGCTCCGTACCGTGACATCGTGTGGGGAAAGCTTGACCATGCCGAGAAGCACAAACCGTATGCAGAACAGCTGACAGAGCTGCAGAGCAGCATGCCGGATCTGTTCAAGTCACAGGAAGAGCCGCCGAAGCCGCAGTTCGGTGCGCAGCCGCAGGGCGCAGCGCCGACGGGGCAGAAGGGTCCGTCGTTTATGGACTCGTGGGGGTTTGTTCCTGCCAAGGCCTAAAGGGCCAGAAAGGACAAAGTCATGCCTAACATCAATTATGCTGCACAGTACGGCAAGGAGCTCGCGAACGCGTATCCTTACCTGTCACACTACGGCGATCTGTGGAACGCCGGCGAGTCCCAGAGGTTTAAGCCTCTGCAGGGCAAGACCGTCTACATCCCGTCGCTGACCACGACCGGTGCGCGTGCCGCTAACCGCGACCAGATCACCGGCGTCTTTAACCGTAACTTCAACAACGACTGGCAGGCCCGCGAGCTGTCCATGGATCGCGAGTGGGATACCCTTGTGGATCCGCTTGACATCATGGAGACTAACGAGGTCGCCACGATCGCAAACGTGACCAAGACCTTCAACGAGTTCCAGAAGGTGCCGGAGCAGGATGCGTACATGTCCAGCAAGCTGGCGGGCTTCGCTCGCAATGCTGGCGGCATTGACAGCACCACGCTGACTTCTTCCAACATCCTGGCGCAGTGGGATGCGGCCCTGGCTTACATGACCGATCAGCGCGTTAACCGCGATCGCGTGCGTGCTAAGGTCGTGCCGGCGATCTACAAGCTCCTTAAGGAAGCGGCTGGCCTTACCCGGTTTATCGACGTGACCGGCGGCATCCGCAACGTCGACAGAAACGTCGGCAAGCTTGACGGCGTGCTGATCGAGGAGATCCCGAGCGACCTGATGCAGACCGATTACGACTTCACGAACGGCTGGGCCGCTGCTGCGGGCGCTTCCCTGATCGGCATGATCCTGTATGACAGCATGTCGATCGCGGCTCCGATCGTGTACGATACGTCCATGATCTCTGCGCCGAGCGCACAGAGCAAGGGCAAGTACCTGTACTATGAGCGTTACTACTATGATGTCTTCTGCCTGCTTAACAGACAGGCCGGCGTCTTCGCGTTTGTCGGGGCTCCGTCTGTCGGCAGTTTCACCGTCAAGTCTGTGGCTGGCACCGGTGCATCCGGCGACACGGTGATCGATGCGTCTGGCGATCAGTTCCTGGTCGGCGGCACGATCCCGGTGGGCTTCGAGCTCTACACGACCAGCGGACAGAGCGCAGCTGTCAGCCTTACCTACGGCGCGGTCCTTCCTGCAGGCGAAACCTGGACGAAGCAGGCGGGTACGAAGTTCGAGCTGTCCAGCCAGACGACCGGCAAGTATGTCACGGTCGCGCTGGTCAACAAGGAGACTGGCTTCGTGGTCGCAGGTGGAAACGCCGCGATCGTCGCGAAGGCTTAAGGAGGTATGCGATGGGGCTGGTGAGCTTTGAGTATTATAGTGAGACATACCTGGGCGAGCCGGTCCCTGTCGATGACTTCCCGCGGTACGAGAAGCGGGCAGAGATGCTCGTGCTTAGCGTGATACGCAAAACAGCAGATCAGGCGGCAGTCCTTCCGGCTGCCGTTCTGGATGCTGTTGAGGGCGCGATCTGCGCACAGATAGACTACCTGTACGAGTATGGTGTAGGGGTTGCCTCTTACGGCAAGGAAGCAGGCGGCGGCTTTACGACTGGCAAGGTGTCCGTAAATAACGGATCCAGTACAAAGGCTGCATCAGGTGCTGCTTCGATGATAGCGCCTGCTGTATGGGTCTATCTGGAGCAGACCGGCATGCTTAACCCGCAGGTCGATACGGCTCCGGAGCCGTGGCCTGCTCTCAGGGGGTGGTTCTAATGGGACTCGCGCCTATACCATCGAGGATGCTACACGACACGGCTGTCTTCCATGTCGTGACCGGCATGGATCGATACCAGGAGAAGACATACGACGACTACACGGTTAAGCATGTGCACCTGCAGAGCTCCAGCGATGTGATCAAAGCGCCGGACGACACTGAGGTACAGCTTAAGGGCCTGTTGTTTGTCGATTGTAAGAAGAGCGTGCCACAGCTCGATCTGTATGCCCTGCAGCAGGCATCGCTTGCGGCGGGTGATACGATGCGGGCGGATGTATACGACGCATCCGGCGCGCTTGTGGGTAACTATGCGGTGCTAATCGTAGACGGTGCACCGGACGTACCGGCCACACGTACGCACCACTGGGAGCTGTCGCTTGTGTGAGGTGATCAGATGGCGGTTATCGTAAACACAGACAGACAGAAGATGCAGAGCGTTATCGGGAAGGCGTCAGATCTGGCCCGGTACGCACTGGCAGAGCAGATGCTGGCAGACTCTGAGAAGTTTGTACCTTACTCTGCAGGATCGTCACAGAGCGCCGGCAATCTGCGGGAGAGCGGCAAGATCGTCAAGGGCGAGAACGGTGTGTTGTACTTAGTATGGGATGCCGTCTATGCGCTGTATCAGTGGTTCGGCGTGCGTGCCGATGGTACGCACAGGGTCCGCCACTACACGACGGCAGGTACGGGCAGGCAGTGGGTAGAGACAGCGCGCAGCCAGTACGGCGATCGATGGCGTGACATACTCCAAAAGGAGTTTAACAAGGGGCTGGATAAATGAGCAATTTTATCGACGACATTATGCAGAATATCGCGGACCTTATCGATAACGAGGTCGAGCCATACGCGTCTGTTGTCTTCGGATCTGATCCGCCGGACAGCGGGATCTGCATGATCCAGGGCGCCGGAGCCCCTACGGATACACATCTGGACAAGGGCATGCTGTACCGCTTGCCTGTTGTCCTTAACGGCAAAAATACAAGCCAGTCGTTAGTGCTGACGGATCTGACCCGGATCCATGAAGCGCTGACGAGGAAACTACAATACCAGGATCTCAGCACGGCAGACTGTCAGGTGGTGAACATTGCCACGACGGCGAGCCCGTCGATCATTGGACGAGAGCAGAACAGCCAGTGGGTCTGCGGCTCGTCGTTTGAGATCTCTTTCTACTGGAGATAAGGAGATTAAAGGCAATGGCTACTGCTATCGATGTGGCAAACTTCACAAAGCCTGAGATCGTGCCCGTATATAAGTACGAGGCAGAGATCGATACCACTCCGCAGGCTCCTACACGCACCTGGGCGAAAATGTGCGCCGGATTTAATAACATCTCGGAAGCAATGAACGAGACGATCCAGCAGTACTTCTTCCTGTGCGGTAAGGGCTTCGGAGCTAACTACGTGACCGGCATCGCGCCGTCTATGACCTTCGCGGGCGTGCGTGTGATCGGTGACGCTGCGCAGGACTACATGTTCGGGCAGAAGTATGAGCTTATGAGCAAGCGTGACAGCCACTTTAGGCTGACCCGGACCGCTGAGAACGGCGACAAGTCTGTGATCAGTGCGAACGTGACCTTCGCGAACATGAGCGACGTATCTGGTGCGACGACTGACGGCTCTGCGATCAGCGTAGAGATGCGCTTTAACGGCGCCCCCTTCCTGGGCGATGCCTGGGCAACGGCACCGACGAGCTGCGTGGTCGAGCAGCACCTGACCAACGTGACCAACAGTAACACGGCGACGAGCGTGCTTAAGGGCGGCGCATATAGCGGCACTCTGACTGCAGCGACTGGCTACCAGATCGCGTCTGTCGTTATCGCTATGGACGGCGAGGACGTCACCAGCACGGCGTACGATAGCTCCGACGGGTCTATCGATATCGCCGCGGTCACCGGCCAGATCGTGATCACTGCCTTCGGCTCGCCTACGGCGTAAAGACAGGCAATACAAGCGGGGGCTCCTTCGGGAGCTCCTGCCTTTTTTGTATCCAGAAGAGAGGAGAGAGGTATGTATCAGATAACACGTAACCACGTAGTCGAGGACCTTAAGGTCACAGATGCGGGCACCGGTGAGGAGCTGGTCCTGCATGTAGATCTTAGCGTCGATCAGATCCTGCAGAGATACATGCAGGCGGCTGAGGCGTTCACAAAAGCCAGAAACAATGCCAACAAAGGCCTGACAGAAGAGCGGGTCGAGAAGCTGGGCGAGGCGATCCTTAACCTGTTTGTTGTGATCTTCGGGCAGGAGCAGGCGCAGAAGCTGGTGGACTTCTACGGCGAGTCGTACACGGAGATGCTGGCGGACGTCGTGCCTTTTATCAACGAGGTCGTGGCGCCGAAGATCAACGAAGCGCAGCAGCGCATCATGGCGCAGTATCAGGCTGCTAAGGTACAGCGCCCGAACAGATGAAACCATACGCGGGTCTGCCCGCGGAGATAGAGTACAACGAAAGCACCTACAGCGTCGACATGTCGTACGCTGTTTTTTTAGCGGTCGCGGATATGCTGGAGGACGATCGGCTGATGCCGGTGCAGAGGATCCGGGCGGCTCTGGATATGTTTATCGGCCCGGACGTGCCAACGGATCCAGAGATCCTTAAGCTTATCTATGACCTGATAAAAGATGACAGGCCAAAGCAGGACGGGCCGAAGTATATGGACATCGAGCAGGACTGGCCATACATCTGCGCCAGCTTCCAGCAGGCGTACGGCATCGATCTGTACGCGGACAAGTCGATGCACATCCTGCGCTTCCAGGCACTTCTGCAGGGCCTGCCAAAAGATACAAAGATGGCAGAGGTTATCGGGATCCGTGCTGCAGAGATCCCGCAGGCCACAAAGTACAACGCTAAGCAGATCGCGGAGCTGACCAGGCTAAAAGCGGTCTACGCTCTGCAGGGATCAGAAAAGGACTTCCAGACCGGGCTGGCCGGTCTGTTTGACTTGTTAGAAGCGAGGGCAAAGAGTGAGCGCTGAGGTCGGGGCAGTCAAATATAAGGTCGAGCTGGACGACAGCGGCCTGGATAAAGAGGTCAGCAAAACAGAGTCGAGCCTGTCCAGTAAGTTCGGCAAGGTGGCAGGCGGAGTCGGTAAGGCGGCGCTGGCAGGCTTTTCTGTCGGCGCGGCAGCTATCACCGGCTTAACTAAGTCCATTATGGACGGCGCGAAGCAGACCGCGGCGTATGGCGACAATGTGGACAAGCTGTCACAGAAGATCGGGATCTCTGCCGAAGCCTTCCAGGAGTGGGACTACGTTTTTGGCCAGAACGGCGCGGACATATCGCTCCTAGAGACTGGCATGAAAACGCTGTCCTCTGCGGTGGCGGATGCCGGCAACGGTACAAAAAGCGCACAAGAAAAGTTCGAGAAGCTGGGCGTATCCTACGAAGAGCTTGGCAAAATGTCCCAGGAGGATATCTTCTCGACAGTTATAGCTCGTCTGCAGGAGATGCCGGAGGGTGCGGAGCGTACCGCACTGGCTGCGGATCTTTTAGGCAAGTCTGCGATGGAGCTGGGGCCGTTACTTAACCAGACCGCAGAGGATACAGAGGCCCTTAAGCAGCAGGCGCACGACCTTGGCGCCGTCATGTCAGACGAAGCGGTTAAAGATGCCGCTGCCTATACGGACGCGATGGATAACATGAGCCACGCGGTCGATGGCGCTAAGAATCAGCTGGCGGGGAGCCTCCTGCCTGCTTTAACAGACATCACCAATGGCTTCGCCGGCATGATCGCCGGATCTGAGGGCGCAGTAGATCAGATCATCTCTGGCTTCGAGGATCTGGCCACGAGTCTGACGGACGCGATCCCGGGCGTTGTGGATCTTATCACAGGACTGGTCGAGAGCATCGCGACGGTAGCGCCGCAGATCATCCAGACGCTCGCGGACGCTCTTCTGTCATCCATACCGGAGCTTTTACCTGTGGCGACGGATCTGATACTACAGCTCGCGCAGATGCTGATCGAGATGGCGCCGGAGCTGGTGCAGGTCGGTCTGCAAGTGATCCTGCAGCTGGTTATGGGTATCGCCCAGGCGCTGCCGGAGCTGATCCCCGCATGTGTGGACGCAGTGCTCGCCATCGTCGACGCTCTGATCGACAACGTGGATCTGCTGATCGACGCATCCATCGCGCTGATCATCGGACTAGCAGAGGGCCTTATAGCGGCGATCCCTAAGCTGTTAGAAAAAGCGCCGGAGATCGTCGAGAAGCTTATAAAGGCAATCATCGACAACGCGCCTAAGCTGATCCTGGCCGCGATTCAGCTGATTTTTACGCTAGTCAAGGGCATCGGAGAGAACCTGCCGAAAGTCGTGCAGGCCGCGTGGGGCATCGTTAAAGCCGTCATCCAGGGTATCGGTGAGTGGCTCAGCAAACTGCCGGAGAACGGCAAAAAGATCGTCAACGAGATCTGGAACGGTATAAAAAAGCTCGATCCGAAGCAGTGGGGCAAAGATCTGATCGATAGCTTTATCAAGGGCATCACAGGCGGCATACAGGCCGTCAAGGACGCAGTCGGTAAGGTGGCCGGAGCGGTCAAGGACTTCCTGGGCTTTTCGGAGCCGGAGGAGGGCCCGCTGTCCAACTTCCACACGTTCGCACCGGACATGGTCGACCTGTTCACGAAGGGCATAGAGGACAACGCACACAAAGCCGCAGAAGCCGCGGAGGGGCTGGCCGGTGATATCGCGATGGGCTTTACGTCGGATATCAATTACAACGTGCCGGACATCGCGGGATATGCTGCAGACCTGTCTGCGTCGATCACGGGCACCGGATCCACGAGGATCGAGGTGCCTGTCGTTATCGATGGCCGGGAGATCGCCAGGGCATCAGCCTGGTATATGGGTGAGCAGCTGGCATGGGAGGCGAGATGATCACAGAGCAGGATATACAGCAGGCGACAATGTTTATTGACGGGGTGGATATCTACACCGTCGGCGCGCTTGTTAAGGATTTTAAGGTATCAGCCACAGCAATCGCCAATACGGCATATCAGGGGATGGACAGCACTAACTTTAATGTGCTGTCCACGGTCCGCGGTATGCGGGTGATCACCGTGACGCTTTTCTATAAGGGAACGACAAAGCGGGAGCTCGCGCTTAAGAAGGCTAAGATCGATAACGCGCTGGGCGCCGGCAAGGTCGAGCTGTACATGCCGGACGGGTTTTACTATTCGGCGTATCTGACCAGCGCCGGAGAGGAGTCTGTCCTGGGCGTCGAAGGTCAGGACGTGATCGCGGTCTGCACCTATACGCTGGAAGGGATCCGGCACGACGAGCTGGAGACGTTAACGATAACGAGTGGCCAGCACTTCGAGTGCAAAAGCCTGATCCCGCTGACCGACGTACGGCTTACATGTAAAGCAACAGCAAACTGGTCCAGCTTAACGATCGGCACCGTAACGATCACAAACGTACACACAAACGACACACTGGTCGTCGATGGTATCAACAAGCGGATCCTGCAGAACGGGGCACCGTGCGCCGGCAATATGTCGTTCGTGCACTTCCCGCAGCTGGTGCCTGGTGATAACTCGATCACCTGCGTGGAGACGTTAACTGTCGAGTATTATCCCACTTACTAAGGAGCGGCATGCTTACACTTTTCCATAACAATCAGCAGATCGTGCTGGATACGACCGAATATTATGTACGCGAGCTTGCCAGCGGACTGGATGAGGTGATCTTCGAGATCTCGATCTGGGATCCTAACTATGCCCTGATGATCGAAGAGGAGAACATCGTCGACCGGGGCGGCCAGCGTTACCTGATCAAACAGATCGACGCCGGAGCTGTGACCGCAAAGATCGTCTGCCAGTTAGATCTGGACGAGTGGAAGGCGTCGATGCTCGTAGGTTATAACTCCGGCACGAAGACGGTAGCACAGCAGATCTCTGCGATAGCTCCTGCAGGTTGGACCGTGACGGACCGGAGCGGGGTATCTATCGGCAGGACGATCTCCGGGGACCTGACTCCGCTGCAGGTATGTGAGCAGTGCCGGAGCACGTACCAGGTATATATCCGGTGGGATAATAAGGACAAACGGGTCTATATTTATCCGCAAGCGCTGGGCACTCCGGTCGGATCCTTCGCGACCAGAGAGCTTAACCTTAAGGAGATCAACTATAAAGGCAAGTCTAACAACTTCGCGACCAGGCTCTATGCGTATGGTAAGGACGGCCTGTCGTTTGCAGACATAAACGACGGCAAGCCGTACGTAGATAACAATACTTACAGCAGCCGGGTGATCTGCGCTTACTGGCAGGATGACCGGTATACAGATAAGGCCAGCCTATTAAACGATGCCAGGGAGCACCTGGCTAAGCTCGCCGTGCCGGAGCGATCCTACGACTGCGCGATCGTCGACCTTAAGGCCACTAACCCGGAGCTATATAACAATCTGGACTTCTCTCTGTTTACGACGGCCACGCTGATCGATGATGTGAAGAACGTGGCGGTCGACTATCTGGTTATTGAGAGGCATGTGTGGCCGTACCATCCGGACCGCAACGACGTGATCTTTAACAGCGCGCCGGTGAAGATCCAGAACACGGTGATCCAGATCGAGGACGAGCTGACTAATCCGAACAGCACCTTCCAGCAGATCCTGCAGGCAGAGATCGATCTGGTGACGGACTGGCTGACGGATAACGAGAGCCACTGCTATATCACGCAGAACGAAGACGGCACGATTAAGGACTTTATTTTTGTAAACGGTGACCAGCCGATCGAGACAGCCACGCAGGTCATGCGCATAAATGCGTCAGGCCTTGGCTTTTCTAAGACAGGCGTTAACGGACCATATACTAATGCCTTTGTGTTTGACTCTGTCAAAGGCGGCCATCTGATCGCTGACTTTATCACGTCCGGCCACATGGTAGCGGATCGGATCCAGGGCGGGACGCTGGAGAGCATCGACAGCACCACGATCAGCGGCGTCACTTACAAAAACTTTAGCCTTAACTTGACGACCGGGGCGATAGAGGCTTTAGCTCTTACACTAAAGACGCCAAACTTAACATTAAATCCCGCAGGTCAGCTGGCATCGTTATCCGGGAATTATAAAACCGTACTGGAAAACGGGTCTATCAAATTCTACTATGGTAACACGCTCGCCACAGAGCTGATCGGTGCCGCTCTGGGTAACTACAGCATCATGGAGATAAAGGGGTCCACGGCTGGCAGCGCGATCGTCGACATAGACGGCCGGCTCGATACGGACATCTTAAACATAAACGCGCGAGGCGTAAATATACAGGCTGGACTTGACAGTAATCAGATCGAGATGTCCGCCAATGAGAGGATATCAATTTCTGCATCTCTCCAGCTTATCTTAGCAGGTGAGACGATCGGCATAGGGTCATCCGGTAACACAGACGAGATCGATCTGTACGGGTCGCAGATCAACTTCCAGGGGCCCGCATATTTTAACAACGGCCTGTCTATACCCTATGGCAGCGTAGAAGTCGGTGGAGCCAGCGCCTGGAGCGGCATCATAAACGGTGTAAGCGATGGGAATGGGCACTATGGAGATATATCGGTAAGCAATGGCATTATAACGGGCTGGTCAGATTGGTCTTAAGGAGGAGATATGCAGACAGTAAAATTAAACCTTATCCCCGGATCCGTACTTCCGGTCGTAAACGTAAGCCAGTACGACGAGAATAGGCAGTTTGCGCTGCAGGTTTACGAGGGCGCGACGGCGTATAGTCTGTCCGGGAAGAGCGTGCAGATCAGAGGCACAAAGCCGGACGGTAACGGCTTTGCTTATGACGCGACGGATGGCGTCGTTTCGGTCAGCGGTAGCACCGTCACGATCAGCACCACGCAGCAGATGACGGCAGTAGGCGGCCAGACGATGGCGGAGCTGCGGATCACGTCAGGCGATACGATCCTGGGGACGATTAACTTTGTGCTGATGGTCGAGCCGTCTGCCCTGTCGGATGACACGCCGATCAGTGAGACGGATATCCCGGTGATCGAACGGCAATTCCAGGAAGCTCTGGAAGAAGCGCAGGAAGCCGCAGAGACTGCGACCACGCAGGCGGGCATAGCGACAACAAAAGCAGGTGAAGCGGCTACAAGTGCGACCAATGCCGGGAATAGTGCGACCACGGCGAGCAGCGCCGCAACGACCGCAACGACAAAAGCAGGTGAGGCATCCACCAGCGCGACCACGGCAAGCACGGCGGCAACGGCGGCAGCAGCAGACTCTCTCGAAGCAGAAGGCTGGGCGGTCGGTGAGCAGGGTGGCGCTCCGGTCGGGCCTACATCTCCCTATTATCAGAATAATGCCGCGTATTATGCCGCACAGGCTGGGCAGTATGCGACGGGTGGTCTGATCTTTAAGGGCTCTGTCGCGTTCGCCAATATTCCCACGACGGGGATAGTCAATGGTGATATGTATAACATCACCGATGATTTTACGACGGACTCGCGGTTTATCGAGGGCGCGGGGGTAGCGGTCAAAGCGGGTGCAGATATCGCCTATGTTGCGGGGTCTGTCAACAAGTGGGATATCCTCGCGTTAGGTGGCGGCGGTGCGTCGGCTCTCGATGATCTGACGGATGTATCTATCACCAGCGCGGCGGATGGGGATCTGCTCCAGTATAACGGCACAAGCGGTGAGTGGGAGAATAGTAACGCCGTGCCGCAGGAGCTTGCCGCCATGCAAGAAGCGGGGGCGGTGAATATCGCAGATATTACGGCAGAATCACAAGTAATTAATGGCGTGACATATACTGTTGATGCTAACAAAGTTATCAAACTTAACGGAACCGCGTCTCCTGGAAGTACATTAACTTTGTTTAGCAACGTTGTGCTCCCTAAAGGTGATTATATCGTATCTTACGAGGTGTCGAATCATAATGCCGCCGGTTTAAACGGTGCGCTTTATAATCGCGCCACAGGAGAATGGACGAGTGGATATAATTTAAAGAATGGCGTAAGTAAAATCACATTATCTGCAAATGGAACAGATGCGTATAATGCCCAAATTAGTGTATATAATGAATTTACCGTAAGTAACGCATTAGTAAAATTCATGATCTACGACGCCCGCCTAGTCAATCCTCCCTATCAGCCGTTTACGATGACGAATAGGGAGTTGACGGATGCGGTTGAAGTTGAGGAAATCGATTTGTCACCGTATCTATACGGTACATGGGAAGTCGGGACAGGTGGGTTTATAAAGGCGCGGCGTTATGGGAAAGTAGTAAATATTGTTGGTCGTGTGTTAATGAATAATACGGCGAATCAATTATTGATTGCTGGATCTTCTTTGCCAACGGCATATAAATTTCAAGATTATAAAATTTCGTCTTATGCAACAGAAAATAATAACGGGACGATCAGTAACGCAGAGGTGTCCTATGACGGAAATCTGTATTTAAACAAACCCTTGTTTCAAGCGTGGTATACAGTTGGTGCAAAATATTATTTCGATCTGACATATATCGCGAAATAATTGTAAAATCAACAATCTGTAACTTTTTTACGGCAAACAAAAGGAGGATAAAATCATGCAGTATGCAATCATCAAAGTAGTTAACGGCAATTTCGCGGTCGAGGTGGAGACCAACGACGAGAAACAGGCAAATGTCAACTTTCACCAGCTCTGCACCACGCTCTGGAATGCCGAGGACGTTTCGCTTGCTTTTGTCGCCATCGTTGACCAGCATCTCTCCATCCTTAAGAGCGAGGAAATCTATCACGCGGAAGAAGTAACAGAACCGGAGGAATAATCCATGCCCGAATACGTGACAATCGAAGTGCATAACGAGTTCGCCCGCCGCATCGATGATGAGAGCCATCGCGTCTCAAAGCGTCTCGATTTGTTAGAGGACTCCGTCCGTCAGATAACGGAGCTGGTCGCATCCGTCAAGGTATTGGCGACACAGATGGAATCTATGGCGACCGAGCAACGCAAGATGGGCGACAGGCTCGATGCAATCGAGGAAAAGCCCGCGAAACGATGGGACACCGTTATCAGCGGGATTATCAGCGGAGTCATCGGGATCCTGATCGGATTGATGAGCGCGGGGATCATAAAATGAGAGCCAGGCGCGGGTGGCTCTGGGAGTTCTCGAAGCGGATCGTCGTGGTCACTGCCGCGGCGTATTATGTTGTCCAGATCCTGTCCGTCGTGCATGCTTTTGTCTTCCCGGAGTCGACAGCCATGGACAGGATCCTGGATAACATGACCGACGTATTTAAGGCCGTGGTGGTGACCTATGGGGTCAAGGCCGGCTTCGAGAACGTATGGAAGATCGTAAAGGACCGGAGAGATGGGGACCTTTTTTCTGCAGACGATCGCGCTGATAGCGCTGATCTATAACTTTATCGTGACGATCGGCCTGATCGTGTGGATAGTAAAAGGCATAATCGAAGATAGGAGGCAGTACGATGAAGAGTAAGCTTACCAGCCGGAAGTTTTGGATCTCTGTAGCGGCTTTTTTAGGATCCATCGCCGCAAGTGTCGCGGGGATCGTAACAGAGGAGAAGTGGATCACGATCGTGGGCGTGATCTGCGGGATGCTATCCGCAGCTATCTACGCTGCGGCAGAGGCATATGTGGACGCAGCGCATGCGGACAGCATCGAAGATGAAAAAGCCTGACTGGAAGCTGGTGCTCCTGGCAGTCTTCTGGCTGGCTTATATCGTGTGGCTTATAAGCGTGTACAGTGTATGCGCGCCGCATTTTTGAGGTGATCTATGGCGAGCGATATGCAGAAACAATTTATCAGGGAGATCGGCCCGATCATAAGGGAAGAGGCTGCGGCCAGAGGGTACCAGGTAGCGTCTCCGATCATCGCCCAGGCTACGGTCGAGAGCTTTAAGGGCGCAGGCCTGTCCACGCTGGCGTCGAAGTATCACAACTACTTCGGCATGAAGGCCGGAAGTAAGTGGACCGGTCCGACTGTCAATCTTAAGACGGGGGAGGAGTACCAGCCGGGCGTGATCACGCAGATCCGGGACAACTTCCGCGTGTATCCGGATCTCCTGTCCGGGGTGTGCGGATACTTCTCTTTTATTTCTTCGCAGCGCTATGCCGCGCTTAAGACAGCACGCACGCCGGAAGAGTACCTGGTGCGGATCAAGGCAGCAGGCTACGCCACATCCAGCACGTACGTACAGACCAATCTTAAGCGGATCCAGCTGTATAACCTGCGGGATTATGACAAGGGCTTCGGGTACACCGTCGAGCCGCGTAACCCTTACGCACGGCCGTACGGTCTGGTCAAGCCAGGGATGCGCGGGGAGCCGGTGCAGTGGGTACAGTGGGAGCTTAACCAGCAGGGCTTTAGCCTTAAGGTCGACGGGATCTACGGGCCTAAGACTGAGGACGCTGTCCGGACCTTCCAGAGCCGGTCGCATCTGGCCTGCGACGCGATAGTCGGACCGCGCACCATCGCGGCGCTAATAGACTGATCGGATCGCCGTAAGGCGTTCGATAACTCTCTTCTGGGAGCCGTCACCGTATACCGGTGGCGGCTCTATTTTTGTATACAAGTGTAACAAGGTTCCCTTTTTTGTATACAAGTCAGACCTGAGAGCGTACCGGCTCCGGATGTCGAAGGTCGTTTTTGTATACAAGTTGTAACAAGTTCACACCATAGTTGTATACAACGAAAAGCCGCGCCAGTCGTTGCTTTTCAGCCTTTTGTATACAATGTAACAAGATTTATCTATTGAGTAATAATTTATATATAAAGTATAGGGAAATGGGCGCATATACGCCCGCGCGTAACACGCGTATAGGGAATTTTTGTATACTTTGTATACAATCGGCCCGGATCCGCCAGCCAGGTATGCGACACGAGTGTCAGGTCATATTTAGGTCATACTTTTGCCCGGTGACCCGGGCGGGCCAGTATCCATGTGGGTCCATTTTTCGCAAAAAATGCCCTTATATGACCGGGCTTTGCAATGAAAAAGCCCCGTTATACGGGGCTTTTGGGGTTTTTATTGACTGCGGAAGATGGGACTTGAAAATACACGATAAAAGCCTGCATGCCGCTATCGGTGCGACTTTGCGGATTTTTTGGGTCATACTTTAGGTCATACTTTTCAAAATGCCGGCAAAGTGGCCGGTAATCTTAGCGGCATACGCCGACTCGTACGACTCGATCGGCTGCTGGTACACTTCGCGCATGATCGGGCTGCCGGTATGCCAGCCGCCAGCTCGCTCCGTATAGCTCTGCGGGATGCCAAGGGCTGCAGATATCGACGCATAATAGTGCCGCAGATCATGGAAGCGGATCCCTGAGAGCCCAACATCGTTACGCAGGTGCATAAAGGTATCTGTGATCCGGTTAGGCGTGCCATCTGGGATAATATACGCATCCGGATCTCCGGATCCGATCAGGTCGATCACTTCCTGCGGCAGGAGCACATCCCTGCAGCTGTCCATCGTTTTAGGCATTTCTTTGTATACCCAGGGCTCCTCCGGGGATGATCCGCGGACCATATCAGCATGGACGTGCACGACACGGCCTTCGATGTCTTTGTACTTAAGCGCGCGGATCTCCCCGCGGCGGAGTGATCCGAACGCAGCCAGGGCGATGCAGATCTTAAGCCAGTCCGGTGCGGCATTAAAAAGCGCCGCGATCTGATCGTCTGACGGCGCGTAGGAACGCTTTTTCTGTTTCGCTGGTAGTGTAACCCTAAAAACGATGTCCGGCTCGTACAGGGACACGCTGGACGTCAGCAGCGTGTAAATATTGCGGACATACTTGGCCGACTTTTCTGCAGTCAGGTCAGAGATCCAGCGCTGGACCTTTGCGCTGCTTAGTCTGTTTATCTTCTCCCTGCCGATCGCATCGAAGCAGTTACGCTCCATAACCCTGTAGGCGTAGATCGTGGACGGTGACAGCACGCCAGCCTTGGCATCGATGTACCCGTGGACAGCTTCCAGGACGTTAAGGTCGCACCGGCTGAACCGGTCAGCGGTACCGGAGAAGCGTGCGGCCTTCTGCTCCGCTTCCTGCTTCGTCGGCGCGGTAAAGGCCCTGTAATGCTTTTTACCATCCGGCGTGGTGTGGCTGTACGCTCTGACCTTCCACATGCCCGACGGCGTCTTCTTAGCTGTCGCCATCGGGCCCCTCCTCTACGTGCAGGATCGCTCTGACTGCTGCCTGCGTGTCCGGGCTGGCGTCATTGTATGCCTGCAGGATCTTCTTCGCGTAGGCGGTTAACCTGCGCATCTGGCTGACGTCATAACCGTGCCGAGGGTATCCGCTATTAGTTTCGGACCTCCCGAGGAGATAGTCGAAGCTGACATCGAAGTAGTCCGCAAGTTTATCCAGAATCTCAAAATCCGGCCGACGCTTGCCGTATTCATACATCGCGAGAGTACTGCGGGCGATGTGGGTATTATCAGCAAGCTCCTGCTGCGTCATTTTATTTTGCGATCTAAGATCGCGGAGTCTATCAGCAAATGTCATATAGATCACCTCCTCTCAACGCCCATGTTATCACGTTCGCGACATTTTGTCACGTTTTGTGTTGACACGAAACGCGACAAGTGGTATCTTATAACTGGGCGCGAGGTACGCGCGTAAATACGGGAGAGAGGAGGTGTAAAGCATGGAGAAACTTGACTCTGCGAGGATCGCGCGGCGGCTGATCGATCTGCGCGGAGACAGATCGCAGCAGCAAGTGGCGGACGATCTGGGGATCACGCGCGCGGCTGTCGGGATGTACGAGACAGGCGAGAGGATCCCGAAGGATGAGGTCAAGGCCGCGATCGCGCGGTACTATGACAAGACGGTGCAGGAGATTTTTTTTGACTGAGAATGTCGCGAAACGCGACAAAACACGGAGGATCGGATCATGAAGCAGCAGTTATTTAGGGTTGGGATGCAGCACAAGGGAACCAAGAAAAAGGTCGAGGTTAACGTGTGGGCGTCGAATGTAGACGAGGCCACCGGCAAGCTGACGGATCTGTTTTTTGGCCGTTTCAATGAGTACGAGTGGACTGGATCCGGTCCGGTTTACGAGAACAACGAAACGGTGACAAGGGATTTTTGAGAGGAGGACGCGCGAGATGACAGACAGAGAAATGGAGAGGATCCTGCTGGAGGAGCAGGACGAGGAGAAGGTCATGGGGGCCATCCGGCAGTATCGTAAGGAGAGGGCCGGGAGAGAGGATAAGCAGGCGATCTGCGACGCTCTCTGCAGGACGCTCAGGCTGACACGTCAGCACAGTGATCTGGTGAGCCTCACCTACAACTATCGTGATCAGGATCACCAGCAGGTCACAGTCGCATGGGAGAACGGCGGCACATCTGTAAACGTATCAATGGACAGCGGTATCGCTATGATCCGTGACATTCTTAAGGCAATCCAGTAAATGCAAGCCCCGACATTAGACAGCTATATGCTGCGGGCAGGCTTCCGCAGCAGGCGGGAGCTATCGCTGCATACCGGCATCGCGCATTCGACGCTGGACGACATTTTTAAGTATCCGGCACGGGCGCGAGGGTATCAGATCGCGGCGATAGCAGACGCTTGCGGCATGACGAGCGAGGAGATTGGGGACCTGATCAGGAGGTAAGAGATGGGAAGACCTAGGAAAGACGGAACGCCGGCACGCAGACCGGGGGAGATTGCAGATCCTAAGCAGATCGAGAAGCTGGTGCTGGAAGGGTACGAGATCACGCACAGGGGCATGCCGGAGTCAGACTATACCGGCGTATCGTATGCGGAGCGCCTGGGAGAGGTTAAGAGCGTATTTAACCGGCTGGTCGAGGAGCTGGGCCTGCAGGTAGGCAAGCGGAAGGAGGGCGTCTGATGGCTGCACAGGATAAAGGCAGGAGCGCGATCGATCTGTACTACATGCCGCCGCTGACCGTCGAGAACGTCGACGAGACAGGACTGGAGAACCTTAAGGCGGCAATCATCCTGGAAGCGTGCAAGTCCTATGTAAAAGCCTGCCACCTGTATAAGCACGCAAAGAGCGACGCGATCCGGCAGATCGCGGAGCGCAGGATCCAGGAGGAGGCGATCTTCTTTCGGTCCGGCTGGTTTAAGACGCTGGGCGGTGAGGACCTGGACGGTGAGAAGATCATGCACGTACTGAGATACGACACGCCGCGCAAGTGGCTGACACAAGAAGAGAGGAGGGAGTTAGATGCAGCAGAAAAAAGGAGCGCCGCCGACGGACTATCCGACGATGACGGTGAGGGTATCGTACGATCCGGGGCTGGAAGCGTGGCCGGTGGCAAAGCTTCCGCTTGGAGATCGGGCAAAAAATGCGATCGGCAGAGTGGGGCTCACGACAGTGGGCGAGATCCTGGACAACTGGGACAAGCTGATGGACTTGCCGGCACGGCGGATCGTGGAGCCGGGGATAAAGGCGGGATCGAGCGGTCTGGGAGCAAAAAGCGCCAGGGAGATCCGCGCGGCGGTTTTTGCGCTACTGTGCTCAGAGGCAAAGGTTAACCTGGCTATCGATGTGGAGGGATTAACATGAAGGCGATGTTTTACGGGATGATCACATTATGCGGCTTTTTTATGGCTTACGCGTTCGCAGAAGCCCCGAGTATCCGTATGGAGGCCATCGGCATGACGGCGGGGATCCTGTTGATGTATGTAGGAGCTGTCGGGCTCCGAATGATTGGGGGTGATGACGATGACTGACCAGATGATCATAACCCGACTGCGCAAGGTATCCGCGGATCTTAAGCAGGATAAGCAGGAGTACGCCACGCAGCACAACGTAACGGTCGATGCCGCGGACGAGGTCTGCAGGCAGGCCTGCTCTAACCTGTGCGACCTGATCGCGGACGACCTGCAGGAGGGGATCGACTACCAGCAGAAGCTGGAGGCAGAAGGCAAAAAGTGAGCCCCGATCATGCGACGATCGGAGCCCCGGATCACAAAGTACCCACAAACAGCATAACACAGAGAGGAGGACCCTACAACATGAAAATCACGCTACAGTTTGACGGCCTGGAGGATCTGTACGGCACTCTTAACGAGTTCCTGGGCATGGATCGCGACCTGCGCAATGCCAGCCAGAAGGCCGTACCTTTTAAGGACGCAGTCGATCATGCGGAGAAGACTGCTAAGAAGCAGACCGCTAAGGAGCTTAACGAGTCAGCGAAGACGACCGCCGAGATCATCAACCGGGCCGAAGCAAAGGAAGAGGCGGAGAAGAAGGCAAAGCCCGCGCCTGCTCCGGAGCCGGAGGTCGACGAGAGCTACAGGGTCGAGGTGCGTAAAGTACTGGCGGCCCTTAACAAGAAGACCGGCGAGAACACGGCCAGCAAGCTGATCAAAGAGTTCGGCGTGGATAAGCTGACCGATGTAAAGCTTGCGGATCTGCCGGCGCTGATGGCTAAGGCCAAGGAGGTGAGGGATGCCTGACGTGCACAGCAAGCGGCCGGCGTCTGCATCGTATCGCTGGATAAACTGCCCCGGATCGATCAAGCTCTCCGAGAAGTGCAAGGCAGAGGATACCGGATCCGACTACGCGAAGGAAGGGACGCTTGCGCACTCGATCGCAGAGCTTAAGCTTAGGATCGCGACAGACCGGACCGTGAAGGCAGACGCGCTTAAAACCCTGACGAAGTCAGAGTACTGGGACGGGGAGATGGACGAGGCGACGGACTTTTACCGGGATCTCGTCATGGAGCACCTAAACGCTGCCGGAGACGGCGCGGAGCTGATGATCGAGCAGCGTGTCGACTTTAGCGACTGGGTGCCGGGCGGCTTTGGCACCAGTGACGCAGTGATCATCGCAGACGATACGATCGAGATCATAGACCTTAAGTACGGCAAGGGGATCCTGGTCGATGCGAAGGAAAACAGCCAGATGCGGCTGTATGCTCTGGGGGCCTTCCAGATCTTCGGGGATCTGTACGACTTCGATCATGTTAGGACAACGATCTGCCAGCCCCGGCTCGATCATGTGAGCAGTGAGGAGCTGACGGTCACGGAGCTCTTAGACTGGGCTAACAATGTGGTCGAGCCTGCCGCCCAGGAAACGGAGAGCGATAACCCGCACACGGCTGCAGGTGACTGGTGCAGGTGGTGCCCTGCCAGAGCGGTCTGCAGGACAAGGGCAGAGGCTAACCTGGAGCTGGCGAAGTACGACTTCCAGCCGGGTCCGCTTTTAGAGCAGGCCGAGATCGCAGAGATCTTAGGGAAGGTCGACGAGCTGACAAAGTGGGCGGCAGACATCCAGGACTATGCCCTTAAGCAGGCGCTTGCCGGTGAGCATTATGACGGCTGGAAACTTGTCGAGGGCAGATCTGTCCGGAAGTACACCGACGAGCTTAAGGTGGCGGAGGCCCTGCAGAAGGAAGGCTTCGACGAGGCTGTGCTGTATGAGCGGAAGCTTTTAGGGATCACAGCGATGGAGAAGCTGGTAGGCAAAAAGAAGTTAGCAGAAGCGCTTAAGGGGCTGATCGAAAAGCCTGCAGGCAAGCCGGTACTGGTACCGGAATCTGATAAACGCGAAGCGATAAACAGCGCAGCACAAGCGGCTGCAGATTTCTCAGATTAAGAGGAGGGTTAAAAAATGAGCAAGGTAGTTACAGGATTAGTGCGGTTTTCTTATGTCAACATCTTCCGGAGCAGAGCCTTCCGCGAGGGGCAGGACGCGAAGTATTCGATCTGCCTGCTGATCCCGAAGAGCGACAAGGTGACGCTTAAGAAGATCCAGGCGGCGATCGACGAGGCGACGCAGGATGGGATCAGCTCGAAGTGGGGCGGGAAGTCTCCCAAGAACCTGCACCTGCCGCTGCGCGACGGCGACGATGAGAGAGCAGACGAGGCCCCGGAGTACGAGGGCATGTACTTCCTTAACGCCAACAGTAACCAGAAGCCCGGGATCGTCGATAAGGACCGCAACGAGATCCTGGACCCGGACGAGGTGTACAGCGGATGCTGGGGCCGCGCTTCGATCAACTTCTTCCCGTATGACTCAAACGGTAACCGGGGCGTGGGAGTAGGCCTTAACAATATCCAGAAGATCAAGGACGGCGAGCACCTGGGTGCGGCACGCGCTTCTGCAGAGTCGGACTTCGACGACGACTTCGAAGATACCGACGAGGACTTCTAAGATGGCGGCCTTTATCGGTGTGACAGACTCCCTTACGGGGGAGCCTGTCGCCGTAAACGTAGACCAGGTCCAAACACTCAGGACACGCAAGGGCGAGGACAGGGATACCACGATCATCGACTTCGGCCAGAGCTTTGTGCAGTGCACGGAGAGCCTGGCAGATGTCTGCACGCGGGCCCTGCGTGCATCTACACCGGACTAAGGAGGTGCTGGATGGCGAAGACGATGGCAGTGGACGTGGAGACGTTCAGCGCCGCGGATCTGAAAGAGGTGGGCGTGCATCGGTATGTAGAGGACCCGACGTTCGAGGTGCTCCTGATCGCGTACAGCGTAGACGACGGACCGGTTATCGTGATCGACGAGAAGACGCTGTCCAATGAGGACTTGGAGCGGCGCATCGAGTTCTTTAATCTCCTGGTGGATCCAGCCGTCACGAAGTACGCATACAATGCAGCTTTCGAAAGATCCTGCCTGGCTAAGTGGGCAGAAGAGCCGATGCCCCCGGAGCAGTGGAAGTGCACGATGGTGCATGCGCTTATGTGCGGTCTGCCCGGATCCCTGGCTGCAGTCGGTATGGCTTTAGGCCTGCCGGAGGACAAGCTTAAGGATAAGCAGGGGAAGGCTCTGATCGACTACTTCTGCAAGCCCTGCAAACCTACAAAGGCAAACGGCGGGCGGGTGCGTAACCTGCCCGCACATGACCCGGAGAAGTGGAAGCTGTTTATCGAGTACAACAGGCAGGACGTCGTCACAGAGACGGAGATCAGGCACCGGCTGGATCAGATCAACAGAGTGCCGGAGCGGGAGCAGGAGCTGTGGCAGTTAGACCAGCAGATAAACGATCACGGGATCCGGATCGACGTACCCATGGTCGAGAAGATCGTGGACTTTGACGAGATCCGGGCGGGCGAGCTGATGGAGGAGGCCAGGCAGATCACAGGCCTGTCTAACCCTAACAGTCTGCAGCAGCTTAAGGGCTGGCTGTTAGATAAGGGTGTAGCGGTCACGAGCTTAGATAAGGACGCGCTGGAGGAGCTGCTTAAGGAAGACCTGCCGCAGGACGTCAGGCGGGTCCTGCAGATCCGGAAGGCATCCGGTAAGACGTCGACAGCTAAGTACGCTAAGATGCTGGGCGCTGTGTGCTCAGATGACCGACTGCGGGGGATCCTGCAGTTTTATGGCGCAAACCGTGCCGGCAGATGGACCGGGAAGCTGGTGCAGGTGCATAACCTGGCTAAGAATTACATGCCGGATCTGGACCTTGCCCGGGAGCTGACGGCAGCGGGTGACTTTGATACGCTGCAGACGCTGTACGGCGAGCCGTCTTTTGTGTTTTCTGAGCTCGTGCGGACGGCCTTTATACCGTCAGCCGGTAACAAGTTCGTGGTGTCTGACTTCTCCGCGATCGAGGCCCGTGTGGTCGCCTGGGTTGCCGGTGAGGAGTGGGTGCTGGATGCGTTTAGGCAGGGGAAGGATATCTACTGCGAGACGGCCAGTATGATGTACCACGTGCCGGTCGTAAAGCACGGCGAAAATGGGCACCTGAGACAGCGTGGGAAGGTGGCAGTGCTCGCCTGCGGCTATCAGGGCGGCGTCGGTGCTATGCGCGCCATGGACACGACCGGCACGATCCCGGATGAGGAACTGCAGAGCGTCGTCGATCAGTGGCGGCAGGCTAACCCTAAGATCGTACAGCTGTGGAAAAAGGTCGAGCTGGCGGCTAAGTCAGCGATCGAGGATCACAGGATGCACACGATCCAGCGCAATATATCGTTCGGATATCGGAACGGTAACTTGTATATAACCCTGCCGTCTGGCCGGAGCCTGTGCTACTTCGGCGCAAGGCTTAAGGACGGCCAGTACGGTGATCAGATCGTCTATAAGGGAGTAAACCAAACAACAAAGAAGTGGGAGGACACAGAGACTTACGGCGGGAAGCTGGTCGAGAACATTGTGCAGGGCATCGCAAGGGACTGCCTGGCGGAGGCGATGATGCGCGTGGCCGGTTTAGGGTATCGAATCGTCATGCACGTGCACGACGAGATGATCGTAGACACTGACGATCCGGAGCCGATGGAGGCGCTGGAGGATATCAACTACGCCATGAGCATGCCGATCGACTGGGCGCCGGGCCTGCCGCTTAAGGGCGACGGGTATGTGTGCGACTACTACAGGAAGGATTAAAAGGAGGGACTGCTGATATGGATTTTTATGTTACGCCGCAGGGCGGCATCGCGGTGATCGTCGGCATGATCCTGCTGGCGGGCGTACTGTTAGGCATACTGTTGGCGACTAAGGAGGACGATGACGATGATAAAGATGGAAAATAACACGCTGCTGATTGATGGAAAAAGCGAAGACCTGCTCTTTGAGATCGAGGAGATCCTGCGCGGCTTTATCGAATGCTTTGAAGAAGAGAATCGGGGAAGAGTCGCTAAAATTCTACTTAAAACGGTGATTTATGCGGCTATCCCGGATGATGAAATAAGAGAGCGCATAGCGATGGATGGTATCAGTGAGCTATTAAAGCAGGCTAAGGAGGCTGGCAATGGCGGCAACGATCACAGCGATAACTGACGCGCACGAGGTGGGGCTTAAGTACAACCCGGAGCTGATCATATCCACGGGTAAGAGTCGCTACGAGACAAAGTGGAAGAATAAGAAGATCCTGTGGTCCGCGCTATTATCTAAGCTTAAGGCCAGCGTGGAGACGCCGGAGACGCATGCGGAGTTCATGCAGCTTACTAAGGACGAGCAGGACCGGATAAAGGATATCGGCGGCTTTGTTGGCGGTCATCTTAAGGATGGTCGCCGCAAGACCGGCTACGTAGTCGCCAGGCAGATCCTTACGCTCGACATCGACTTCGCGCCGGAGGATCTGGTCGATCAGCTCAAAAATGCGATCGACGAGGATCTGATCTGCGCTATGGCGATCTATTCGACGCATAAGCATACGGACAAAAAGCCGCGCCTGCGCCTGATCATACCGTTAGACAGAGAGGTCACGCCGGAAGAGTACGAGGCGATCGCCAGGAAGATCGCGGAGAAGGTCGGGATCGACTACTTCGACGACTCGACCTATCAGGCCACGCGCCTGATGTACTGGCCGAGTCATCCGACGGATGTGGTGCCTTTTTTCTGGCACCAGGACGCTCCGGTCCTTAAGGCTGACAATGTACTGGCAGAGTACCCGGACTGGACGGATACGAGCTACTGGCCGGAGTCTTCCCGGATGTCCGGCATCCGCCAAAAGGCTGCAGATAAGCAGGGCGATCCTACAGATAAAAAGGGCATCGTCGGGGCCTTCTGCCGGACCTACGACGTAAGGGAGGCGATCGCTAAGTTCCTGCCGGGGGTCTACACAGAGACAGCACACGCGGACCGGTACACCTACGCCGCAGGATCTACGGCAGGCGGCCTGGTGATCTATGAGGGCGGGAAGTTCGCCTACTCAAACCACAGCACAGACCCGGCAAGCGGGCAGTTATGTAATGCCTTTGACCTTGTGCGGCTCCATAAGTACGGCGATCTGGACGATGGGCACGAGAAGGCCACAGGCAAAAAGCGGCCATCGTATCAGGCGATGGCTGAGATGGCTGCAGAGGACCCGGAAACGAAGATCACGCTGATAAACGAGCGCAGGGACAGCGCCGCGGAGGACTTCGCTGACGAGGTGGAAGGTCCTGCAGAAGACTGGCGGCTTAAGTTACAGCTTAACGAGGACGGCAGTATTAAGCCCACGGTCACCAACGCAGAGCTGATCTTAGAGCATGACCCGGCGCTTAAGAGCATCCAGTACAACGAGCTCAGCCGGGCGGTCGAGGTGGTGGGGAGCCTGCCGTGGGGGCGGCCAGATAGGTACTGGAGAAACGCAGACGACGCACAGCTGTACTGCTGGGTCGCACGCCGGTACGGCGCGCAGTTCCCACAGAATAAATTTACAGCGGCAATGGACGCAGTCGTGGACAGGAGACGCTTTAACCCGCTTATCGATTATCTTAACGGCTTGCCGGAGTGGGACGGCGTAGAGCGGATCGAGACGATCCTGATCGACTATCTGGGCGCATCGGATAACCAGTACGTCAGAGAGGTTACAAAGCGCACACTGATCGGCGCAGTGCGCAGGGCGTACGAGCCCGGGTGCAAGTTTGACTACGTACTGGTGCTGGATGGCAAGCCCGGAATCGGCAAGAGTACCCTGCTGTCGACCTTAGGCGGCGAGTTCTTTAGCGACAGCCTGAGCCTTACGGATACGAGGGACAAAACTGCGGCGGAGAAGCTGCAGGGCATCTGGATCATGGAGATCGGAGAGATGCAGGGCACCAGGAAGGCAGATATCGAGGCAATGAAGAGCTTTATATCCTGCCAGGTCGATAAGTACAGACCGGCCTACGGTAAGACGGTGGAGCACAGGCCCCGCACGGCGATCCTGTGCGGTACGACTAACAGCATGACGGGGTTTTTACGGGATACGACCGGGAACCGCCGCTTCTGGCCTGTCATGGTACCGGGCGGCGGCGTAAAGAGCGTCTGGGATATCACGCCACAGGAGCGCGATCAGATCTGGGCGGAGGCCCTTGGCCTGTACGCATGCGGTGAGCAGCCCTATCTGGATCCGGAGATGGAGAAGCAGGCCCAGGCGGAGCAGTTTAACGCACTGGAGTACGACGAGCGCACCGGGGACCTGATCGAGTACTTGGATACCCTGCTGCCGGAGGACTGGTACGACAGAACGCCGGAGGCCCGGATCGATTTCTTCCAGAACAGGGATAGCCTGTCTGCAGAGGAAGAGTGCACGCTTAAGCGTACAAAGGTCTGCAGCATGGAGATCTGGCGGGAGTGCCTTGGAAGGTCTAAGCGTGACTGGTCAAGGTCCGACAGCTACGACATCGCAAGCCTTATGGCACGGGTGCCCGGCTGGGAGCGTACCGTCATGCAGCGGATGCCCGGATACGGCATGCAGCGGCCTTTTGAGAGGGTTTAGGATGATGTATACAAGTCTGTATACAACTCGTCGTTTTTGTATACAAGTGCCCTTTTTTGTATACAACTCAGGGTGACCGGTTTTTGCGATTTGTATACAAGTCGTGGGAGTTGTATACAACAGTTGTATACACGTGAAAGCCAGTAACGATGCGGCTTTTCGGACTTTTGTATACAAGGTAACAAGATTTCTATATGGAGTATTTATATAATACCTAAAATGTAAAATATATTATACATATACGCGTAAAACGGATGCTCATACGCGCGAAAGAAGCAGAAGTTGTTACAGGAGGGAAAAATGGAAAAAGACGTCGAGGCGTATGTCAGGCGAGAGGTTGAAAAAATGGGCGGGAAGCTCTTGAAGTGGGTCTGCCCTGGCAATGACGGCGTGCCGGATCGGATCCTGATGCTGCCGGGTGGCCGGATATGGTTTATCGAGTTTAAGGACGACGGCGGGAAGGTGAGCCCGCTACAAACCTACTGGATGGACGAGCTGTATAACCTGGGCTTTTCGTCTTTTGTGGTCCGCGGGATGGCGCAGGCGAAGACACTGATCGGCCTGCTGCAGGATCGCCGGTCGGAGGAGGCGGGAGATGATTAAGACAGTATGCGCGGGGTGCGGGAAGGAGATCTGGCAGTACCTGAGTCAGCTGCGGAGATCAAAAGAGCATTTCTGCAGCAGGGCATGCCACATGGCAAAGATGAACGCAGAGCTTAACCCGTACCGGATGACCGACGAAGTACGATCTGCGTTAAGTTTGTCGAGGCGTGGCACCGGAGAGCGTAAGACTTACGAAAAGACAAACGGCACGCACGTGCATCGTCTAGTGGCTGAGCAGATACTTGGCAGGAAGCTGCTGCCGGGTGAGGTGGTCCACCACATAAACAGCGACAAAAGGGATAACAGGCCAGAGAACATTATGGTGTTTAAGAATCAGGCGGAGCATGCCAGATGGCATAAGCTGCACGATGGGAGGGAGGTGATCAGCCATGAAGTTTAAGCCGCACGACTACCAGAAGCGGATGATCGAGAAGGTCGTAAGCATGGATCATGTCGGGCTCTTTCTCGACATGGGGCTCTAGGTAAGACGGTGATCACCTTAACCGCGATCGACGAGCTGATGTTTGACCGCTTCGAGGTGTCCAGGGTTTTAGTGATAGCGCCGAAGCGGGTGGCCGAGGATACATGGAGCCGGGAGCACGCGAAGTGGGACCACCTTAAAAGCCTGCGGGTGTCTGTGGTGGCCGGTACTGCAGCGCAGAGGCGTAAGGCCCTGGCAGAGGATGCCGATGTTTATGTGATCGGCCGCGACAATGTGGTATGGCTTACGCAGGTCCTGCCGAAGTGGGACTTCGACATGGTCGTGATCGACGAGCTGTCGAGCTTTAAGTCTAACCAGGCGAAGCGCTTTAAGGCACTGCGGAAGGTCCTGCCGAGATCCCGGAGGGTCGTAGGCTTAACCGGGACGCCATCGCCTAACAGTCTGATGGACCTGTGGGCGGAGCTGTATCTGTTAGACCGCGGGGAGCGTTTAGGTACTACGATCGGCGCATACCGCGAGGAGTACTTTAGGCCGGGGAAGACTGACGGGCACCACGTTTTTAGCTGGGAGCCCCGGAAGGGATCCCAGGAGAAAATCCAGAAGCTTATCGCAGATATCTGCGTCAGCATGAGCGCGGAGGACTATCTGACTCTGCCGGAGCGGATCGACGTAGAGGTGCCGGTTAAGCTTAGCGCTGACGAGCGGGCGAAGTACGAGACGATGGAGCGGGAGCAGATCCTGACCTTAGACGGAGAGGATGATGCTGTGGTGGCTCTTAACGCTGCAGCGGTCATGGGTAAGCTTCTGCAGATGGCCAACGGAGCAGTGTATACAGAGAGCGGCGGGGTGATCCGGATCCACGACGAGAAGGCCGACGCGCTGGAGGAGATCATAGACACGGCAGGAGAGCCGGTCCTGGTATTTTACAGCTATAAGCACGATAAGGATGCGATCTGCAAAAGGATCAAAGGGGTCCGGGAGATCAAAGGCCCGAAGGATATCGCTGACTGGAATGACGGCAAGATCCCGGTGCTTTTAGCGCATCCGGCATCTGTGGGCTACGGCCTTAACCTGCAGGATGGCGGGCACGTGATCGTCTGGTATGGCCTGACATGGTCGTTAGAGCTTTACCAGCAGGCTAACGCTAGGCTGTACCGGCAGGGCCAGCAAAAGCCCGTGATCATCCACCACCTGATCGCAGAGGGCACGGTCGACGAGCAGGTGATACGGGCGATAAAGCACAAAGATACGTCACAGGCGGCCCTTCTGGCTGCCTTAAAAGAGAGAAATTATAACAAGATTTAACTTTTCAAGGAGGGACAGGCATGACAAAGGCAGAAGTAAAGCGCAGGCTTAACGCGATCAGCTGGCTGGATGACGAGCTTAAGATCCTGGACGCGAAGATCGAGCGCTACGAGGTAATGACGCAGGGGCATGCGATCCGGTACGACGTGGACAAGGTGCAGACGTCTCCGTCTGATCCGGTATCCGTTGCGATGGAGAAGCTGTACGAGCTGATGGGCAAGCGTAAAAAGGTGCAGACGAAGATGATCAAAGCTGTGGCGGAGGCTGCGGATCTGATCGACCTGGTGGCGGACACTAAAGGCCGGCTGGCTTTGCACTACAGGTATATTGACTGCATGAGCTGGCGGGCTACTGCAGAGCGTATGGGCTACGCAGAGCGGCATGTTTACAGGCTCCATGATGACGCAATAGACGAAATTTTCAAAAAAGTCAGTAAATGTCAGTAAATGTCAGTTCGTAAAGGTGTTAACATGTAAACTGGTCGAAGACCAGGAGCTGGAGAGCTGATAAGACGCGGGCGCGTCGGGATGGAGGTCCTTATGGTATGCTGGGCATGCGGGAAAGAAGCAACAAAGTCGAGGTTTGATTTAATACCGGAGGACTTTAGACATCCAAAGGACTGGTCTGGCCGGGATAAGTATAGGGCCTACTGCGACGAGTGCTTCGCAGCCGTGCTGGCTGAGGAAAAGAAGGAGCGAGAGGAGTATATCCGGCTAAAAAAGCGGCAGATGCTCCGGGCGGCCTGCGAAAATCTGGAGAAGCAGGGCGTCGATATGTACGTCTACAAGGATGCGATCGAAGCGGTAGAAGAAGTTATGGCAGAGAAGCCAGACAACTTCGACAGCTCGTACGAGGTGATCGCGGCGATCATGCTGGTGCATAATCGTATACGCGCCAAGATGCAATACAAGGTGGCCGGCTATCAGGTCGACTTCCTGCTGCCGGAGCTGCGGGTCGTTTTAGAGATCGACGGCGACCGGCACAAACACAGAAAAGCTTACGACTCTGCGCGAGATGAAAAGATAAAGCGAGAGTTAGGCGGGTACTTTGAGATCGTGCGGATAAAGACAGAGTACCTGGATAAAAAGGCAGAAGCGCTGCCTACAGCGATCGATGCGGTGATAGCGGCCCGAGAAAAGGGCCACATAAACTGGCGAGAGTTGTATGATTAGCGTTTTTTGCACGGGTTCCTCCGTGAGAGGCGCGTCGGGCTCCATCCCCCGGCGCGCTTTTATTATGCGACGATAAGGGAGGCTTATGGCTGCAAACAGATGGGATCCGTGGCTGACCGAAGACGGCCTGCTTAAGATCCAGGGCTGGGCGCGGGATGGCCTGACGGACAAACAAATAGCACACAATATGGGCGTGGCATGGTCGACGCTTAAGAGCTGGAAGACGCGCTTCGATGATCTGGCAGAAGCTCTGCGCAAGGGTAAAGAGGTCGTCGATCGCGAGGTCGAAAACGCATTATACAAGCGGGCGCTGGGATACTGGGTAACAGAGACAAAGACCACGACACTTCCTGATGGAGCAGTCAAGGTAGAGGAGATCAGGAAGCACGTGGCGCCGGATACGACCGCGCAGATCTTCTGGCTAAAGAATCGCAAGCCTGACCAGTGGCGAGAGAAGAACGACTTAACCCTGACGCCGTCGAACGGCGTGCTGGAGTCGCTGATGGAGCTGCACAAAAATGGCGACGGTAAAGTGGAGTCCTAAGCAGCGGGAGCTGATCACAGCGCCGTACGATCATACGATCGACTGGATGGAGGGGACGCCGCGATCCGGGAAGACTACGGCTGCGATCGCACGCTTCGCAGATCATCTGATCCGGTGCCACGACACTAACCATCTGGTTACAGCATACAGCGCAGAGCAGGCGTACCGGCTCATCATCGACGGGGACGGCTTTGGCCTGCTCCATACCTTCGCCGGATACGTTAAGCCGTCACACGATGACGAAGGCGCGCACCTTTTGATCACACTGCCGGGCGGAGAGGTCCGGAAGGTCTACTGGAAGGGCGGCGGAAAAGCTGACAGCCACAAAAGTATCACCGGTATGTCGCTGGGCTCCGTCTATTTTTGCGAGATCAACCTGCTGCACCTGGACATGATCCAGGAGTGCCTGCGCCGGACATACGCCGCTAAGGATCGCTGGCATATCGCGGACTGCAATCCGCCGGCGCCGCAGGATCCGGTTATAAAAAACGTGCTGGAGATCCAGGACTGCAGGTGGATGCACTGGACCTGTGAGGATAACCCGGTACTGACGCCGAAGCGCCTGGAGGAGATCCGGACAGCCTGCGAGAAGAGCCCGTTTTTGTGGAAGCGTGACTGGCTGGGCGAGCGCTGTATCCCGCAGGGCGTGATTTACTGGATGTTCGACCCGGCTAAGCACATCCTGCCGAAGATCCCGGACGAGGGCGCTAAAGTCGAGATGTACTTCGCCGGTGACGGTGGCGCAACAGACGCGACCAGCATCGGGTGCTACGTTGTGCAGATGCTATCTACAGGGCGGCACCGTCTTCTGCGGGTCGGTAACTGGTACTACGACGGCGGGCAGATGGCGATGTCTGACCAGGCGAAGCATATCTGTGGCGAGTTCATCCCGGCGATGCGGCAGAAGACCGGGATGCGCGAGAGCGGCATAATGATCGACCCGGCCTGTAAAGCTCTCCGGCTGGAGATCGATAAGTTGGGGTACAATACGTCCCGGGCTGACAATAACGGGCATGACATAAAGGGCACCAGTAAAGGCATAATGTGCGGCATCGAGATGCTGCAGAGCCTGATAAACGATGGTCACTACTTTTGGGTCGACGATGAGCGGTACGGCGTAGAGCCGGCGCTTAAGGAGTTCGGTCTGTACTGCATAAACGAGACGACCGGGGATCCGGTAGACGCGTACAATCACACCTGTGACGAACAGAGGTATAGTTCTACTTACTTTTGTAAGGCCTATGGGTATTGGTAAATCTCTATTTACTGATGTGCGCCGATATGCTATAATATACTTCGGGAGGTGATTTTATGGACAAACCGAAGTATATCGAGTATAACGGGTTGAAGTTCTGCCGGGATGATCGGACTGGATACTACTTAAACAGCACGATCAGGAAGCGCTTGCACAGGTATGTCTGGGAGTGCGAGGTCGGGCCGATCCCGAAGGGCTACCACGTGCACCACATTGACGGGGACAAGGCAAACAACGATCTGTCGAACCTGTCAATAATGACCAGCACCGGGCACCAGCGATTACATGGGCAGGAGCTGAAGAGAAAAGAGAAGAGCCGCGAAAACATAAAAAAAGCGACAGCAGCGGCTCCGGCGTGGCATCACTCCGAAGCAGGCAAGCGCTGGCATGCTGAACACATGCGAGGCTTCAAGCAGCCGCGGACGAAAAAAGTCTGCGATCAGTGCGGGCAACACTACGAAGGCACGGCCGGCCAGCGTTTCTGCTCAAACGCTTGCAAGTCTGCCTGGCGGCGCGCGCAGGGTCTCAACTCTGCAGAGCGTGTATGCGAGATCTGCGGGAAGCGCTTTATAACGCCGGACAGATATAGGCCGTCACGTTTTTGTTCTGTTGAGTGCGAAGGGAAAAACCGAACACGGATAAACATAGACAAGCGGGCACGAGGAGTTCCGCTTCGCGGGAAAAATAAAAAGCACACTGGGGCCGGATAATACCGGCCCTTTTTGGTGGCATGAATGGGACTTTTTGAGAGGTTAAAAAGAGCGATGCAGCAGATCGGGGCTAACACGAGACTGGGGACGGAGTATAAAAGCATCTTTGACCTGCAGGGCGTTCCTGCGTTTAACCAGTTCTACAACATCGGGATCTTCCCGTGGAAGTATCTGTACCGTGGCTTCTATAAGCCGTGGCACCTGATCCCTGCACCGACGATCGCGGATCCGGAGCATAAGCGTAACATGGCGTATCTTAACCTGTCTAAGGCTCTGTGCGCAGAGCTGGCCGGCATGGTCTGGACAGACCAGTGCGATGTATCGGTATCGATCGAGGGCGTAGAGGGCGACGAGGATCCGCTGGATGCCTTTGTGCGTGACGTGCTGGAGAAAAATAACTTCCAGCGCAAAATGCCGGAGGCGATCGAGCAGGCTGCTGCCCTGGGCGGCGAAGCGATCAAAGTGTGGCACGAGGTCCGCAGGGACAAAGAGGGCAACGAGGTGCCGGAGAGCGATCAGATCCGTCTGGGCTTTGCGATGGCTGACCAGTTCGTGCCGACGCAGTGGGACAGTGCTAAGGTCGAGGGCGGGATCTTCGTGACTAGACAGGCCCGCGGCGGGTACTACTACACCCTGTTAGAGTGGCACGAGTGGGACGGCACGACCTACGTGATCCGCAATGAGCTTTACCGGTCTGAGATCCGGAAGGAGGGCGTCGGGGAGGATCAGGACATCCTG
>Ga0326511_10000493_pt1 | contig 34634 bp, 53 predicted proteins | sample 0_2496_0518_D_FD_203701 | JGI IMG/M metagenome (GOLD analysis project Ga0326511, IMG submission 203701) | Bovine rumen microbial communities from UC Davis, California, United States - 0_2496_0518 | ecosystem: Host-associated > Mammals > Digestive system > Stomach > Rumen | place: USA...
TTGTTAAATGTTGATATTATAGGATATATAACATATGTTATATTATTTGTTTAAAAAAAATAAAGACCAGGAAAAAAATGTTCCTGGTCTAATAAAATACTTTTACTCAATAAGTCTACAATAATGTTAAGATAATAAAAAAATTTTTAAAAACGTCATTAGGTGTATTTTTTAAATTATGAGTTTTTTACTTCCCGTTTTTCACATTCTCTGCTACTTTACTGGAAGGTGTAGACATACATCATCGTAATTCTTTCTGTTTATATCCTCTCGGCAATCGTTTTCTTTTGAGATTCTTTTGTTTTATTTTCTCAAGATACTCTTTTGCCTTGTCTTTCATTGCACAAACCTCTTGTAGATTCTTTTAGTTTTATCAGATATGTCATGCTTGTTTCTTTTTTGATTTAACCGCACTTGTCTTTCAAGTAACTCATCGGTTAAACCTTCTTTTTCTATTTTTTCCTTAATTTTCTTTTGTTCACGATTTATAAAGTGTTCTCTAATGTGATTTAAAAATTTCATCATTATTCCCCCAATCATTCTTTTGTAACAATACAAATTCCATCTTGACTTATTTGTGAAATATAATGTGCCTCAAGAGCAAATGATCTATCTTGAAGATGCCCATAATATCCGTACCCATCACGACTACCTAAACTATTTAATGCTCTCACATATTTTGTAACTGTATTAATTCTATCTAATACTTCATAATGTCCAAATATATCTCCATAAGAACATTCTCCTTGGCATTGATAACCGATGTGAGTCAGCATTGCTATGTTTGGTTGGCAGATTAATTCACCAAATTTTTTAAATCTTTCTTCATTTGTGCTTCCTAGACTTTTGAATGAAACCCATTTTGCAGTTAATTTCACATTATGTTCTTTAGCTGCTTTTGCTATAGCAGTAAGTAAACCTTGATGGTCAGTTCCATCAGACCCAGTTCCAGCCCATCCTGCTAATGTTGATTCAGGAATATCTATTCCGAATTTTTTAAGTAATTGTCTAACTGAATGAGGTCCACAATTATAAGGATTTATCTGACCGAGATATCCGCTTCCTTGGTTTAGGAAGTGTGGTTGACTCACATATGGTGATTTACATTGTTTTTTGAACCAGTTTGTGTTTATTCCAACTGCTTTTGGTAACTCTCCAGTTTTAAAGTAGTAAATTACACAATAAGCGAGCATATAACAATAACATTCTGGTGAAATATCTATATTCCCCCATACTGCACAAGATGGCATTTTATGATTTTTCTGCACATACTGGATTAATTGTTTGCTCCAATTTACAATAAAGTTTATTGGAATATTCTTTTTAAATTTATCTCCGCTAGGAGTTTTGCTTTTACTGAATTTAATTGATTTAATATTCTTTTTTGGATTTACAATACTACAAGCAAAATAATAAGCCCATTTATAACTATGGGCTAATTCATTTTCTTCTTTAACAGATTTTAATTGTTTTTTAGCTATTTTAACAATTTCCTCATAAGAAACCATAAACTTTCACCTCTTTTGTTTAAATAAATAATTTTCAGTATACTCATTTACAATACATCTATTTCGTGATAGATAGTTGCATTTCTCAATGTCACCATTGTGTACTTTGCGAAAGCAACAACCATCACAATGATTTTCTTCTGTCATCTCATATTTTACCTTTATTTTGTTATTACAACATATTCATCAAAATTATTATTCAAAAATAAAACTACTCCCAAATTACCCACGCCGAGATTATTGCTGATTGTTTCAGCATATTTTAAAACTCCATTCGTGGTTTCTATATCTACGTGTGAGTTATCAGGGTAGATTTTCGTGATGTATCCTTTTAGTAATGCGGGTTTTTGGTTGATTATTGTTTCTACAATGGGTGTTATTTGTTCGTCTAGTCTGGATTCTTTTTTCATAGTTGGAATTTCCTCCTTTTATTGTTTTTTTTGTACCGTATATTTCTTGGGACAAGGTACGGGTGATATTTATATAAAAGCTGAATGTATGATTCTATCAGAAACATACAGTATAGAAGATTGTTATAAAATTGGATTTAAAAATACTACTTTCTCAACACATCCCGCTTCTCAAAGTGGAGTTAATATTACTGATAAAACAGATGAAATCGTTACTTTTTATGGGAGCGGTAGCTGGGCATCTATATCTCAAACAATACTAAACTCTTCTAATGATTGGGAATTCAGTTTCACAGTATTAGGAAATCAAGTAACTGGTGGTGGAGTTTCATTTGGTATTCAATTAGATAATGAAGTTTCATCAGTTGATAGGAATACTCTAAGATTTGAAACAAGAGACTATTATGGTAGAAAAGTAATAAATCTGTTCATTGGCAGTTCAGAGTATGGACATGGAGATATGACTTCAAATCCACAATCATATGATGTCAAATTTGTCAAAGAAGGTACAACTGTGAAAGGATATGTTGATGATGTATTAATAACAACTGTAAACAATTTAGCATGGTTAAATGACCCAATGCATATACTAATGAGAACCTGGGGAAGTAATACTACATTTTATCAAACAATTAGTAATTTCAAAATTAAAAAATTATAATGGTTTGATTTTAATATCTTTGATTGTAATATTACTGTTTGTTTCAATTGTTAATAATTTAGACGGAGTAATGTTGCCAGTATTATCAGTTAATGTTTCATTATTAAATTTACATGAATATATACCATTTGAATAAGTACATTCTATGTAATTATCAGCATTTAATTCAGAGATTGAATTAAAAGGATTTTGAACATAACTTCCATTGTATCGTTTTAATAAACTCATTTGTCCATTGCTTCCAGTTTGACCTATGAACATTTTGTTATTTGCATCTGTTCCAATATGGACACTTGCCGTTGCACTACTCCTTGAAGCTGGAACAATGATTGCAGAAACTTTAAAAGCAGATGGTAAATCCACATTATAATTTGTTGTAGTGCTAACAGAATTGACATAGAAGATACAGTCTTCAATATTGTATGTTTGAGTTAGAATTATACGTCAAACAAGATAACATACGATTCTTGGGAAAACATACAGGACAGTTATATATAAAAAGTTCTGTAAGTGATCTATCTGACATTGTGAATTTGATTGATGCATGTTATTATAATCCTAATACTATGACTTCATCAACTACATTATCTATCTCAGATATTCCAACAAATTTCAAAGTAACGTTTAAAGCAAAATCAACAAAGACATCATATCTTGCAATTGGTGAAAATTCAAATAATTTGTTCTTGTTTGGAATAACTGGTGCAAATGGAACTGCAACTGGAATATATGTTAGGGAAAACGGTTCATATACAGATGTTAGTCAAGATAGTGTATTGTCTCCAAATATTGAATATGAATTTGAATACACTTACATTGATGGGGTACAAACATTGAAAGTGGACAATCATACATTCACAGTAAATAACAGTAACATAACTAGTAGAAATTATGTCTATTATGATAGTAATGGTGGAACATTATCAGAATTACTAATAATTCCATTATAATGGTTTAATTTTCATATCTGAAACTGATACTGTCTTTGAATTTGTATAACTATGTAACATTAAATGTAGTGGATTAAATGGAACATTTGCATCTACTCGTAAAGTATCGTTTGCATATAATTTAAAATTACCATTATTATACACAAATCGAACTTTCATATCTGTATTTGCAGTATAAGTTCCATTTCTATCACATCCAATTACATCACCATTACTTGCAATGATAACGGCTTCTATTGTAGTATATGCTCCAATTCTAACCATACTGTTACTTGAATTATCATTATCTACTTTTAAACCAACACTAAATCGATTATTAACAGTTGATTTAAGATTTCCTTCAATTTCATAAGAATTACAATCGGTTGGAAGTTCAAAAATTTTATATTTTGAATCTGTTGAATCAAAAGTATGTGAAGCAGATAAGTTTGCTTCATAACAATCTTCAATATGGTATGTTTGTGATAATGACTTGCAATTTGCTTGAATATATAAATCACCTGCATGTTTTCCCAAGTAAGATACAGTAGCCACACCAGTATTATCAGTAACATCAGTTAAAGTTTCAATCAAGCTATCATCTGACTGTTTTCTCACTTCAAAAGTTACTGTTTCACCACTAACACTTGCTGGTTGTCCTTGACTTGTTAATTGAGCAGTTATAGTTGCAGTTTCTCCAGCAACTATAATGTCTTTGTCGCTTGTTATTGTGATGCCGTCGAAATCTACATCTTCTCTTAATAGGTTGCTTGGGTAATTTTTATCAATGTATAATTGGGTTGTTCCTTCTGGAATTAAAAAATACTCAAAAGAAGTACAGCCATCAATCCAAGAACTAGTATAGTTAATTATAGAATTTGCAGAATCCCAATTCAATTGAATAAAAGTCAAACCAGTACAACCGCTAAAACAACCCCATCCTAAGGTTGTTATACTATTAGGGAGATTAATAGAAGTCAAACCAGAACAATCTCTAAAACAAAACCCCTCTAAAGTTTTTAGACTATTAGGGAGATTAATAGAAGTCAAACCAGTACACTCCCTAAAACAACCCACTTTTAAGGTTGTTATACTATTAGGGAGATTAATAGAAGTCAAACCAGAACAACCGCTAAAACAACCCCCTCCTAAGGTTGTTATACTATTAGGGAGATTAATAGAAGTCAAACCAGTACAACCTTTAAAACAATCAGTTTCTAAAATTGTTATTTCACCAAGAATATTTACATCATAAACTCCACTACTCGCATAAGTATGTTCTAATCTTCCAGCAGTGTAATTTATTACAGAACCATCCCCAAAACCAACACTTAAACTATCATCACTAAAAACAAACGGAGTAGCACTTCCTGTTCTAAAACTATTACCAGTAATAGTGAATATCATATCTCCAACAGTAGCAATATTTATATTTTTAAATTCTGAAATAACCGTTTCACAAGATGCATAAACAGTATACTCTCCAATACTGCTCCAAGAATGATGTAATGTAGCAACACCATGTTCATCAGTAGTGGCAGTACCTAATAAAGTTTCGCCCTGATAAAAATTAATAACTTTACTAGCAACACCACTTCCTGCACCATCATCATATTTAGCAGTTAAAAGCACATCACTATTAGGAAATGCTTTATTAGCAACAGTTAAAACAATATTCTCAGTACCACGAATAATAAGGTCTTTGTGATTAATACGGATATTAGCATTAAAACTAACAATATTATTCATATCTAAAGTTTCAAAAGGAATATTAACATCTTCATCTTTCTTTAAAGGTATTGTTAACTCTGTAACAATTACATCATCACTATCTAAACCACTAACACCCACATCTTCAGTACTTATGATTTTCAAATCAATGAAATAGTTACTGTTAGGGAAAATGGGATTGATTAATTTCACAGTACCTACATTAGATAATGTTTCATTTGTAATTAATATTCCATTGTCTAATACTGTTGCTTCATTAAAATTAAAGACATAATCCCCATATTTTCCAGTTACTGTTGAATTAGTAATTTGAATGTTTTCATTGAATAATACGTTATCACGAAGTAATGAAACTATTGCATTAAAATCACTTACGTTTAAATTATCTTCAATATTTTTATAAGGTATCATATTTTTAATCCTCCTTTTTTAGTCCCAATTAAATGATTTACTACTGCCATTGCAAGTAAAAACAATTGAAATATTATCAAATTCAAATTTACTTATATCTAAATAAATTACACCGTTACGATTACTATACTTTGTTAATTCACTAACAACAACATCATCATTCTTTAAAACAACTTCTGCTTCCACATTATACAAACTACTACTATTAAAACCGTCATATAAATAGAAAACAAGGAAATTTTCATAATCAGTATAATAACTATAATCCAAGCTTAAAACAGGTACATTCTCATCACTAATGAAATATATTGTTGTATCTGGTTTATTTTCACAGATAATGCATTTGTTTTCAAACACTTTATCATTAGAATTAGTTGACTCTATTTTATCAACATAAAACAAAGGATATATTTTTAGAATATCCTCCATATTTTCAGTTTTAATGAAAGGATAATTGGTTAAATCTTCTATTCTGACTTTTAAATTTACTTTTACTTGTTCGTGGAATTGTTGTAGTTCGTTATGGGATATGTTTGTAAAATACATTGTTTTAATCCTCCCATTCCATTGTATTTATGGGATTCTCCAAGCCACTGTCGGCTCTTGTAACCCTTACATTTTCCTTGAATACTTTATTAACATCAGTAACCATATAACATAAGGCCCTACTTTCAGCATTAGGTACTGGGGAAGAATAAACACATGTTTCAATGTTCTTATAATAATACTTTGCAAACAAATGTGCTTGATTATTAAAAGGAGCATCGCAAAACAATGCTTTTTCATCAGACATTAAATAATCATGAGTAAGAGTATTTACTTGAGCAGATAAACCACATTTGAATAATGCTTGAGCAGAACCAATATTTTTCTGTTCAATACATAATGTTTCATCACGATAATCAATATCAAAAATACTATTCTTGATACTTGCTTCTCCATCAATCTGATACAAGAATGCAACATTGTTTTTATCCACATAATCCAAATCATTATTAAGATACTGGCAATTATCAACACTTAACTGTCCACCATGGAATATGCAGGAATGGTTATTTATAAACATTGAGTTTTGAAGTATTGTTGTGAAATCAGTATCTATAGATAAAGATTCTAAGTCAATATCGCATAGGATTACACTTCCATTGTTATTGTAATTTGTTGATATGCAATTTGTGAATTTGCAGTTTGTTGCATTTAATGTTGAGTTTAATCTTTGTATAATGCAAGGGTCACCTACATTAAACAATACTGAATCCACTCTCCAATTAACACCTTCATTTATAATAAAACTATGATTGTTTAAATCCACATTATGTTGATTTCCAATTAATTTAACATCATGATTAATAATAATATCAGATGTTAAACTAACATCACTAACCAACTCAATAACACGGCAACCATCAACAGCATTCATCTCAACAAACAAATCACTAGCAGAACTAATCTGTTTAAAAATACAATTTAACTCAAAACTATAAGTATACTCCATCACAGTATCAGTTTCATCAACATGCAAAGTCAAATTAATATTAGAATCAGTTAACTTATCAATCAAATCCAATTTAAAACTATTACTACTAAAATCAACAGGAATCTCATCCCCATTATAATAAACAGTACCAGTTTCCAAACCAGTAAAACCAGTAGGAATAGTTAAATTAACAGTATTGACCTTTGAAGCAATAACTGGTTCATTAATCAAAATAGGAACAACATTCTTAATAAATCGTGGTTTAATATAATAACTACAACCATCAAAAGTTATTTTCACAACCCCATTAAAGAAAACACCGTCATCCTCAAGAACATAATCTGATTTACCATCAACGATTGTAGATATTGCAGAATACTCTCCAAACTCAAACAACACATTACCTGTAGCAGTAGAACCATCCAACATTTGAACATTAAAAGTATGCTCCTCTTCAGAATTATAGAACAAACTTAAATTTTTCAAATCATCAGAAACCCAAGTTAATCTCTCAAAACTAAAACTAGAATAACAATTAGTCAAATACACATACAAAACAACACTTTCTTCAGAAGTAACAAAAGTAATCCTCTTATCATTTACAGAAGCATCAACATCCAAATAATTACCCTCTGAATCAGTGAAATAATAACCTCCACACCATAGATTATTCCTGACAACAAAACTAAATGTATGATCATCCTCATCAATACTATGAGAAACAATACAAAAATCATACATCACAGAATCAAACTCATCAGCACTTATCTTTGAAGTATCAATACTATGCAAAGTATTAACATCACCATACTTCAACAAATTACTATTTATATCTTCAACAGTTAAAAAACTACTCATTTAATCATCATCCTCTAACTCATCATACTCACTATCATCATTTAAACATGTAACACAACCAGTCAATTTATCAATACTGAATTGTTTACCCCGAAACTCCAAGAAAAAATCAACACCCCTATCAACAATACGATTAAAAACAATTTTAAAATCAGCATCCCATTGCTGCTCAGGAGGAAATTGCAATCTCAACTGAGAACACAATTCATCATCAGTGAAAAAAGGACTAATACTCATAATACCAACCACACAACATCATGACCCAAAATAAATTTTTTATTCAAAATATCCCTTGTTACCTCATCAGCAACTCCTAAAAAACCATCATTAGCAATATAAGGATTATCACTTGTCAACATATTATCTTGCACATCAAAATCCGTGACAAAAACATATAACTTAACATTATAAGCTTCTCTAAGAAGATTAACAGTAATCCCACCGAGACTTTCATAAATAATTCTTTTACGATAATCATCATCAGATTCATCAATTTTTCGAGTAACACCATACTCTTTTCCATGCAGATCCAAATATTTTCCTGTAGCTTCCTGTAAAAAAAATTGAGAAAAAAAATCTTCATCTTCAAAATTATCTAACCATTCACCAACAGTATTATCTAATACTTTTCTCAGTTGATTATCTGGTTGCTGTATCGATGAATTAACAGGTAATAAATCGAACATTGCTTCTCCATTTTCAGACAAAAAACATCCCCTCCAAAATTATTTAATTAACAATAGTTTGATTAATAGTTAAACTACTTAATTTTAAAACTTCATCATCATCAACATCAAGGTCCTGTAACTCTTGCTCTGTAGTATCATCAATAATCTGTACTGATTCAACATTCGCATATAACTCAAAAGTAGAGTATAAACTTCTTGCAAATAATGTTTCACCAATCCATAATCCTTCAAATTCAAAACCTAATTCGGGACTGCCTCCATCAAAAATAGCATAAGCAATATTTGAAAGTGCTTCTTCAGAGATTTCTTCACTGACTTCTAAATTTAATGTTATACTTACATCAACATAGTTAGGTTTAGCTATTTCAAATGTCTGTTTTAAAATAACATTGTTTAAATTTGTGAACTCTTCAGCCACATCCAATAATACTGTGTTAGGTGTAGGTTTAACATTCCCATTAACTAATACTTTTTGAGTATATTCAATATCAGGATTATCAGAATCAACTAATGCAATATCATGCACACCATCAACATTATTTCCTAAATCAAGATAATAAGGAACACTACCAAAATCATTATTTTGAACATGATTTAACAATCTTTTAGAATACTCCTCATCTTCTTCATAATCAGTACCACCAGCAATCTCATTTTCATTAGTAACAACTAACTCAGGAATGTTTAAAATTTCATCATCAATTAAGTTAATCGCACCCATACTACAATTTCCTTCCACACCTTCAGTAGCACATTCAACAGCAGCAACTACATTTGTCTCACCAACAGGAATAATTGCTTCATTTTGAGTATAATACTCCATACCAGTTTCTTCACATACTACAGTAGTGTTTTCAGGAATAATTATCTCTTCAGATATTGCTTCAGGAATGCTGAATGTGACAAAACCTGTTGCTTCACTTCCTAAATCTCTAGGTAAATTTATGTTTGGTTTCGCCCCATGCATATCCAAATATTCTCCTTCAGCAGTTTCAATAAATGCAATTTTTGTGGCTTCATTTTTCTCGTCCATCATCCAATAACTAATTACAGCGTATGCTTCTAATAAGTTTCGGATTTCAGAACCTTCATTAAAATCAGTTACTTTAGATTCACCTACTTCTAATTTTAAAGCATAAAAATTAATCATTTGTTCTAAAATATTCTCTCTACTTATTTCTTCACCAAGGATATTATAAAAAGATTCATCTGCTATCGCCATATTTTAATACTCCTCTATTGTTCCATTATCACTAAGTACATAATTCATATCTAACTCAGTGTCATCATCAAAAAAGACTGTTATTTTAATATCAACACCTTTTTCAATATAATTTAAATTTATTGTGAAATCTGCATATCTGGGGTCTTGTTTTAAACAATTTTGTAATTCAATACTCATAAATTTTAAAGTGGTTTCATTTTTCCGCCAGCCCAAAAATCTATGTAGTACACTACCGTACTCTAAATAAAATTCACTTAAACTTCCTAAAATAGTTTGTAAACGTTTTTTGGTTGCTTGAATTAAATTTTGTTCATCATTAACAAGTTGCATATCTCCATTTTTAAATTCTAATGAACTGTTGAAATCAGTTCCTAATTCACTAATCGCCATTTAGCTTTTCCTCCAATTTAACTGTGACAATATCTAAAACCAACAACACTCGCAGAACTACTAATTCCATGATACACATTACTATCTCCTCCACCTTTTCCAAGTGTCCTCCAATTATGAGTGTTTGTATCACCTGCTTGGTCACAATAATACCATGTACCATTAATTTTCACTCTAACATAAAAATGCCCGTATTTATGCATTATATCTGAAACGAAACCATTACATCTAAACATTGCACAAAGTGTTGCAGCACCATCACCGCAATTATGTCCTTGTTTTTTCCATGCTCCTTCAAAACCATAATCAATTATCTTATTCATACATTCATAACCGTTGTAGACATGGTTTTTATTGTAATGTTCATAAATTGCTGTTGCTCTTTTCAATTCATTTGTAGGATAATTTTTTTGTTTTAATGCAGTTTCAGTTACCTTTTTGATATAAGCTTGGTCAGATTTGTTAAAACCACTAACATTTTTTAAAGTAACTTTTTTTACTGTTGACTTAACTTTTTTCTTTGAAGTGGTTTTTTTAGTAAATGCATCATTATATGCTTTTTCAGCTGAACGTAAATCTTCACGAAATTTAGATAACATAGTTGGAAATGGATTTACTTTCAATTCCATTTTTGCTGTTTTACCATCATTTGTAATTGTGTTCTGTTCAATATACCAGCGATTTAAGACATACCCTCCAAAACGAGTGTAAGTGGAGTTTAATGCTGTAGCTATTTTATCAAAATTCGCTAATTCAAAAACATCTTCTGATAATTCAGTGAATAAAAATTGATTTGTATGCACCAGTTTTAAATTAGGATTACCTAAAGGTAAGGTTATTGTTGCAGAATATAAATCCCTTACACTTTCAACTACTGCATTAGTTGCTTCTTTTCTATCTTTAATATTAACCATTTTCCTATATCCCTCCAAAGTTTTAACATGCTTTAGGGTCTTCTCCTCCTGCTAAAAATTTAGCTGCCATTTCTTTTGCAGAATTACCATAACAAATAGGTATTTTATGTTTAGTTAACCAAGACAATGGATATTTCATACCATACCAGTGTGAATAATCATCATCATGCGCTCTTTCAAGCCATTTGTAATGTTTTCCACCTTTACGAATATCTCCACGACCGCCACGACTTATATTAGTCATTCCTATTACGTTTCTAGACTTATTTCGTTTCAATTTGTTACTAAAAGATGTGTTCAATCCTGCTTCATAGAAACAAGCTTGGTCTGCTCCACCATATACAGTGAACCACACTCCATTTTTAACATTAGCATTGCCCTCTTCATGAGCATGTGAACCCACACCAGTTACTTTAACTTTCCAGCCATTTTTTCTCAATATATTCGCAACATCATTAATGAACTTTTTATCAGTAGAATAACCACGAACATTATCAGAATTTATCCAAACTTCTTTTTTCTTGGTTTTGTAAGGATTGCCAGTTTTTGTTTTTTTACTAGATTTCTTTTTAGCAGCAGAAGATTTTGCAGTTGTTTTTTGTTCAACAGTAGTGTCCATACTTGTTTCTAAACGTCCAAAAATCGCTGCTAAATCAATACCTATTAATTCCCTACTACTAACATATGCTCCGCTTTTTGCTTTATTAGAATTATGAATCCTAACTCCAGTTATCACATTAGTAGTATCGAATGATTGAGACATTTCAGTTATTTCAGCATTAGTTAATAACAAACCAGTATTGAAAAAATCGTCTTTGTGGAATGGTTCTATATGTAATACTCCGAATTTATCAAAAAATACATCAATATATGCACCATTATAAACTAAGGCCCTTATTGCTTCAATATATGATTTTCCCCGAAATATCACAGGATTTTTATTAGTCATTGGATTGAAATTTTTAAGAACTCCACCAAATGCTTTTTCATCATATTGATATGCTGGCCTTAAACCAGATAATGCTTTAGCATATTTTTTTGCTTTAGTTTTAGAAATAGCTCCTACAAGAGGAATGCCTCCACGAGTTATTAAATGTTTTAAAATGCGATGTACTGATTTATTTTTACTAATTAATTCAAATTTACTTTGATAAAATCTACTCCAGTCCTGACATTGATATTCATATAATCCTTCAGATGGATCATAATCAATTCCAATTATCACCCCTCCGAAATCTTCATGTAATGGAGTTGTGATTAATATAGCATATGTTCCAGTAGTTAAATCAAGGTATTGTGGAGATGTGAATGTACTGGTCTTTGTTCTTAAATCAGATTCTTTTATTTGGTATTTTTTCCACACTACATTATTATAGTTTTTCCAGTCAACGATTACATCAGTTTTTGGATTATTTAATCGAGTTATTAGGAGGTATGCATTGTTTGCTGCATAATTCCCAACAACTTTTTCATTAGTTTTAACAATAGCCACCATTTTTAAAACATCCCTATTTTATGATTTTAATAAAGCATTGAATGTTGCTTTATCAACTTTACCATTTACTGGTAATATTTTGTTAATTCCTGATGTTTTAACAACAGTCGCTCCGTTAGCTGAACTGGTGGATAATTTTGTTCCAGTAGGTAAGTTAATATTTTGATTGTTTGTGTTTGTTACTAATTTACCTTGATTTACAATTAATCCACCATTCACGCCAGATTTAGTTATTGTTTTAACATGTATTTTGTTGTATTTTTTCTGGAATTTTTTAACTGCTTTGGTTGTTTCTTTTCCAAACCATCCGTCAACTTGTTTTTTAGTTAGAAACTTGTTCCTGTATAATATTGTTTGCATTAATTTAACACAAGGAACTGTTTTTTTGGTTTTACTGTATTTCAGTATTTTATAGTTACATTTTGCTAATTTGGCATTAACTTTACGTGATGCTTTTGCTTTATTTTTCTTTAAAGCTTTTAAAACATTCTTATTGTCATTTTTGTAACGGAATAAAGTTAAAGGAGTGTATGATGTGAATTCTAAATCCCAAATAGTACTGTTTTTCTTTTCCTGATTCCTTGCAGGGTTAGCACTAATAATATATTGTCCATCAGGAACATCAATCGCATCAGTAACAATCGCCAAAGGAGTCATATTAACATACCACTTATGTAAAACATCTTTAACTGGTCGTTTATTCCACATATCAGTTTTATCAATTAATACTTTCTTAGTTTGAGAATCAATAGCATACTTAATAAGCACACTAACCTTAAAAGTAATTCCACCATAACCATTATTAAAAAAATGATTTTGCCTAGATTTACCCCCACGATTCAAACTAGTAATATTAATATCCATGTCAGGTACAGTCTCAATAGCATCATCACTTAAAATCCTAAGATTCAAATAATCAGTAACATTTGCATGGTCTTTACTAACAAAATCCATTATATTCATAAAACTCATACTGTTCTCCCCGCAGTTTCATTTTCAAAACTTAATCTACGAATGACGGCATCAACAAATTTATTCATACGAGTTTCATCATCCATATCCCCATAGAGGTTAAATACAATGTCTTTACCTCTACTTTTAAGCAAAGTATTTAATTTTTCCATCATTGCATTAGCAGTAACATCATAAGATAAATCTTTAGTTAAATGATCATCTCCAAAACTATCAACAATATCTTTACCTAATACTGAAACTCCTTTCACAACATCTTTTGCTTTGTCAGGTACACGTCTACTCATTTCTGAAATTTCCCATATAAGCATTCTTTGCATTGTACCAGGAGAAGCAATACCTAATGCAGATAAAAAGTTTTTAACAGCATTCACACCGGCATCCCAAAACTTCTGAGGTAATGTAGCAGCCCATTGGCCAACAGCAGATAACATATTTTGTAATTCATTCCATAGTTTGCCAGGTAATTGGCTTATATTTGACATGAAATTATTCACACCATTTATTCCAGCATTGAGAAGATTGCTAACGAATTGTGATGCAAAAGAAATTATTTGACTAATGATTTGAATGATAACCATTGCAATTCTACCAGGTAATGTGTACCACCACACTATGAATCCTATAATTCCTGTAATGATGTTTGTTATTGTGGTTACTACAGCGTTCCATAGTAAACCTCCTAGTGTTGTAATGTAATTCCAGAATCCTTCTAATGCTGCTGTCAACCATTCGATTGCTCCAACAAGTCCAGTATAAATAAATTGTCCTAATTGAACCATACTTTGCCATAATCCATCAATTGCAGCTCTTACTTGTTCATTATTAAAATACAAATAAGCTAAAACTGCAATTAAAGCAATAATAGCCATCACAACTATCATAATAGGGTTCATACTCATTGCAATATTTAATAACCATTGACTAGCAGTCAGTACACCATTCGCTATAGCTGAAGCTATTACTTGTATTTTCTGTATTGCCCACATACCTGCAGACCGTAATGCACTTAATCCTGCTGTTAAAGCATTTTTTCCTGCTGTGAGAAATTCAAGACCTGCAGTTTTAGCTGCACCTCCTACATCAATTAATGTGCTTTTTAAAGTACCTAATTTTTGACCTAATCCTATGAAATCACCAGCATCTTTTAATGTACTCAAACCAGCACCAATTTGACCAATACCCATAAAAATATCAGTTATTGGAGATGCAAAACTTGCTAATGCAAGACTCATTCCAACAAGACCGTTAGTGCTCTCATCTAACATCATGAGGAAGTCCATTCCACCTTTTGCACCTTCTTGGAACATTCCACCAAGATTATATCTACCTCTTTCAAGCATTGCATTAAATGTTTCAAGTTTGTTGTTATATGTGTCCTGCTGACTCATTCCACCCCAATGCTCTTCATTTAATGCTTCTTGTAAAAGTTTAGCTCTTTCTTGAACTGTAGTTCCTTCTTTCAATTTATCTATATGACTTGAAAGAATAGGTGAACGCTCTAACTCAGCAGTATTTCCAGCTAACAAATAATTTGTCATATCTTGCTGTGCTTCAGTTGCAGATTTACCATAAAAACTCATTGCTGAGAAGTAATCCGCTGCTGCAACACCCATATCATTTAAAGCACCCGCAGTTAATGTTGCATCTTTTGCTACTGCTTGTGATAATAAACCTTGCATTACAGTATCATCACCAGGAAGTTTCTGTACTGCAGTATTGATATCTTCAGTTGCTTTAGCAGCTCTTTCCGCACCTACTGCATGCTCTAAAAATGCTTTATTTGTTTCTTGTTTTCCTGCAGATGTTAACAATTCACTCATTTGCTGGCCGACTTCAGATGCACCTGCTTTTAATCTGTCAAAACCTTGACCTATTTGGTCAATAGATTCCATAGCACTAATATTATTCACATCTAAATCAATACTAGTGTCATCTAACTTATCAACTTCAGATTTAGCTTGTTCTACTTTACTAGATTCCAGTTCAATTTTAAGGTCAATCTCATTTGCTTCTAACTGACGTATTTTAGAATCCAATTCATATATTTTAGCATCATCAACACCAACTTCAAGGTTTGCTTTTTCTTGTTTTAATTTTTCTATTTTAGACCTTGTTTCTTCAAGTTTTTGTGAAGCCATATCTATAGCAATTTGAATTCTTTGTTTTTTCAATTTGCCTATAGTTACTTCTAATGCTTCAACATCAGATAACTCTGTTTCAGTTGCAACTTTTACTTTAACTTCCTTTTGAGGCATATTATATCACAACCATTGGTTTTCCTTTATGTTTGTATTTCGCTATCTGGTCTGTTATTTCAAGTATTGCATGATACTGTAGTAAAGTCATATCAGATATGGATTTATTTGTGATTAGATAATTAGTATATAAATGTAATTGTGTTAAATGCTTTAATTCCCCATTTTTAATATTCAAAACCCCATTTGCTTTGTTTCAACCCCACTTATTCTTAATACTTCACGAGTAATCGCACTAACTACTCCAACAGGTAGGCTTAAAATCAAATCTTGGGTAAATGGATTATCTTCCTGTGTGAACAAGCATTTGTTTAATATTTTCACACATGTTTCAAGAGTTATTTTTTCTAAATCAATATTTCTCAATTCTTTCAATGTTAATTGTTTAATTTTTGCTTTTGCAACAGTAATATTTCCGTTTTCATCTGGGTATGATACTTTAATATTTGTTAATTTGTCTTCGCCTAAAAGGATTAAATCTTCAAGGTTTACTTCTTCTACTTCTATTTCGATTTGTTTTTCTTCTTTAGACATTCTAATAATCTCCTAAAAAAAAATTTAAAAAAAAATAATAAAAGAAAAATAGTTTATAAATTTTAAATTTCAACACCATTAACATATTCCATTAATGATTGTGCGATAAAACTAATTTCACGTGCAGTTAAATCTTCAGCACTCATAGTTCCTTCATTACTGGATAATTTCACGCCAGTGAAATGTTTTTCATCAGTGAAATTACCTTCACGATGTTTAACATCTTCAAATATAGAAACTTCCCCTTCTTCAGATTTCATCATTTTAAGTATTTTTTTAAGAGTAATAAAATCATCTACACTACGTGCTTCAATTATTGAAACATCAATAGTATAACCTCCATCACTAGAAGGAGTAGTAATAGGTTCATCAAATGTTTTTTTAACATCAGAATCTATTTCTTCTTTATCTTTAACTTCAGTAGCCCTTAATAATTGAAGTTTATAATCTCCACACTGGAGAGTTATTCTTTTATCAGCCATAATCTTATTCCACCTTGATATTTATTGATAAATTAATTTTAGTAATGACATCTGCAAACACTAATTCAACAAGTTTCACATTAACAGTTTTAGCATCTAATTTTTCAACAGTATACTTGATTGTTTCAACTAATTCTAATCTTTTACAGAATTTTGAATAAAGACTATTACATTCCATTTTGATTAAATCATGAGTTACTTTAAGATTTTTATCCCCAAGGAATTGTCTTAATGCAAAATCATTAACAATATAATCAATTACACGGCCAATGTATAAATCAAGCCCATTTGGATTTGCACTATTAACTACTTCATAAGTATTATTTAATGCATCAATTAAACGTATAACAAAGAATCCCCATCCTACTAATTTTGCTCCTAAGTCAATAGGTGTTCCATCATCTGCGGTTGCAAATGTGTATGATGTTCCAAGACTGGTAACTTCAGGCAATTCTTTTGCAGTTAAACTGTTTCCAACAGGTAATGTTGAAATAACATATGCAATATATGCTCCTGATTCAAGAAGAGATAATTCTTCCCCTTTAACTCCTAATGGTTGAGTTAAAAATGCACGGCATCCATCACCTAATTTTCCAGATGTAGTTTCATATGATGACTCATTATTCCTAGTTCCTACACCTACCCATCCGAATGGTCTTTTTGCTTTGAATCTTTTAGATCTAAATTCATCAATTGTTTCAATTATACTATCTGTTAATTCCATTGCAACAAATAATAAGTCAAAATCAATGAATTCAATTAAATCAAATGCAGATTCTATTTTTGCTTGAGTTAAATTTCTATTAACATTAATATTGTCCCCACTACCAGTTACACTGGTACAGTTTACAATTAAACATCCGCTAATGTCATTATCTCTGAATATTTGTTTTAATGCGGCGTTTCCATCATATTGAGCGTCATCACCAAATATTGCTTCTGCTTCTGTTAAAGTTGTACAGAACACAGGTTCGTTTATTGTTTCATAATCTTCAAAACAACCAATTAAACAATTAACATCTCTTATTAATGGATTTTCATTTTTTATTTTAATAATCTCGCTTGTTACGTTGATTTCTGGTATTGGATTTGTCAATTTATTGTCCTCCTTAAATAATTAATATAATATATGGGATAATTCCAATGCTCCCATTACTCCCCATTTTGTATTAATGGATTGATTCATTAATTCACTATTTAAAATCTCAGTATCTTTCACATAACCCTCTAAACATCTGAATTCTTCATTAGTAAGGAATTCTTGTATGAGATAATCATGTAATTCACAGCATTTCAAATAAGAATTATTATTAGCTCCTTTTATGTAGAATAAAATAATACTATGAACACTTTTTGGAGTAGTGTATTCAAACTCCGAATTATATTCCACGTCATTTATGTATACATCACAAACTGGTTTTTTACCGAATCCTTTAATATTATCCTCTTGGAAACCGTAGTTGACTTTGTTAAAAATTATTTTATCATTATCATCTTTCAAACCACTCAAATTATCATGCAGCCATTCTGATATTCGTGAAGCTGTTTTGAAATCTGGTGTGATGGTGTCAGACAAATCAAAAATATACTCTATATCAGTTATCATTGATATGACCTCAATGTTTTTGTTAATCCTCTGCTAAGGAAATCATTTGCAGGTATTGCTTTTCTTTTGGTTCTGTATCCCCATGGCATTTTCATGAGTTTACCACTAACTGCTTTACTACCTATTAGTACAAACCATCCATGAGGCGCTGTACCTTCGTCATAATAACCAGTTACAATACTATAATTCTTGTAAATCTGTGAAACAACACGAATACTCCTACGTAACCGTCCTTGGTCGTAAGGAGCTTCAATTTTAATATTATTCTCTAAGTTAATAGCGAATTTATTAGTGGTTTCTTCAAGGATATCGGAGTTTTGAACATATAATTCTACAAAATCTTTTATCTCACCCATTGTCTAACACCTCGCCGTCCTCTTTTTTCATTGTAAGTTTTTGCACGACGGGATTTGACACATTGGTGTTCGATTAAATCAGAGTTTTCAGCATCATTGTTTAAGTATGCTTCAATATATTCATCAAGTAATGTTTGAGCTTTTTGAAACCAGATATCATATTGTACTGGTAAGTCATCATTGCCTTGATATAAACTTAAAACAATATCTGAAGCGCTATGATAAATTGCAACAGTTTTTAATGCTTCCACAGACTCTGTTGGTATTGGCACATAGTTCCTTTTAAGGTTAGATTCAATCCATACTTTACTGTTTTGTATTGCTGTCTCGAACATTTCATCAGGAATATCATCGCTGATATCTCCAAATAAACTGTTCACTTCTTCAGTAGTACAATAGGACATCGTATATCAATCCCATTATTTTATGCATCTTCTAATGCTTTGATTCTACCTTTGATGGTAGTTGCTTTATCATCTGAACCTATTTCTTCTTCTAAAGCTTCGATTTTTCTTAATAATCTACGATTAATATCTGTTTGATTTCCTTCAAGGAAATTATAACTTTTAGCCATTTTAAATCCTCCTTTACGTTATTACGTTAATTCTAAAAAAAACTATGATTATCATACACATTATGCACCTTTCCAAGTTGCATTTATTACATATTGTATATTGGTAGCACCACTCCCTATGGAACTCACCCAAACATAAATCTTACCATCGGTGGTGACGTATCCACTTGCACACCCTGCTGGTGTTGCGTTCCAAGTAGTTACTTGAATTGCCGTTTGTGATGCAGGTTTATAATCGGAGGGTACTGAACCAATACAAGTAAATTTTCCAGATATTGCACTTGAAGCAGAATATTGACCAAAGTATTGGAGAGAAACTACTCCAGCATATTTCATTACTCTACTAACTGTGCTTTGGTGCGAAGCACTTGTCCTTGTAAGAGCCGAATCCATACCTGTTGTGGTTACTGCATTACTTCCACTTGCATCGGTTATCTTTGCCCAGTTGTATAAAGTGTTTGCACCCTTCCGAGTGAATAATTGATTATCAGCAGAGGTGCTATATGTATTACTCCAATTAAACTCGTTTTCAATTGCTGTAACATGACCTTGTTCATCATAAGTCGCTTGTAGTATTCGTTTACTAGTTGGAACGGTAATAGCATTTGAGTGTCCTAATTTACCACCACTGACTTGAATACCCTTCTCAGTATTGGATGTAAGTTTTCCAACAATCCAATCCCATATTTTTGAAAAAGGATATCTTCTATTCATAGGTGACCTTCCACCTACTATTAAATCAGATAAATAATTTGAATCAGTTGGAGTTTCATTAATAATAGTTGTATTAATATTATCCTGTTTACTTCCATCAAGAGCAGTAATTCTATCCCCATGTTCTTGTATGGCAATTTTATTGGTGGTGATTTGAGTAATATCAGTATCTAATACTAATGACTTGCCAGTTACTTTATCTACTTTTAAATCAAGTAACTCATCCACTTCTTCTTTGGTATAATAGTTTTCAAGACTTATTTCAGTAGTTCCCACATCAGTATATGAATCATTTACAAAGAACCATATATGGTATGGTGCTTCTGTACCAACATAATACATTGTTTTGTCTACTGCAACACTTGGGTCAGGTCTTGTTGTAACAATACTGACTTTAATAGTACCTTCTAATGCTCCAATTAAGTCTTTAACTTTCTTTGATGACCATACAGTTGTTGTGGAATTGATGGTGTCATCAATGATTTCTCTTGCAGCAATAGTATTAGCATCAATAGTAATGTTTTGACCTGCAGTTAGATTGTCCTGTTTTCCATTTTCAAGCGCAGTGATTCTTCTCTTAAGGGCAGTATCATCATAACTACCACCCCCACCACCTCCGCCAGATTCTTCAACTTCTTCAATATAACGTAATAACCTGCGGTTAATGTCTTTTTGATTTCCTTTAAGGAAATTATAACCTTTAACCATAAAAATCACTCCCTTTTCCTTTAAAAAAAGGAAATATTAAATGAGAAAAAGATTAAAATTTAATTTCCTTTAACAATAAGGAAACCATTACTGTTTCTCATGTTTAAGTTAGATTCAGCCCAAACGTAATTATCAACAGTTTGAGGTCTGCCAGTTTTATCTTCTTTAATGTTGATAAATGCGGTTGGTATTGGTGTGCCTTCATTGTCAGTGAGGCTAATTCCATCATCTGCTAAAGTTTGAAGTATACTGTATTCTGGGTCAGTATATTTTTCAATAACTGCACCAGGGTTATTAACATCAAAGAAAGCCATGTCCCCATCACTGATTTTATGTGATGCAATATAATTGAAGTTTGGAGTATATTCTTCTTTACGTAATGCTTGTTCGATTTTTAATTTATCAGAACGAGATACAAGAGCAGTATTAGGAACGAAACCAGTTGCATTATCATTAGCATCATATCTCATTTCATCGTCAAGAGTCATTTCGTTTTCAACAATATTGGAAGCAGATGTCCATGCTTTTAAAGTTGCAGTGGATACTCTACCACCATCTAATATTGCAGATGAATATTTATCTTCGAAGAAATCTCCCATTTTAACAGCAGATTCATTTAAGAAAGATAAAAGGTTACTATTATATTTTCCTCTTTGTTTATCACGTTCATTTGCTCTGTACATGAAACCCATAGGTAAAGTTTGTCCACCAACAGTTTGACCTTGTCCGAATTTAATTTCGTTGAAATCAATACCATTGTTAGTGTACATTGGTTCAGATACTTCAACATCACCATTAAGGTAATTAGTGAATAATCCAGTAGGATTTTGTTCTACTGGTAATAAATTTAAGAATTTTAGACTTGCATAAATTCTTTTTTGCACATATAATTCAGCATTCTGTATTTTATCCTCGAATACTGCAGGTAATCCATTAAATGCCATATTATCTTAATCCTCCTATTTTATTCCAACTACAATTTCATCATCACTAGTTTGTCCAATAAGACAAATTGAATCAGATACAGTAGTACCGCTTGAAGCGGTTTTCTTATAACCATCTTTGGTCCATTCAACATACATTCCTGCTGTAATTGCTTCACTTGCTTTCGCAGGAACAGTTCTCACATCAGTAAATGCAGATTCAACACCACATTTCCTAAGTACATCAGCAGATTTAGCTTGATTTTCAGTATAATCTTGAGTTGGATCAACATCATACTCTGGATGGTCATGTGCGAAACCCACGACTACTCCATTAGTGCCGTCTGCTTTTGCAATTAATGTGTATTCTCCATCGTCACCGATGATTGCTACTGCATCACCTTGTTTTACTGGTTTTGCTACACTTGGTTTTTTAGCATCGCCAGTTACACTTACAGTTTCGACGATTGTTACAGCGCCTTCAACTGCTTTTGCAGGGAATGTAATCCCTTTGAAGATATTTAACATATTCTTATGTCCTCCTAATATTTTTCTTAATTTTTGAAATAATTGGCTATACGTTCGGCAGTTCCATTCGGCACACTTTCTCGTTTCTTTTCAGTTTGCACGATTGGTTTTGCTTCACGGTATAAATCTAAAAATGTATCATTGTCTGTTAAGCATAATTTTTTAGCTGCTTCTTTCTGTGAAGGTAGGATTATACCTTTTTGAATGTAAGCATCTACGGTTGCTTCAGCTCTTTCTTCAACTAATTCATCAACTGTTGCTTGTAAACTTTTGATTTTTTCTGCTTGTTCGAGTTTTTCGTTTACTTCATCGTTTAAATTATCAACAGTTTCATTGACTTCTTCGTTTTTGTCTTTTAGTTCTTTGTCTTTGTCTTTTAGTTGTTTTTTGAGTTCTTCGATTTCTTTGTCTTTGTCTTGGATTGTTGTTTCGTAGTTTTCTTTTATTTTTTCGAATTTGTCCAAGTCATTGTTTTCTTCATTTCGTGGTGGGTTGTTTTGTTCTCCACCTTCGTTGTTTTTATTACCCATTTTATGCACCTCAGTTTTTTTTAAGGGATAGCCTCCGCTAACAATGGTAGCATCATCGGAAAAAAAGTAATTATAGTTTTATAGCCGTAGCTAAAAGGAATAAAAATAATATAAAAAAATATAAAAATTAATCTTCTTTGGATTCTTTAATCTTTTTTAAGAGTTCTTCAAACTCGGAGTAATGTTCAGAATCATCTAATACCATTTCATCAGTCATCTGTAAACCCTCCTTATGTAGAATCCTTTATCTTGCCATTCTTTAGTGTTGAACTCTCTTAACAATCCATCTCCAATTTCTTTATCCATGAATTTACGGAGAGAATCATTGTCAGTTTTAAGTTTGCCCTGTTTTACTAACTCTTGACCTTTCTCAGTTACTTCATTGTAAACTTTAGTATAGATAGCATCAATCTCTCTCTGGCCAAGAACTCCACTATTCAAATTTTCTTCAGCATGCACATACCATATTTCAGTAGGTGAACCGATAAGATGGTCTGCTCCTCTTTGTGAACGATAAATTTTAAGGTCTTGTTTAGATGGGAAACTACCTCCTCCCACATCTCCTTCAACAGGTGGATGGGTGTGCATACTTCCAATGTTAGTTCCTTGTTGAGTAAATGTCACACTTCCTTTTTTACCTCTAACTTCATTTCCAATGAGTTCACCAGTAGATGTATCGAATTGATACCCGTATTCGATTTTATTTTTAGAAGCTCGTTTTTTACTCCAAGATATTAAGTTATCAAAGGTTTCATCATTAATTGGAATATCATTTCTCAAAGTTTCCATTGAGTAGTTCTCTAATGGAGAAATTGAGAATGGTTCTTGTTTATCTCCCCCAGTTCTTGCTTTCTCAATCAATACCCCTTTTTCTTTTAAGGCATCCTCATATTTGGTTTTAAATAAGTCTACAAGTTTTTTATCATCTTTAAAAGTTTCTGTGTAAGATTTATAATAATTTTCAATGTCTCTATCGATTGTGCGAGTATATCTGATGTATTCTTCAGGAGTTAGGTTTTGTTTTAATTGTTCCTCCGTTGGTTCGGGTGTTGTAGTTGTTGTTGTTTGTGCAGGAGGTTTCCTTGTTAAAACATCACCCTCATTATCATCTTTAATGAAAAACATCGCATAACAACGGCAATTAGGATGTAAAGGAGGCAACATACCCACATCATCAATACTAAACTCATTCTTACCCCAATTATACCTTTCAGCACAAACTGGACAACAAGTATCACGACAATCCACCTTAAAATGAGTAGCACCCCGCTCACGGTTAATCACATAATCAGAAGCAGTAGCAGTACGTGCAATTTCAGTCCTAGCAATAACTCTAGCACGAGTATTCTTAATCTTACTAATACTATTACTGATATTATTTGCAATCTCATTCTGAGACAAATTATTATTATAACCATCACTTACAATGTCTCTGACATCTTGCTTGATATCGTCACCAACATTAGTGATCAAGTCACCGACACGATTTTCAATAGTTAATCTTGTTAATTCTTTTTGTGCAGGTCTACTGAATTTATGATTATTAGTTTCTTGGAGTATGATTTCAGTTAATTTGTCTTTATACCCAATTGCAACTAATGGATTATCCACTATCACTTCCTTATGTTTAGTAAGGAATGATTCGAGCGTATCTGATGTTTTAACACCATTTTGTAATCTTTTGATAATTTCATCAAAAGTAGTATCAGTGAGTAATATTCCTTGCTTGATTAATTTATCCTGCGATGGCATCTAAATCATCCAAAATATCCTGAGTACTAACATCATCTAATGGTGGTTGATAACCGAAATCTTCAGGAGGCATTTCTGGTTCAGTATTCACATATTCAACACCTGCTTCAGATTTAAATAATAAAGCTAATGATTCATGAACTGCACTATTATCACTATCAATAACTCCAGTATCCATTAATGGTTTAATAATTTCAAATAATTTTTTCATATCACCAGATGTGAATTTATCAAAACTAAATACTGGTGCTTTAACACCTTTACCATAATTGAATTCCACTACACGATTCACAATACTTTCTTGAATAGTGTTTGCTATTTCTTCAAGTATTCCATCAAACACCATACTACCAAATTCAAGTTGTGTTTGTGACTGTGCATATGTACCAGTTTGACTATTATCACCCATTAATAAGTTTCCAATGAACATACGGCGGAAAATCTGATTATCTTTATAAGCTAATGCATTGAAGAATATTTCACCATTATGCGATGATTCTAATACTCCAACATCCTCATCAACATTAACAGTCATACCTAAAACACCATCAGCAATATCATCAAATGCATTTAACATTTCATCACGACTGACCTCATCACGAGTTTTACCATACAATGTAGGTGAACCATTTCTTTCAGCAAAAGTCATTAACCAATCCATTAAATTTTCTTTATCCTCAACAATTGGTAAGAAATCATGTAATAAACCATTACCTTCTTTCTCATCATACAAGGAATTATAACTATATAATAAACATTTATCAATAGGAATTTCAACATCATTATCATCAACTTGCTGATGAATACTTACCAAATCACCAGTATTATCATCATAAGTAAATGGGTCTTCCTGTAATGTTTTAATATGAATTGGAACTGCATTAGTCACAACTAATTTGCCATCATCATTAACATCAAAAATTAACTCATGGACATTAAAACCCCAGAGTATAGCAGGAGTCATCTGCTTAACTAAGGTTTGAATTTCAATATCCATGGTAGTTAACATGTCCTGTATGAATTCGTACGCTTCACTGTTTTCATCATCTGTATCTGTGAGTATCCATTTTTTACTTGATAATAAGTATTTCAGTATATCAAAACCAGTACTGACTTGAGTATCACGTAATATGCTCATTCCTAATTTGTATGGGATGACTTTCCCATTGTCTTTTCTACTGAATAAACTATTATAACTTGTTAATTTATTTTTAGATGCACCTACAGTGGATGCTTTACTTTCACGTTTAAACAAACGTTTACCTATTTTTTCCAGTAATCCCATATTATCTTAATCCTTTACGTTTTCTTTTACCTGATGTTTTAACTCCATGACCTGCTTTTTGAGATAAATGATTATATGCATAAGCTAAAGCATCGATTAAATCATCGTGAGCGGCTAAAGGAAATCCTTTTAATTGCTTTAATAATAGTTCACGTTGATTATCATTTAATACAAAACGAATTTTACCTTGCATTAATGCTTGTTTAAAACCTTGCGCCCTATCAACTTTAGACCCTACCGGTTCAGATTGTTCAGTCATATAACCTGTGAAATGTTTTTTATATTGATTGTATAATTCTTTAGCAGCACCGCCTTTAGTTCCAGTCTCAATGAGTATGTGAACATTTGGATTATCTTGCTTTGCAGTACTTTTAAGAACATTCAACAAACCATCTCCGTATCTTTTCATATTAACATCAGTTACATAGTAAGTGTCATCAAGTAAACGGTACATTTTACATGATGCTGTGTAGTCATTATCTTTTCCAGGTTCATCACTACTATATGCTAAATCCCATGACCTGGCTCTGCTCGTGATTAATGGATTGGTATATTGGAATGATTCTTCAAAGATTACCCAATCTAAATCAAAGAAGTCACCAGTTTCATCTAATGGTTGGCCTTGATATTGTGCTTCAAATACTCTGTCACCAACTTCTTTTCTTCTTTCTTCAAAGAATTCTGGTGTGTATTTATTGGGCCATATGCAAGTTCCATCTTCATTTAATGCTTTTAATTCTATGAATTCATATTTTTCAGGATGGTTTTCTTTTAATCGACCTATAATATCTTGTGTATGCCATCTTGTACCTAGGACAATTAATTTACTGTGTGGTTCAAGACGTGGTATGATAATTTCTTTGAACCATTCGTATAGATCATCTAATAATTTTTGTGATGTGTCTTTGAAACCTTTGATTAAATCATCACAGATACATATGTCAACGTCAGTACCTGTGATTGTTCCACCGACACCTACGAGATTTATACTACCTAATAATTTGCCTTCACTATTTTCAAAACGAAATGAAGCTTTCGCATGTTCTGCTTTGGATAAAAAGATATCTCTTGAAGCAAGTAAGTCTTCATTATCTATGAATAATTGTCTTAATTTTGTACCGAATCTATTAGCTAATTTATCATTATAATTAACAATCAAGATATTAAACTCTGGATTCAATAATATTAACCAAAAAGGAAATGATAACGTTATTGTTGAAGATTTCGCAGTACGTGGTGGTTGAGTTACACATAAACGGTCTTTAACATCATCATCTAATATTACTCCCATTAAAGCTTCGGATAATTCATCTACATGTTCAGCAGGAATACTATTTTTAACAGTTAATGTACTGTAAACATCATAAGGAGTTAAATCTTCAATATTGGAAATATCATAAACAACATTATTCTCTGCAACTGTTTCTGAGCTCATTTAACTCACGCCGTTTCTTTTTAACACGTTCCATTAAATTAACAGTAACATCTTTATTAACATTAACTTCAACATTAGTATCTTCCTGCTTTAAAATATTAGTCTTAGCATTCACAGCACTAATACCCTGCTGACGCATCTGCAATTTTAACTTTTCAACTTTTACCTGATCACAATCAGGGTCACCAACTAATCGGTCAATGTCAATTTGAGTGTTAAATGAATCTTCAATAATTTCATCTAATTTTTCCAAATCACTTAATGATTTTTTAACTGCCTTGTTTTTTTTCCTTTTACTTTTTATTTCCTGCTTTTGTATAGCTTCTTTTTTCTTATTATATTCAATAGCAACTTCTTTAGAAATATTCAATTTATTCTTACGATAGTTGTTTATAGCAGTATGAGAAATGTGTTCATCATATTCATTTTCCAAGTAAGTAGATACGAACCTTGGAGATTTCCCCCCTAATAAAAGGTCATCTATTTTATCTCTGTGTTCGCTTCTTTCAACTGCACTTCTTGGGGGCATGATATCCATCTCATATTTTATTATTGTAAAGGTTTACAGTTGTAAAGTGTAAAGGTTGTAAAGGTTTACAGTTGTAAATGTTAAAGTTAACATATTATTAACATAGTTATATTATTAAGTATCTTAAAAAAATTAAATTAAATGTGTTAATACTAATGCTATTCCAGCTATACATACACCAAGTATACTTACACTTAAACCAATAACCCATTTAAGGGTTCTATTAGTTGTTTCAAGTGCAGTGAGTCTGTTGTTTTGGTCATTGATGATGTCTTTTAACCTGTCATCATCTCCTTTACTTGCTAGTATTATTTTATTGACACAATTTTTTATTTCATCTAGTTTTTTATCCATTCGTTCATTATCTTTTTTCAATTCATCTAGTTTTTCTTTTTTATATACTAGTTCTGCATCTAACCTTTCTATTTTTCTACTTTGACCAATTATCTGGTCTTCATGTATACAAGTGTATGAGTTAGATGTCATCTTCATTGTCTCCAGTTACATATTCCTGATTTAAAATTTCATCTTCAGGTGCAACTGGAACTTTTGCATTACCAAAAATTTTAAATGTGTTTGGGTTTTTTGCATCTATATATCCAATGATAAGGAATAGGAATGAACCAATCACTTCACTTAAAACTTTTGCATCTACATTTAAATTTAATCCTTGTGCTGCTAATGCTCCAATTACATTACCTGCAATCATCATACTTACTATTTTCACTAGTGTTGATATGTTTCCAGTATAATTTTCAGCCATAATTTTTCACCTTAATTAAATAGAGTTTTAAAAAAAAATGCTATGGGTAGGATTTGAACCTACAAAAAAATAGGGAAATATTTTTTTATACTAAATAATCCATAACAAACTAATATTATTTGTTTTAGCACCTTAGCATGAGGCAATATCGTGTTTTGTCAAATAAAGAGTAGTAGTTAAACAATTAATTTATTTTTTAAAAGAGAAAAAATTATTATGAAAACCGCAATTTTGCTGATAATATGAAGCTGCTTTTTTTTGATAAAAAAATGTTTTTGAGTAAATTCTACTAAGGTGCTAAAAGAAATAATAAATAGAGGGTTTTTTTATAAACGTATGCCATATGGTAAGTCTATTTTCTTACCTGCAACATACTGTATACTTGCAGATGTCACTAAACCGCATTTTGTGCAGTATGCTTCATCTTCATCTTCAGAAGAATATTCGACTTCCGCCCCACATTCGGGGCAGTATCGAAGAGATTCATGATTAAGAAAACTATTAATAAAATATTTCCGTGGATTTAACCATTTTTTTTCCTGTTCCTTTATCATTTTCTCAAACTTATTCTTCTTCATAATATAGTGTGAATTAGTAGGTCCACTAATGGTAATCACTTTAATTCTCCTTTGTATAAAATATTATGGTCTGTTTTTTTAGCAGTTACTGGATATATGTTTGTTTCTTGTAATATGTTTAATATTAATTTGCAGAGTATTATTTCAAATGTGTTATGGGTTAATTTGTATTTTTGAGCAACCTTATATTTTTGTATACGAATATGTGTGTTTTGATTGATTTTTGTGTAAAATATTAATGCTAAAATTATGGTTTCATTACTGGCTTTAGCATGTAATTTTTTGAAGTTTGGGTTGCGATCTATTAGGTGGTGAACATGTGATTTTTCATAATCATTTAAGACAAATGGTACTTCATTAAATAATGTGTCTGCGATTAGGTGTCTGTTTTTAATTGCTTCTTTTTGTTTTAATTGTTTGTTGTATTTTTTACTTCTTACTTCGCCTTTGACATATGTATTGTTGTATAGGTTTAGTTTGTCTTCAATCATAATGCTTCTCCTATGTTTTTGATTATGTTTTCTGCGTTTTTTTCTCCTATTCCATCAACTGTTGTTAGTTGTTCTGTGGTTAGTTTTTGCAGGTCAGTTAGTGTTTGTAGGTTTAGTGTTTCGATGATTGCTGTTGCTTTTTTTGCTGATATTCCGTAATTACAATATGCTAGCCAGTTGAATGCTGGGTTTTTATGTTTCTTTTCGAATTTTTTCACTATTGGTTTGTTTTGTAGGGATTTCTTTGCATTTATTAGCATTCGGTAGTATGCTTCGTTGATTGCTGGACTGTATGATTCTATTACTGTGGTGTATCTGTTTAGACTTGCTATTGCTCCCAAATAACCATAATATGTTACAGGTTGGTAGTGTTTGCTCATTGCTATTGCTTTTGCTCTACTGTGGTCGTCTCCATATATCATTACAAAATGGTAATTGTAGTTTTCTGCTTGATTGATTGCTTGGTTGAAGATTTTACCGTTTTGTATGCTTGATACGAAATCCACAACTGTTTTAAACTCAAATACTACTTCTTCTGTACCATCTGTGAATATGTAGTCTCCGATTGGGAGTTCGGCAATTTCAACTTCTAGTCCTTGTGATTTGTAATATTCTGTTGCGGATTTTATCCTGTCTTGTTCTCTTGAATCAATTTTCACTAGCATTGTAGTAACTCCTTGATTTTGTTTAAATCTGATTGTGCATTGCTTATATCCATTTGTAATGTAATTAGTTGTTGTTGTATTTCTTTGTAGTTTTTATCTGTGTTTATTTGTTTTTCTAGGTTGGTTATTTGTTTTTCGTAGTTTGTTAGTGTTTCGTGGAGTTTTATTGCATCGATTTTGCTGGTTAGGTTGTAACTTCTTTGATGTATGTGGTCTTTGACTAGACTTCCTTTTATTGTGAAATCGTTCATTTTATCGCCTCTACATTATCTAATATTTGTTTAAGAACACTTTTGCCAAGTGCAGTTCTCTCTGTTTCGTATGCTTCTTGTATTAAATGTTTTAACCGTTCATTCTCTTCTTTCAACCATTCATATTCACTATTTAATCCGTTGTAATGAGTTATCAATCTAGTGGCATCTATTTTTAACTGCTCATTTTCTTTTATCAGTTGATTTACATAATCAACAAATTCTTGCATGCTTTTTCTGTCATGTTTATCGCAGGCACTAAAAGTTCCATAAGTTTGTTTTTCGTCAATATTTTTAATAACAAACTCACATAGGTTACCTAAACCTATTATATGAAATTCACTCATTCCAAATCCCTCAATGTTATTTCCAACTCTCTTTTACCAAACGGTGCTATTAATTCAAATACAATACTTCTTTCGGATTCAATACTTAGTTTATTTTCACATAACATTTTAGCAAAATCCTCCCCATATTCTGTAAGAATTTCACCTAAATAATCCATAAAACTAATTCCATCCCCCATTGGTTTAATTTCAACATTAGTCATTCTTGCAACTCCTTACCGTCATATAATTCATTTAATCTCCTACAAACTTTATCGCAGATCTCTTTTTTAGGAATCGTATATTCTTCATCTTCAGGGATATCTCTGACTACATAATGACCAAATGCTGGACGATATTTGATAAAATTATTTTTATCTTGGGATATGATTTCTTCTGCATAAAAGAATGGATCAATTTTTGCACCCTCACGAATTCTTAGAATATATTCCTGGTCCATTTCTTTATCTATTAATTTATAATCCATAGGAGAATATGCCTCCTCAAATACAAATCTCTCATTTTCTTTATTCTTATCTTTAAGTTTGTCTTTGTACATATCCATTGTCATTTTAAAACTCCTTACTTTTTTCTTTTAAATAATCGATATACTGAAATATGCTATTTTTATGATAAACTTCTTCTCTTAACTTTTTCAGGCATTGCTCTTCAATAGAATATTTAATATCCTTTGTTTCTCTATATTTTGCTTGACAATACCAAATTTTAAATTGCAATAATTCACTTAAATAATCACCAATATATCCATTGTCATTTAATACTTCAACTATTTCTTCACAACTATATGCGAAACCTAAATTTTTATTATATACTACTGTATTATCTTTAAATTGTCTATCACTACTGCATCTTTCACATTCGGTTACAATAAATCTTTTTTGTCGTGGTTTCCAATAATCTGTTGTGTTTTCAATCATTCAACCACCTTTTTCACACACTCTTCAACAATACAAGGATTACAAGTACATTGAATCTCATTAGCTTCTTTGATACTATCTAAAACAAGTAATCGTAAGTCTTTAATTTCTTGCTTTAACTGCCTATTCTCATCATTTAACTCATTCAACAGTATAACTGCTTCTTCTTGTTCTATAATTTCACCATTATCACAGATGTTCGGAACACCTTCAATAAGTCCTTTCAATGTAAATCGTTTTTCAGTCATTTCTTTAACACTCCATTCAGATAATACAAATAATCTACCATCTTTTAGACTAATATAAGCATTCTCATCAATTCCATGCCCACAACAAGCATTATCAATGAAACTACAAGTAGTTAAACCTTGCAAACAGAAATCACAATCATTAACACCATTAATGTCTAATCGTGGTTTATTGCATTTAGGACAAACTTTTTTATGGTTGTAGCCAACATTACCATCTTTATCTTCCCATCTTTGTTTTTTTTCATTCCACATAAGATTATCTGATTTAACAGTCATTCTGAAACTCCTTTAAATCAGTGTTTTTACAAATCATTACTCCATCATCAAAATAAATATCATTAATTACAATAAATTCATTATTGTTATCAAATAATACCATTCTATTTCGAAGTATCTGTTTCAGTAACCATTCTTTAATCATTCTTTCACAATCTTTGAATTTACTGGTGTTTTATCCTCATTTAAGTGTTCTATTAGTAAATCAACATCACCATTACTAATTATCCAACTCCTTACTTCTTTTAAATCAACAATAGTATTCCCATCATATTTAACATATCTTTTATTTTCAGTCATTTTATATCCCTAACCTTTCTGCTTTCTCAATATTCTTTTTATTCTGTTCTTTTAAATCATCAAGATATTTTTGAAAATCATCTGAAATAGTATATCCTGTATCAATTGCAAGACTTAACTCATGCATTATCAACTGATTTGAATTATGCACTTTCGCAAATTGAAGTTTCCAAAATTTAATATCATTATCGGATTTTAACTCTCTATTTTCTTTTTTTAACTGCTCATTCTCATTTAATAAGTCAATAATCTCACTAACAGTTAAAGAATCTGCGAATACATCATAACCCTCATATTCAACTCTTTCTTCAAATTCATCTTCAGAGATTGTGTTTGAATCAAAAATATAATATGATTCTCCCCAGTCTTTTTTATAATATCGATTTTCAGTCATTCATTATCCCCTATAATCAGTAAATCTCACACCATTTCCAATGAAACGAATTGGTGAACCTTTTTTAATTGTAGTGTATACACACTCACCATCATAGTATAATTGGAATTCTTTATCTCCATGTCCTTCTTCAAGTAGTTTGCTTAATATTTCATGTAATTCTTTTATTGTTAACTCTTCAGTCATTCTTTTAACTCCATTGGATTTCCATTTTCTTTACGATATTTTAAAAAATCATAATAACACATTTCTGATATTTCAGTTGCTTTACCCATAGTTACCATATCATGATTTAAAAATTCTAATGCAGTTTCGTTTAATTTATCAGTCAATCTTTTGTTTTCAGATTTTAATTGCTCATTCTCTTTTTCAAGTAAAGCACATTTTGCTTCTAGTTCATGATTACTATCCATTAACTTATGACATACTTTATCTAAATGAGTCATTCTTTCACCAAATCTTTTATACACTTGGGATGCCTGCTTACTTCAAAAGCTAATCCACAATATTTTCCCATCATGTAATTGCTACAAGAATCTTTTTCAGCATAATAATATTCACATTCTTTATGAATATTCCCCTCATTTTCTTCTTCATTCAAACATCTTTTTAGCAGTGCATTTGCATTGTTAAATGCAATATTCAACTTCAATAATCTGTGATGTAATTTCTTAATTTCTTCTTTACATTCTTTGAATTCATCATATGATTTTTCCATTATCAATAATGCTTTGTCTTTATCATTCATTTCTAAATCAACTCTTTACTTTCTAAAAAATCAACGAGTTTCCGTCCTGCACCAACATCATCCACTCTCCTGAATTTATAAAAATAAACATAATCATCTTCTTTTAACTCAGGATAAATCATTTTAATTGAATGTATCAATAAATCACTATGATAGTATCCTTCACATTTTGCTTCATTATCAGATAATTCATTTAATTTTTTAGCATAATGCTCAGTAATGTTTAATAATAATCCTTGTTTTATTTCTGGGAAGTATGCAACTACACAATCCCCGATATTAATAGGTTTTGTGTTTTTTCTTATTGTAGATTCTTTTACTCCTTGTTTAATAGGATCATAAAATTCGGTATTGAATTTTAACACATAATCGTTTATCTTCATTTTTTTAACCTCTTTTCCATAATTCCTTTTTATCTAAATTTTCACTACTAATTTTCACAACATGATAAATCAACTGAAACTTTAACCTGCATCCACAATTACAGGTATAGGTATATTCACCAAATATTAACATCCATATTTTATGAATTAGTTTCGGCTGCCATACTCTACCACAATTGCAGTATTGATGTTCAGGATTCATTTAACACTTGCTCCTTTAACTCATAACGTTTACTATAATCCCAGTTACATTCCTTTAACAATTCAACCATCCGTTGAGCTTGTTCTTCTTTTTTAAAAGTTGCGAAATGATATTCTTTGTCTTTAATGAATTTCCGAACAGCATAATATCGATGATGCTTGTCTTTAACTATTGTATAATTTTA
>Ga0326511_10000495_pt1 | contig 34601 bp, 47 predicted proteins | sample 0_2496_0518_D_FD_203701 | JGI IMG/M metagenome (GOLD analysis project Ga0326511, IMG submission 203701) | Bovine rumen microbial communities from UC Davis, California, United States - 0_2496_0518 | ecosystem: Host-associated > Mammals > Digestive system > Stomach > Rumen | place: USA...
CTTTCCTTCCGGCCAAATTTTCCGAGAATTCGACCGGGGGTGTCACCATTTTTCTTCCGTGAGGAGCGGTTTCTTCCTCGAGTACCGATACAATTTGAAGTCTTCCACGCTTCGTCCATGGACTTCATCGTGGCACCTGTGGCAAAGGCTGACCAGGTTGTCGTCATCATATGCCAGTTCCGGATAATCTTTGACCTCGAGTATGTGGTGGACGCATACCGACCGCCGCACCCGTCTGTATCCCGGCTGCAATATCTCCCCGGTCTCAGCTGCCTTCCGGATCCGCGCAAGACACCGCTGACATTCCCAGTGGTCGCGCTTCAGGATCTCCTGCCGTTTCTTCCGCCACCTTTTGCAGTTGTAATATTTGTATGCTTCTTCGTCCGTCATCGGTTAAATAAAATGGCGGGACCTCGTCAGCCCCGCCCGGTGAATTTTTATAGCGGCTTACGCCTGCCGCTTATGCAGAAAGGAGGTTTGAAGTAGGCAGCCCGGCTAAGGCCATGAACCACAAGTGAAGCGGCAGGGCGGGAGCTGGGGAGGCGCGGGAGCATCAGCCCGCTTTTGTTCCCACCTTGCCACGCTAACATCTTAGCATGTATTTTTTTCCCCGGTGTCTCACTTTAAATAAAATTAAGTTTGTCCGCGATGGTGTAGACGAAGAAGGACTTCCATCTCCCGTACGTTGCCCGCCCTGCATCGAATGGGTATGGCGTGTCGTACAGCACGGAATTCCATACGCCCTTGCGATACTCAGGTGGGACAAGCGCCAGAGCCTCATCGATGGCGGCAATCACTCTGCCGATGTGCTCGAGCTTCACAGCTTTCTGGAATGTCGGATCGGACGCGCCGCCCTTCCCGCGTGGCATTCCGTCAGACGGGCCCGGGCTCTCTTCGGCAACAGCTTCGTACAAGTCCTTGAGCCGATGATAATCACGGACTTGCCAGAGGGTTTGTCTGTAGACTTCCCGCGGTAACGTATATTTACCTTTCTTCCTCTGGTAGTCCCTCGGCATCGTAGTCACTCCTTCTTGGTTTCCTGCAGTCTCTCTATCCATCGCTGCCTCTTCTCGTACATGAGCTTCAAGTCAGGCTTGAGCCCGGCGACATCCGCGCTGTTCAAAAGGTCGCCGTATTCCTCGATTACGTTCTTCCATGTTTCATCGAATGCTGCCGGCGTTGGGTTCTCTCCGCGAAGGATGCGAGCGCATTTTAGTAATCCATGTCCGAACTCAAAGCATTCCTCCGCTGATTGCTCCAGCGCCGCCGCCAATCCGATAATGTCGCATATCTCCTTGTTGGTCATGACGCTTTCCCCTCCTGTTCTGTTGTGGGCATCCCGCCTATCCATGTTATCCCGCGCACGTTTCCGAGCCGCGCCGCGATACCCTGTTGGAGTTCTTGCCAGTTGATGCAGTCATCCTGAAGCAGCTCAGCCGCGTCGTTGAATGCCTCGATGAACCGGGCCACGCGCACCGAGCCGAACCCGAAGGTATCGTGGAGTATCGCAATAGTCAGCAGGGTGACCGTGGTCAGCACGTTCTTCTTGGTGCCGTCAACGAAGTCTTTTGTTTGCCGTTCGGTTACGCCGATCGGGATGCCCAGCGCACCGCGCCGCTTCAATTCCTTCCTTAGTGCTTCGACATCGCCGCCACTCTCATCGAGTAGCCGCATACAAAAGCTCATGCCCTCCATGCGCCATCGTTCTTCCTTAGTCATCGCGTAACCTCCTGAATAGTTCGAGAGCCACCGCCGCAATAAAGAACAGCACCATCACGGGCCAGACGAAGAAGGACAAGACCACGAAGGCAAGCGTGGTTCCTTCTTCCGCGTCTTCGCCCGCAAGCGTGACCGTGGCGATCGCGAAGAGACAGCCGATGATGAGGTAGGCCATAGTGAAGATGATAGGTTTGATCATTCGGTGTCCTCCTTGTATGGTGCGGGTAGGGGTAGCCACGCCGTGACCTTGCCGTATTGCCCATTCGCAACCACCCAGCCGCGGGCTTTGCCATCATCGGGCCACAAACGCGGCTCATAGCTATATCGCCCAATCTTCACAACCTCATCATCTGGGCGTCCACAATCAACCATTGATACGAGCACCCATTCGCTTGATACTTCTCCACGCTTATATGGCATTCGTTCGCTTGCTTCCGGCAACCTCTCACTGCACGGTATCCAGTGCTGTTCTGGCTGTGCGGATGGCAATTTCTCCAACATATCCACAACAAAATATTTCACTTCGACAGTTGACCATGTATGGAGCAAATTCTTCCGTTCCCGTTTTGTAAGTTCTGTCAGAAAAGCATCAATCGCCACTTGCCTGTAAATTAAATCATCTTGCATATCATTACCCCCACTCCTATGCCCATAGCAAACATCCATAATGTCCACCAATCACGGTCATCCATCCTGTTCGCCTCCATCCACATAGTCGAGCCATGCGTTTATCAGTTTCCCTAAATCGCCGGTTCTGGTAAAGCACTGTTTTATTCGCCGTCCTTCTATGCCAAACTTCTTCTTCACGTTTACCTCTAAATCTGGGTCATCTGCTTCGTCCATGCAGTAGATGTATGCACGGATGTAATTCCTGTTCTTGGTTGGGTTCCCTAAGGCTTTAGGCTTTCCCGATTTCTTATTACCGTGAAGCTCTTCGTACTTTTTCGCATAACTAAACGCAAATGTAGTAACAGGGTCGCGCGCTGTAAAGCGTAAAGGTCGCATACGCTTCATGTGGTCATACTCTGTGTGTCTTTTCTCTCGTTCTTTTCTGGCAAGCGCAGCCAATGCTGCCCCGGCAGTCGGGTCATAGTATCGTTCAGAGTTGAAGTAAGGTGAATCGTATTTACTCATCTTGTTCACCTCCCCTCTCTTATCACCGATACCACGTACCATGTACACAGCACCATTATGAAGCTCTCTCGTTCCGGATAGCGCACTGCTGTATAGACAATCAGCACTGCCAGCAAAATCTGGTAGAGCGCTCTTACGACTTCCATCATCTCTTTGCCCTCCTGTTCCATGCTTCGATTGCTTTTTCTGCGCTTGCATATTCGGGGCTGACACAGAAAAATTCTCCGCGGCTCCCACATCTTGTGCATACGACATAAGATGCGTCCTTTCCGTCAAATCGCCCAGATGACAACTCAGCTTCCTCTCCGCAGAACGGGCACGGTTTCAGCTCCATCATTTTCTCATCCTCCACAAATCCACCGCGTTCTTCGCGGTCAGGACAAACCAGTAGGCCGTGATCGCGGGCCAGACCGGCCCGTTTCCTGCCGCCAGGTTCGCGGCCACATACCCGGCGATCACCATCAGGATCAGCACTAAAAACTCACTCATCGCTCACCTCCCATGATTGCTCCCACGATGCCCACCAAGGTCACTATGATCAAGACTTTGATAATAAGTTCCGTATTCAAATTTGCCCTCCCTTCTGAGCTTTGCCGCCTGCGGGCCGCGCACGTAATGGGTACCCGCCAGTGACGGAACCGCCATCGCCACGTCAGGTCTCCATCCGCGCTGCAGCCTGCTCTGGATGTTCGACTTTGTCAGTCCGCTTTCCGCCGCCATCTCGGCGACCGTCAGCATCCGACCGCCGCCCACGTCATACCGCGCAACCGGCTTGCTGTTCGTATTCTTTAGTCCGTACTTCTCCATCCAGTGCAGGATGGTGGTATGGTGCATCCCTGATGCCTTGGCGATGTCGTGATTGCTCATGCCCTGCCTGATGCACTCTTCCAGCACTGCCTTGTCCCAATAGTCAATCTTGCCGCGGAAGTACGCGTACGCCGGTCTGGTTGGTACGCCATGCTTCTTCATGTGGTCTCTGACCGTCGCCGGGCTGACATACAGCTTGTCCGCCATCTCCTCAAGGGTGAGCCGTTCATCCCAGTACATCCGCCGAAGCACTTCGGGATCGCGATAGTCCTCTACTTTTTCCATCTTCCTGTCCTCTTTTCTGCTTCCAGTATTCGTCTGAATTGATCCGCCCGGGCAGCTGCGTCCTTCCGCTCAGCCTCCTTCCACGCGTCATACTCGGCCCGGGCCTTGATGTAGTCCTCGCATTTGCTGTGGCATCCGGGATACCGCTTGGTGCATCCCCGGCAGTTGGTTTTGGGTGCTAACATGCTTTCGCCTCGATTCTTCATGTACTGAAAAACCACCGTTGATACCGTTGATATCGTTGATGCATCAACGGTGCCATCAACGGTACTCCCCTATCAACGGTAACGACTTTTTTAAGAGAATGGTATATCTGAAGCCCCGTATTTACTGGCTTCTTCCCATACCATCAACGGTACTTCTTCATTTTCATCAACGGTATCAACGGTAGATCTCTGAATTTTATATAACTTCCCACCTGACCCATTGTTGATGATTGAAATTTTTACATGTTCGCGTTCCAGGAACCGACCCTGATGTCGGTGCAAAAACCCACCGACGTGCTTTGGGCTTTCCGTGATCGGAATACCAAGCTCGATTGCGTCGTTGATCAGCGTTGCACACCGGCCCTTCCAGACCAGCTGATTGTTCGCTATCTCAATTACAGCCTGCCTGATGTTCGACTCGGCGTACTCGGTCTCCATTTCGTATCGTTCGCGATCAGCTGAATTAACACCTTCAACCATTACCCATTGCGCCTTCTCCAACTTCACGTTCAGCTCCGGAAGGCCGTCAATGGTTTTGCCCTTCACGCTGATATGAATTGGGTCATCTTTCCTCTTGCGGAACATCACGATCATCTGAGATGCAGCACCCTGCAGTCCCGTACTGCCGAGAATGTTGGCAAAAGGATCGTCAGGATCAACAGCTTTCCTGTCATGACACACCAGCACGATACAGATATGATGCTTTTGCGCCAGCTCGTTTAATGGTGTAATATCACGGTATGCGTGTTCGTACTCTGTCTCTTTCTGACTCTTTGAAGCGCTGCGGATGATCTGGAAGACGTCGATCACGACCACACCAAGGTTCGGATCCTGCCGAAGGTAGTCTTCTATCTGCGGAACGAAGCCGTTCTCCAACGACACCGTTTCGGTATCCAGATAGAAGTTCTTCGGCGCTGGCGCTCCATTCAAGATTTTCTTCAGCCTTCGTTGCTGAAGACTTTCGCCGGTCTCCAAATCCAGATACAGCGTGGAGCACTGGTTGGTCTTGTAACCGAGGAAGTCATCACCATTAGCGATTGCTACGCACATAGCCATTGCAAACCACGACTTACCGAGCTTCGGCTTTGCTGACAGAATGCAGGTTCCCTCAACCAGTAACGGCAGCTCCGCACCAACACCGATGAACACCTTCGGTTCCGGGATGTCCTTTGCCAGCAGCTCGCTTGCGTCCTTCAGCTTCCGGAACTTGACTTCCTTCTTCTTTGGCTTTTCGGCAGTGGGCTGTTCTTCCCGCTTCGCTTCAAGGTGTCGCTTGTAACCGACATCATATTTTTCGTCCAGCAGATCAGGATCCTGATCATACGCGTCTGGTTCAAACTTCAGCCGCACGTCCTGCCACTTGTACCTTCGGCAGGAATTGTGATGACACTTAAAAGCAATCGCCCCGTTGGAGTACAGAAAGATCTTTGCATCCCCGTTGGTATGGCTGCTGTCGAACGGGCAGTTGTCCAGTCTGAAGATCTTCGCCCTGTCGTTGCTGTCTTCGGTGTAGGTCAGGCCGTTGCGATCCATGAACGCAAGCAGGTCAAATTCCTGCTTTGGTACGCTTACACCACGCGCCGGTCTTGCCTGTTCAGGCTGTTCCGGAAGCTCACCCGCCAGCGCCTCGAGGATTTCCCGCCCGTTCACCCTGATTTCGCCAGGCACATGCAGCAGTCCGCTCATCCTGTGCGGTCGCTTTTCCGTGCTGGTTCCTTTTTGTGCCAGCGTGCCGTGGAGCTTGCAGATCCGGGACGGGTTGCTGTTGGTCGTGTCGATCTTGACATCGGCAGTATCGAACAGCGCCGACAGCGTCTTCAGGCACCGTTCCACAAGTCCCTGCCCGGCAGCATCTGTAGGAATATCGATGCGGTAAAGCAGGTGATAACCATTGCCTGACATTGCCCTGACCGGCTCTTCAAAGCCGAGGCTCTGCAGGTACTTACCAACAGTTTCTGACAGCGCCCCGGCTTTCTGAAGCTCTTCCTCGCTCGAGGATATCCCCGTAGGTCGGACGGGATCCAGATCAACGAACAGCCACCTATATCGCGTGATTTCCTTGTCTGATGTTGTGGACGGGTTCCGTTCAAAGTGCTCACTCTGGGAGCGGGCAAAGCATTCTTCCTTGACCTCTCCCAAAGTGATATAGATGTTTTTGCCCCTGACATCGATGGTATCGAACTGCTTCAGCAGGGTATCAGCATCCCGGAAGTAGCCGGACATGATGTCCTTGCGACCGCCAGAGGTTCCGATCACGCGCACCTCGAACACCTTGCCCGGCTCCTGCAGGACCTCAACCGCCTTTCTTACCCCTGCAGGGTCTATATATTCTTCCCATCTCATGGGTTCCCTCCTTCTTAGAAGGGAATGTCTTCCTCATCCCCTGTTACCGCCATGAAGCCCTGAGAGTCCGGGGCGCTTGTTCTTGCAGTTGCCGGTGCCTTGCCGTTCAAATACTTAGCTTCCGGGATACCGGCAGTCTCGACAGCGTCATCCCTGCAGAACCACTTCGGCACGCGGCGCATGGAGATCTTACCCTCATACTCATGCTCTTCTTCGCCGAACACGACACCGATCTTCCGGTTCCGGAACTGCTGGCCCCAGTCAGCTCCGCCCCACTTGATCTCTACACCGTTAGACTTCTCGATGGCATTGCAGAAGGTCTTGAAGGCGCGGCTGGTCTTGCTCCGATCCTGATAGTCATTAACCAGGATGTACTTCGTCCCATTGAAGGGCCACTTCGCGTTTTCGCGGTTGTCCTCTTTGAACCGGTTCATGAAGTATTCCGGCTGTTCGTCGTTCTTGGCGAAGTCAAAGGCAACCACAATCATGTCGAGGCCGTTGCTGGACTTCGTCTCCTTGACCTGCTTCACAATGGCATGATGTCCACCGAGGTTTACCGGGGTAAACTCGCCGCTTGCCTGTGCTTCTTCGTATCCATTAGGTTTCTGCATTATGATCCTCCTTTTCAATTCTCTCTACTTCCCTCATTAAGATGAGGATGTTCTTGTTCTCGTTGTAGTGCTTATGGAATGCAGCTGGTGTATGGTCGAACGGCCCGTTCTTCTTTCCGGCCTCCTGCCGAAGCGGGTTTTTGCCGCGAACCTTCTCGCCGAAGTAGCTGTCCAGCCATTGCTCCACTGTCATTCCCTGGCGCTCTGCCGCGAAGTATAATTCGTACCGTTTATTGCGGATGAACAGGACGACATCGTGCGGATCCACGACAGGGCACACCGTCAAATGCTCATCCCGGAAGAAATCGTCCACCGCCTGACCGGCAACATCGGTGTTGCACATGTTGGGGGCGGCAGGATCCCGGCAGATATACCTATCCAGCCGCCAGCTCCTGGCGCATATCTCAGCAGTCACCTGCAGATCATAGATTTGCCAATGTCCGGGCTCTTTGCCCTTCCAGTACTCCACCCGCTGCCAATTCTCATGAAAGATTTTGTGGCAAGACGGACAGACGGTGATAACATCGCGAAGCCGCTCACGACCGAGCCGCTGGTAGGTTAAATGATGTGTTTCGTACGGATCCCCGCGAAGATCCAGGTGACAGACAGCGCACTGATAGTTATCAAATTCCAGTCTTTTCTGCCTGACCTGTTTCCAGCGGGGATGATGAAGATAGTCCCGGTAGTCCATCCGGGTTCCATCTGGTAGAAATGCGAGTCCCATTTATCAGTACTCCTCAAGTGCCTTGATCACCAGCATGATGTCATTGGGGCATTCGTCCACATCGAAGGCGTCAATGGGCACCTTGCAGGTTGATCCATCAGCTGACAAAATGAATTTGTACTTCCCATCCTGTCTTACAGCCCAGATCACGGTAGTCATCTTTGACTCAAGCACCAACTTCTCAAGCTTCCTGCCGTTGGTTTTAATGCGTGTCCTGACGATCCCGTTCTCATCGCTGATTGTCTCAGAGTGGCAGATAATGATCACGATCAGATCATCCCTGAGCTCCAATGCCTGGTTGATGATTGACCATCCATTCTGTGCCAGGTCAGACCAGGCGGATCTCTTATCTCCGGACTGCATCGCCAGGATCCGCATTTCTTCAGCCACCATTAGACCGTTCAGCGTATCAATAACGATATACTTGATGTGCCGCAGCTGCTCCTGCTCATTCACCTTGCGCATCAGGGCCGAGACAATGGAGAAGCTGTCTGTCTTGTAATAGCAGCCCCTGCCGGGCTCAGGCTTGCTGTTCGTCACATCAACAAAGTCTGATCTCCACCCTTTCCAATTAAGGCCCTTCTTATCGCAATCAATATAGAAGGTCTCATTCTTTGGCAAGTTGCGCATGGCTGTAGTTTTTCCAGAGCCGGACTCGCCCATCAAACCAAGAACTTTCGCGATAGGTCATCCCTCCCCTCTGGTTACCTGATCCGCAAGCTCTCGCCTTGTACCAGGTGGGCAATGCCGGTCAGGTCCTTGCCAGCCTTCAGGTCTGCCTTCAGCTTCGTCTTGTCAACCTTCGGTGCCTGTTCGATGAGGTACTCAGCAGGAATGCTGCGGATATCGGCTTCGTCTACGTCGATCATGACCGCAGGCGGGTTCTTCTGGATGCCGAAGCTGAACAGCTCCGTCTTGAATTTGGTCTTGCCGGTGGCGACCATCGCATCCTGAAGACTGTTCTTCATGTTTCGGATATTGTTGGAAATGCTCGTTCTTTTAGCCGCAAGACGGGCTTCTTCGTTCTTCAGTGCGGTTTCCTGCGCTTCGAGCTCACGGATGATCCTGGCATATCCATCTGCCTTATCCTCGATTTCGCCCTCAAGCGCCTCAAAGGTGCCAGCAAGGGTTTCCGGATCAGCGTCAGGATCCTCAGCCATCTCGAGCAGCATCATGTACTGCTCTGTCAGTTCATACAGCGTACTTCTCATTCATCCACCCTCCTTAGATCTTCTTCATAATGTCCCGAATCATGCCAAGACCGCTGTCCATGGACACGTTGACATTGATATGCGTTCCGTTCGCGAAGAGCACCATGACGTTCTCTTCCGACTGTGTGATCCGACCATAGATCAGGTTCACAATGTCCTGCCCGCCCCTGGTTGCCTTCAGTGTCTCAAGCAGCAGGTCGCAGATTTCCTGCTTATCCTCTACAAATGCCATTACTGCTCCCCTTTCTGTGATTTTGCCTTGCCTTCGCGTGCGAGAAAGTTCCTGATCGTCTGCCCGGTACAGCCAAAGTGTGCACCGATTTCGTCGTAGGTCTTCCCCGCGTCCCGCATCTCCATAATCTTGTCGTAGGCCAGCTTGACCGCTGCCGGGCCGGTCTTCTTCGGTTCCGTCTGGGCTGGTTCATCGATGAAATATCGCTCAGCGTCAAAGAATGCCGTATTGACAAGCGACTTGGTGAACCTTGTTGCCAGCAGGATGTCCTTTCCTGCCCTGACAGCATCAGCCGCCTGATGGAATGTCAGCTCTTTCATGCTTCGTGCTCCCTTCTAACTTCATACAGGACGCCCTCCCGGATGACCGGCAGGCGCGTTTCCTTAACTTCCCTTCTGCTTCTTTTCTTCTTCGGCTTGTCTTCTTCCAGCAGAGCCCCCACGCCCACCGTGATCAGGATCCCGACCATGACGGACATAAAGTAGATCTCGATCAGATCCCACTTGGTCAGCACGATCAGGTCGACCATGGTCTGGGTAATGCTTCCGATCAGTAACGCGCCGAAAAATAAACCCCTCTTCTTCATTTGTGCTCCCCTCCCTTGCTTCTACACCGTGGCGATGCCCGGCGTGTTTTGATGCGTTTTCGCGTTCTGGCGGTTTACGCGGAGAAATACCCGCTTATTTGCTTTCCGCCTGTTTTTCGCTCGATTTCCGCCCTGCGCGCCGTAAGTTTTCGCGCACGTTCAGCCGCTCCATCAGGCGCGACAAGTATCTGAAGCTTCAGCGCCTTCAGCGGCATTTTCGCGTAGATTGAGCCGTCCTTGTTTTCGGCGATGATTTCAACCATGTCCGGGAACTTCTCCCTCAGTTTCCGCACCTTGTTTACAAGCCTTGGCTGATGCAGTGTGAGCATCATTTCATCTGTGCCGGTCAGCCACTCGATCGCGTTCTCGTGGTATTCCATCTATTCACCTCCTCCCTGAAAAACTCATTTCCCACTCGAAAAACTCAAATTTTACTTGAAAAACTCAAGAATTCGCTCTGGTGTTGCCTTTGTCGCCTTAAACAGCAATCGCAACTCCCCTGCCTTGATGCTGTCCGGGTCTTTTCTCCACCGATAAAGCGTTGTCGGCGGTATGCCGGTGACCTTAGCTATCTGCTGGATGTTCAGCTTCCCGGTCGGCCCGGCAAAGATGATGTCTGCTCTTCCCATTGCCTCCTTCCTCCAAAACGGTTAAACCGTTACATCTGGGCATGAAAAAATAATGTCGTTGTAGCTGATGTTGTACAAGACTTCGATCTTTTTCAGCACCTCAACGTCAGGATACGTCCGCCCTGCTTCGTAACTTACCAGTGTTGACGGGCTGATGCCGAGGTGTTTCGCGGCGTCAACCTGCGTCAGACCGGCGTTGATACGCGCAGCCTTTAAAGTCATTTTCAATTCATCACCTCCTTCCCATAAAGCCCCTACATGCTCTATTATAACGGTTAAACCGTTTTTGTCAACGGTTTTCCCGTCATTATCTTGTATTTTTTACGGTTTCTGCTATGATGAAATTGAAGGAGGTACGGATATGTTAGGTAATAAGAAAATCATGGGAGATAACATTCAGTTCTTCATGGACAGGGCGGGCATCGAGCGCCGGGACTTTGCAAAGGCAATCGGCGTCCCGTACTCATCGCTGACTGACTGGCTGAACGGCAGGACTTACCCGCGAATTGATAAGATTGAGCGCATGGCTAAATATTTTGGAATTGAAAAAGCCGACCTTGTCGAGGATCGGAACCGCAAGGCCGCCGCATCCGTCCGCATCCCCGTCTATTCCAGGGTCGCCGCCGGTATCCCCCTGGAAGCGTCCGGCGAGGTGGTAGATTATGAAGAGATCCCGGAAGCCCTCAGCAGATCCGGTGAGTATTTCGGGCTTCGCGTGGTTGGCGACAGCATGGAGCCGAAGATCTCCGACGGCGACACCATCATTGTTCGGAAACAGGAAACGGCAGAGCCCGGCGAGGTGATCGTGGCGACCGTGAACGGATCGGACGCGTGCGTGAAGCGCCTGAAGACCTTTGAGGGCGGCATCATGCTCATCAGCACCAACCCGGCATATGAACCCATCACGTACACGCAGGAAGAAGTGGAGCGGCTGCCCGTCCGCATCGTCGGCAAGGTGGTCGAGCTCCGCGCCAAGTTTTAGGAGGTGACCCCATGCCAACCGCCCGCAAGCTCCCGTCCGGTTCCTACCGCTGCCGGGTCTTCTCGCACTACGTTATGCGTGACGGCAAGAAACGGCCCGTCTATGAATCGTTCACCGCGCCCACCAAACGCGAAGCCGAAGCCGCAGCTGCCGCGTGGGCAGTTGAGCGCAAGGCCCGCGGGCAGTCCATGACCGTCAGTGATGCCGTGGAGCGCTACATCACCGCCAAGACCGCCGTGCTCTCTCCTGCGTCCATCCGTGGGTATCGTACGGCCCAGCGCACAGCCTTTGACGATATCGCATCGGAAAACATCCGCGACCTGACCTCCGAACGCGTGCAGCTCTGGATTTCGTCTCTGAGCGCCACACGCGCCCCTAAAACGGTTCGGAATATCTACGTGCTGTTGCTGTCCGCCTGCAAGATGTTCTGCCCCGGAAAGGCCTTTAACGTATCTTTGCCGGTAAAAGCCAAATTGCAGTACAAACTTCCGACGGATGCCGACGTGCAGAAGCTCATCAAGTCCACCGAGGGCACGGAACTGTGGATTGCGCTGATGCTTGCTTATTATTACGGACTCAGGCGCGGCGAAATATGTGCCCTGACCTCTGATGACCTGAATGGTGACCTGCTGACAATCAGCAAAGATGTCGTTGCCGATGAGAATAACATCTGGGTTGTCAAGCAGACGCCGAAGACGGCCGACTCATACCGCGTCCTGAAGCTCTCAGAGCCCGTTTTAAGCGTTCTGAAGGCTGTGGACGGTAATTATATCACCTGCACGCCAAACGCCCTTCTCGCGCGTTTTAGACGGGCTATAGCCAAAGTAGGAATACCGCCGTTCAACTTCCACTTATTGCGGCACTGCTACGCAACCAGAGCCGCCACGCTCGGAATCGCCGACATATTCGTCGCAAAAATGGGCGGCTGGAAACCCGGAAGCCCGGTACTTAAAAGTGTGTATCAGAACGCCATGCAGGACGAATTATTGCGGCAGATGGATAAGATGAACAGCGCTATTCCGTGAGCCATTCCGTGACATATATCGTGTCATATAGTTTACCATTTATGGTATTTTCCTACCATCGGTGGTAATTTCTTAACCAAAAGTGGTAATGCGGAATCCCGCATGGTTGCAATAAAAAACGGGGACTCCCAGAAATACTGAGAATCCCCTTAAAATGGAGTAGACGGGAGTCGAACCCGTACCTATGCCCTATTTTATCTGCATCGTAGAAGGTCGTGGCATATGGCGGGACGTACAGACTTCCATCTACTCTGTTTTTATGATCGCGCTGATGCCCGCCGCCTTCAGCTGGGCAACCCTCTTTTCGGCGTTGGCTCTCACCGAATACGCCCCGGCCTGAACGCGGTACTGAGTGCCGACCTGCTTGATGAACGCATCAGGAACAACGCTTCTAACGCGTTGCAACGCCTTGTCCGCATTGGCCTTGACCTTGTAGAGCCCTGCCTGAACGATGTAGGTCACCTTCGCCGGTTCGGTCTTCGCCGGATACCTCAAGCAGAACCTCCATCCGAAGTCGAACCAGTTCGTGACCGCAATTTCGCCGCCTTGGTCACCGGGCTTCACATTCGCCGCGCCGCCGGTTGCGTTCCCTCTGGCACCGACAAGCTGCAGCTTCTTGTTCGCCACCATCTCCACGTGCTTGCCCGGCAGGAGTACCACATCGCCCGGAATCATGCCCTTGCCGGTCTTGAGGTTGACGGATGAGGTCACATCCTCGAATCCCGCCGCAAGGAACTGTTTGCGCATGGTAGCCGTGTACGCGTCCGCCGGAATGGAGGTCAGGCCCGCCGCCCGGTACGCCGCCGCAACGAATGAGGAACACGCGTAGTCCGGGTTGCCGGTGCGGTGACCCTTGCTGTTGTTGTAGCCGTGGGTATCATCGGCGGCAGTCTTCAGCGCCCACTGTACGGCTTTTTCGGGTATCGTCATTTCCTTCTCCTTGGTCGGTTTCGGGTCATACTTGGTCAGGTCGTTCTCCCGGATCAGCTTCATGACCTTGGTGATGTAGCCCGGATCTGTCGCATACCCGCCCTTGCTGATGGCGGTAATGACCTGCTCCGGGTCGGTCATGCCGACAACCACCCTGTACTTGTATCCGGCTCCATTCTTAACATTCCTAAGGAATTGCTCATAGTCTTCGATGCAGGTTCTGTAGTCCGGGTACGCACGGAAACTATCATTAATGTAGATGGTCTTCCCGTTCACGACTTCCGGCGTGACCTTGACGAAGCTCTCACCGTTCCAGGCTGAAAACGTGCTCCACGTGGAATTGATGAGGTCGGACTTCATCCCTAACAGGTTATTCCGCTCCACCAGCTCCACCGCGTCCGAGCCGAGCCCGTAGCCGGTCTCCAGACAGCACTGTGCAATGACCACGGACGGCAGTATCTGCAGGTCGGGCCATAAGCCCGCGCAAATCCATGCGACCTTAGTAATAAAGTCTGACTTGCTCGCCGGAATGCCGTGCGGCGCTGGGTTCTCGATTGGAACCGTGCCGGTGATGAGCTGCTTAAACCCCGCCCACGTGATTTTGCCCGTATCATACACAAACGGGTTCGGGCAGATTTTGCCGTTCACATCATAGTGCCGGATGACATGGTGAATGTCGATGTCCAGCTCCTGCATCAGCTGACGGACAAGCAGGGCGGCAGATGCGACCGTGGCGTCCTCAAAGTACCAGTCGCGGTCTGTCGCGTTCATGGTCTTTGTGGACTTTTTGCGGACGCACAGCTCAATCCCGATGGAGTTCTGGTTCGTGCAGATGCCGAAGAACTTGTGACCGCCCGTGCCCTGAAGCCCGCCGCCGCAGTGCCAACTATAATAATTATAGTAGTCATTCGCTTGCCAGATGTCGCCACCGTGCCCAACAAAGAAGTCCGCAGAGGCTCCAACATAGGTCGAGCCGTAATATTCGCAATTCGCCTTTGCATCGCCCAGCGCGCCCACGTAATGGATGACGATATACTTAATGTCGGCTTTTGTCCGTCTCAGCAGGGTATGGTTGACGTGCATGAACAGCTTATTAATTTTCAGCGCCACCGTCTTCACCGCCCTTCTTGTCGTACGCGGTCTTGAGCGCCACCACGATAGCGCCCACCAGCGTATCAATGCCGGTCAGGGTCGCTACGATCTGTTCGCTGTACGGGATCTCCCAGATATTCGCGACTGATGCCAGGAATGCCAGCACGGGCGTCAGGATCAGTGCGATTAATTTAAGCGTGTCATAAGTCCGATTACTCATTTACCGTCATCCCTTTCTTCTTCGAGTCGCTTTACTTTTTCCTCAATTACCGGGATCCTCTGGGCGAAATTATTGTGACTCCTGACCTCTCTGGTCAGCTCATCCAGCTTCGTGTTGGTGACGGCCTGCTGGACCTCAAGCGCGTGTGCGAAGTCCTTGGCCTGTGACCTGCTGTTAAGGATGCACACAACGATCGCCACGATACCGGATACCAGTGATGCAATGATGGTCTCCATGTCAGTTCACCCGTGACCACCCGAAAACGGACGGCTCCCATGCATTGTTGTCGTAGTCTGATGTCCAGTGCGCGTCCTTGTGGCTTACCTTTGCACCAAGGTCATACGCATCCTGCGCCCCCGTGGGCTGCACCCATTCGGGCCATTCGTCCAGAGACACCACCGTCCAGAGGGCTGGCGTTTTGTCAGGTGTCCAGTCTGCCTGAGAGGTGTGGGACTGTACGCATCTGTAGAGGATGCCCTCATGGCGGATGCGCTCATCCACCGTGTAGGCCGTGCCGGTCTTCCACATGGGATACAGCTCCACCGCATCCAGCGCATCCTCGTCCGTGAGGGACAGGGCAGCTTTCTCGATGTAGACGCGGAGCTTGCGGGCAAGTGCTCTACTAATCATTCCGCACCACCTCCCAGCAGGATGTCGAGAATCTCTTCGGCGTCAGGCTCGACCGGCGGGTCTTCAACAACTTCCCAATCCTGTATCACCTCATCATCAGTCTCGCTGTACACGGGCTCCAGATGATACCCCTCCTCAACCTCTGGCATCGGCTCAATTCTCAGAGGCTTATAGCCAAGCGGCAGGAGGTGCTCTGCTGTCGGATTGTATACGATGGTATCTCCATCTTTAATCTTTCTGGGCGCATAGATGAGCCGCCCGTCTGTGAGTTTAACGTAGTAGGTCATTGTTAAATCTCCTTTTGCTAAATAGCTGGGCCGGCGATAAAGTCCCCCGCCCCATCATTACCATAAAATTTGTGACCAATCAGGTCATACATACCAGCCTCGCCCGTGGAAGTCTTCACACACGGCACGTATTCGCCGATAACGGTATCCGTGTCATTGTCGGTAAACTTAAGCGAATAGATCTTTGCTGGCGAGATAGCTTCAACGCTTGTGCTGTGTCTGCAAAAGATGCCAAGCGGCCTGTCTCCAGAGGTACACGCGAAAGCCGCGTCTGTCGCTCTTAACACGCCGTCAAAATACGCGCCGTGTGCGCTGTCGTTAAAAACAAAGGTGTGACGGTTCGTGTCGAATGGTGTATTCCATTTTGCAGAGTTCGCTCTTGTTGTAAACCTGAAGGTATTTGTGGATGATTTAAACGCGCCGTAATAGCGCTGATTGTTACTGTCCCATCTCGCAATAATGAGGCCGTCTTTGGTGCTTGTGATATCCCCGAACTGGAAATCCGCCTCGGTCTTGGTGTTCCTCGGGACAACATCCGAAATAATATATTGTGTTCCGGTTCCCTGCAGGAACTCGCACTCAACATATCCAGAGGGCAGTCCACCGCCGCCTTGTTCCTTTGCCGACATCATTTGTCTTCTTCGCATCATGACCAACTCACCGCCAATCCGTATCCTTGATAAACATTGATTTCATATGTCTTGTTGGCTTCCACTGTGAAATCGTCCGGCATGGTGATACCAGTCATGGTCAGTGTTGTTGCCGTTGTTCCAGAGGTAAAACGGAAAGCAAACGGCCCGCCCGTAGCCGGGCAAGTGATGGTTAAGCTCGCCATCTCAGGCCAGATATAAAACATGTTAGCCGCAAGGGTCTGAGCCGTATCGCTTGCGGTCTTATTGACCACCGTGGTCTGTTCTTCCAGTCCCGTCACCGCTCCCGTCCTGCCGTTAACCGATGCCACCGGCGCGGATGTGATAAAACCGCTGTCGTTGGTCAGGTCGCTTGTTTTGGTCGGGATGACCGTATCATCAGGCAACGCGCCAACCTCTGCCGCCGTGTAGGTCGGTTTCGTACTCGCTTTGGCCCAGCTGGGCACGGTCGGGTCGCTCTCGGTGATGGGATGCTCCACAAAGTAGTCCTCGATAGCCGCCGCGATAACAGCCGGGTCGACCGAGCCGCCGCTGTGGGTGTCGATGTAATCAATCAACGCATCATACCACGCCTGAAGAGCTGCGGGAATGATGACATCGCCACTCAGACTTGCCTTGACGTTCGTGGCGAACATCGTGCTCTTGCTTAAGCCTTCCGTCCCGAACGTGTACCGAAATTCGCAATAGCCGATACCGGCATAGACCGTATCCGTTTCGGACACCGTCCACGTCATGGTCGTGCCGGTGGTTTCGGCTATCAGATACGGCGCAGGGTCTTTGCTTCTCTGATGGTAGAGCGTCGCGGTGCCGGTGCCGTACTTCTCCCGCAGGGCAGATAGATCAAACACGATTTCCCGCGCCTGTTTTTCGCCCTGCCGACCGAGGTAGATTTCGGGCTGTACCGCCTCATCTGTTACGGTGATATTAACTGTGACCATGGTTTTTATCCTCCATAGTGCTAAGTTTGTTCTCGAGTTCCTCAACCTTCGCGGACAGCTCCTGAACCGCTCCCGTCAGGTAGCTGATAAGAACCAGGTTGTTGATGCTCTTGTATATCGGATTGCCTTCCTTGTCAGTTCCGCCTCCGACAACTAATGACGGGTCGAGCTGTTCGAGTTCATCCGCAATCACGCCGATGTTCTGATGCTGATGCGTCCACTTCCAGTCGAAAGCGTGGAGCTTAATGCGGTTGATGAATTCCAGCGCGTTGACGTCCGCGTCCGTCACGTTGTCCTTCAGGCGGATGTCCGATGAGCTGACAGCAATGGTCTTGGTCTCGAACGAACCGCTGTTCCATTCGGCATTGATGGCAAGGGTATTTGCGCCAGTACCACCGAGCCACTGCACGCCTTGGTCGGCTACATTGGAACTGCCGACGGGCACGCGCTGGGTCGTGGAGCTTTCGTCTACGCCGCAACACAGGAACTGATGCGGGACGTGAACCTTGAAGTCCGATGCGGAATAGATGATGTAATTTTCTTCATCGACATCCCACAAACCAATATTTCCGGCATCCGATGAGGTAAGGCGACCGCCACGCCCGCTTGATGTCGAGTTGAGCACGTCGACAGATGCACCGTGGATGTACGTCCCGTGATTCCCGGAGGAGTCATACTGCGAGATTTCCGTGGCCATGACGTTTGCCCTTGCGGATCCATCTGCCTTAACCCCGCTCGTGCTCACGAAAAAGCCCGTATTGGATGCATAAGCACACTGCGTAGCGCTCGACGCGCTTGCCGTGGTCGACCAGATGGTGGTCGAGGGGTCGAGCGCCAAATATTTTGTAGCGCCGCCTGTGATAGCCGATTTGAGGAGCAGGCCGCTGCCGCCCAGCGTGGCTGTCATGGTCAGATTGCCGGAACTGTACGACGCAGTAAACGAGGTCGCGTTAATCGTGCCTTTGATGTTGGCGTCCATCGCGTACAGCTTGCCGGAGTTGTTAACGTTGAAAATGTACTCGGCGTTGCTCCACGTATCGCCCTCAGTCATGCGCTTGACGTAGAACGCGATGTTATTTGGGCCGCCGCTGTCGCCCTTCATGCCCGCTTCATATTCGTAGCCACTGCCCGAGTTGTGCATATACAGCGAGGTTGCAAAACAGTGCCCGCCATTTGCGGTTGTTTTGTTATAGCAGTACGAATCGCCCTTGACCGTAACAAACCCACCAAGTTCACCGGCGGTAATCTTCGTGTACCCATCCAGATTTATTTTTTCCGCCTGAATGAGCACCTCACCCGCGGACTGATTAATTACGGAAACCAGCTGGTCGCCGTCGCTCACGATGGTCAAGATGTTGTCCGCGGTGCGCTGAATTTCGGTGTACTGGCCTTGAAGGCCGGTGACGCGCTTTTTGATCTGCGCTGTCTGCGCTTCCACCTCTTTGACCTTCGCGTCGTCCGTCGGCGGGGCTGTCTCATTGCCCACGATCCAGGCGCGCCCGCCGCTCACCCGCACCTGCACCGCATCGCCTTTCTTGCAGGCAATGGTCATGGTAACGGGCGTTTCGGCAACTCCGCCCGGGATGTGCACGTATGCGGTCGAACCGGACACACGCACGACCTCTGCGCGGGTATCATACGGCTGAGTGCTTTTATCCGTCCGGATGGCCTCTGCTAACTTGTCAATTCCGTTCATATGTCGCGTCCTCCTGAGTCGTGCACGCTTTGCCGATGGTCACGGACTGGTTGCCGACGCGGTACAGTCCCTGAATGCCGACGCCCGGGTAGTGGAGCCGCACAAGGTCGCCCGGGAACACATCGGGATCATACCGGCGCTTATAATTGACCGTCCGGGATGGCGCTTGAAGCTCTTTCAGCCGCCTCTGCGCATATGCTGCGAGCGTTTCCCGGTCGCCAAGCGTGACAGACTTTTCCTGCTTCCAGATCTCCCGCCCGCGCGTGACCGTCGACAAGGCGCTGTCCGGGTCGTCATCCCTGGCCTCTGCCGTGGAGCCGCCGGATACTACCCTCAGGCAGTTCGGGCAGCTGTACCAGTCATACGTGTGCGTCAAGGCCGGTTCGATCGCGTCACCCTCAAAGACATCAAACTTTGCTGATTCGGCAGCGGGCGGTGCTGAGATCCTGATCGCACCGTCACCGGCGATTCGGATCTGCCAGCCGATGGCCTCCACGATCCGCTTCGCCATGGACGCGTTGCTCTCTCCGTCTTCGGCGATGACCGCCTCGGTAAGATCCGGCGCGTTGTCGGCATACGTGACCGGCGCGGGGCATATCCGCAGCAGCTCCGCAGCCAGAAGCGCACCGTTCGCGCCCTCAGCCGCATAGTATCCGCGCGGAAGCAGGATATCCTCCGCCGGTTTAAGTACGCTGTGGCACTCGACGCGGTAGGACTTCGCCGTGCCGTTGATCTGTTCCGTCGGCGCTGAGGTCAGGCCCGTGAACAGCGGAACCCGCCCGCCGTCTCCAGACTGCCTTGCCACGAGGTACAGACGCACCCACTGCTCGCCGGGATCATCGGTCATGGTAATATCGGCAGACGCGCCGCCGACGGTCCGGGAAATGGAACCGCCGGTCAGCTGAAGGTCGCCTTCATCGCGCCACGTCGCCGGATTAACTGTTTTCAGAAGGAAGCTGGACGAATAGCTGGTTCTCCAATCCATTTAGCCCTCCCCCTCCTGTTCCGGACTGGAAAGCGCGTTCCACTCTTCAAGCGTCATCGCCTCGAATCCGTCCGGATCAACCTTTTTGATGTCGAATGTGTAAGTAATTGCAATGCCTTTGTAGGGCCTATTCTCACTGACCTGCACGTCCGCGCTGAATGAGGAGCCGTCAGGGGTGCGTACGTGACAGATGCCAGCCCACTCGGCGAGGTCTCTGATCACGGAGATCTTGTTGTAGTTCCGGATCTTGACCGAGTCGCACGTGATCGTCAGGTCGCGCGTCACACCCGGGTTCCAGGATCCATGCACGGAGCCGCCCAGGTAAACAGTCCTGGAGAAATCCTTAGACCACGAATTGTCCAATGTGTTATTGCTCGGCAGGATCAGTTTCTGCCCGCCGAAGTCGATGATCACGCCGCGTTCATCGAGGTAATCACCTGCTTCCCGGTCGAGATCCAGCCACGCAAGCCGCCCGTCAGCAGTGATGTAATCGCCATATTTCGATTTCCTGACGATCCGATGACCGCCAAGCTGACCAAAGGCCGGATAAGGATCAACATAGACCGTGCCGAACGTGCCATCCTCAAGGATCTTTTCCGGGCGGTCTGCTGACAGTCTGTACACGTCGAACGTGTCCGTGGTAGTTGCCGCATCCTCTGCAGTCACCCTGATCAGCGCGATATGATCATTCGCATCGATATTGACCTGCGCTTCCGGAAGTCCGGGCTGTGTATCCCATGCCACCCGGAAACGCTGCGAGACGGTCGCCCGCTGCCCTAATTCATCCGATACGGTCGCCACAAGGTCGTAGGTCGCGCCGTCATCCAGCGGGCCGTTCAGGTCTGCATACGCGATCGTCACGGCGGTTTCGCCGATGACCTGCGTGGAATAGATCTGTTCGCCCTCGTACCCGTCAAAGCGCCCGTCGTCCGGACGGTCGATGTGGTATTCTTCGGCGCGGACAATGTCGATGGTCGTTGTCCCGCCCGTGCTCGCACCCGTTGCGGTCACAGACCACGCGTCCATGCTCCTTAGTTCGTATTCGCCGGTTTCTTCATTCAGCGTCAGCCCCGTTGAGGTAAATGCAGCCTCGAGCGCCTCTGCTACCGTGATGCCGGATGGAGCAGACCAATCCGACGTTTTCCCGCTTTCGGAAGTAACGCGGACGCATACCAGATGATCTGTGCCCGTCGCCCATTCCGGTGTGATATTGACAAAGTGCGAATCGGTCGCATGCGCCATGATGCTGCCGTAATTGATGACGTCATTTTCGATGGTCGCCTCGCAGACTTCTGCAGATGCCTGCTCGGTTCCGTCTGTGCTCGTATAATCCCACGAGATCGTCACCGACTGATCGGCGGTAATTACTGAGTTGCTGATCACGATGGACGGGATAGCGGGCGGCGCGGACATGTCGACTTCCACCGACTCACACCAAGGACCTTCCGTGATGCCGTCGTCCGTTTCGCGGTTCAGCTTCACGCGCACCCAGTACTTCTTGCCCGTCTCGACTGCCGCGATATTCCATGAGGTCGCGTTCTTGTCCGTCACCTCGTAGACGTTCGGCTCATCGGTACTCTCCCATGCGTCTTCATGGTCAGACCATGCCAGCGTCGCGCTGGTAGCCTGTCTCCATGACCACTTCCACGATACGCGGATATGTTCGTCCACGACCTGCGCCACGACATCAGCGGGAGCCACCGGCAGAGACGTGCTTTGCCATGCCCGCGTTGAGGTCATGGTCGTTGTGACCGCCACGCTTGACGGCGTCGTGTCGTTGCCCGTGACCACGTTCGTATAGGTTCCCGTTGCCGCATAGACGCCGACCGACGAAGTCACGCCGGACGTATACGGGATATACACGGTCTTGGTCGTCGTTCCGGAAGGCATGATGCCAACCGGCACGATGGTACTCGGCGCGGCGCTGTTCTTGTAGATGATGATTAGGAAGGAACCGTTGACGTCTGACTGATTCTCGGCGTTGACCGTCGCCGCTACCGCTGTAGCGCTGGAAGACGCAGGGTCGGCCACGGATACGCTGGTAAGCACCGGCGGCGTCAGTCTGCCCTTCTGCGCGATCAGGACGTCGCTGTACGCGGTGTTCTCATCGTGGAGCACTGCCGTCCTGACATAGACGCACTGATCCATGGTGACAGCGTTCGGCGCGTTGAATACGTGCGTGTCATCCGAACCGATGGGTTTTCCGACGAAGCCTTCATTCCACCCAGCGCCGCCCGGGACGGTCAGGTTGTTGTCCGCCGGTGTCTCGATGGCGTACTCTGTCGTCACCGTATCGACCGGGAACTGGCTGTCACGCGGGCACTTGTGTTTCGAAGTGATCTTAGTTCCTGCACCGACCGTAGAGCCCGTAGCGGTCAAGATGATGGGCTTCTTCGGCATGGAATACGCGTGACTCCGATACACCCATGGACTGTATCCTGCCGGGCCGTATGACCGCACGCGAAACCACCTGACATAACCGGCGGTCGCTGACGTTTCCGTATAGGTTACGCCCGTTTCCGGGTTCGCGCTGGTTCCGGTCACCGCATTGCTCCACGTATGATGGACGCCGTCGTTGGTATTCTTGCAGGTCAGCGTCTGGTACTGTACCCGCACGAACGGCTTCGCGTCACTGTCCGACACGCTGACGGTCCACGTGAACCGACCTGCGTTGGTGGCGGTACGTGAATAGCCGATTTTGGGCGTTGACGGTATCTTAGCCGTCCATTCCTTATTCACCCACTCGCTGACCGTCGGCGAATAGTTCACCTTGTCCTTCGTGTAGGCCTTGCGCTTGCCGCGCACCCAGAATTTAACCCATTTGGGATAGTCCGACACCGTGATGGAGTACGAGGTCGCCTTGATGCCGATCTTTTTCTTCTGGACCTTCTGCCCCTGAACCTGGTAATTAAGCCACTGTCCCGCGCCGTAGTCGCTGTCGGCTATCTTCCAGCTGAAGGTATACTTTTTACCCTTCCGGGCAATGGTTAACCCGGAAGGTTTCTTAGTTACGTTCTTTGATGCCATATTATGCCATCCTCATCTCGCGTCTCAGCGTCCGTGCGATCTCATCCGCAATGTCGGAAGCGTCCCCGCCGTTGATGTAGAAGTTATTGACCATGCCGCCGCTGTAGCGCTTGTCCATTTCGTTCCAAAGTTTATCCAAAGGCAGGACAGCTTCCGGGCCGCTTTCGCCGCCGATCGCACCGAACAGGGTAGGCTGTGTCAAGATGCCGCCCTGCGCAAAATAGGTGTAACCGGCAAGGCTGATGCTCGGATAGTCGACGGAAGACTTGCCGTCCGAAGACCGCGCCGTCTTCATGCTTGCGCTGATCACGGGTAAGTGTCCGTGGAGCGCCGGAAGCGACCATGAAAAATTCATCGCGCTGCGCATCGCGGACACGGCATTGTTGACCGCCACGCGCGCATTAGTGAGCGACCACGTACTGACCGCCGGAACGGACAGCTTCAGGTTCGTGAAGACCGTTTTCATGGCGTTGATGGTCGTATTCGTGACACGTGCCAGCTCTGTATATGACTGCGTGTCGACTGCCGCGACCTTCAACTTGACATTTTTAAAAGCATCCGCCATATCGCCGGTGGTTACCTCGACGGTATCCATCGCGTCGTCAACCGTGGAGGTGTCGACCTCTGCAGTCTCCAACTTCTCTTCCTTGTTGCCGCCGCCGAACAGACCCTTGATCCAATCCCATGCATCAGATGCGGCCTGCTTCAGACCATCGAATGCATCGGATGCAAGCTGACCGAAATCAGGCCATTCGATTTCGAAACTGCCGAATACATCCTTGACGTTCTGCCAGATCTCGCTCGCTTTCTCTTTTACGTTGTTCCAGACAGTGCTGACATCGATTGACGGCAGGTTGATTTTCTCGGTCAGGAAGCCCTTCGCGGCATTGAAAATGTCTTCCGCCGTGCCGGAAATGGTCGACCAATTCAGCATACCCACGACGGGCAGATCGATCTTTGCGGTCAGGAAATCCTTCGCCGCGTCAAAAAGGTCGCTTGCTGTGGTCTTGATGCTGTCCCATGCTTTTGTGGCGATGGCAACGACGCTGATCTCACCGCCGAACACATCCTCCACGTGGGTCCACAGGTCGCTTGCAGTCGTCTTAATCGCATCCCACGCACCGGTCGCAATGCTGACGACGGAAATCTCCCCGGTGAAGAAGTTCTCTACTTCCGTCCAGAGATTGCTTGCCGTTGTCTTAATCGCATCCCATGCTGTCGTGGCAATGCCGACAACCGAAATTTCGCCGCCAAACAGGTTCTCGACTTCCGTCCAGAGATTACTGGCGGTCGTTTTGATTGCGTCCCATGCACCCGTGGCGATATCGACTACAGAGATCTCGCCCGTGAAGACGCCTTTCACATTCTTCCAGATATCCCCGGCAGTTTCCTTGATGGTATCCCATGCACCTGTCGCAATGTCTACAACGGAAATTTCGCCGGTAAATACGCCCTTGACGGTTTCCCAGATGCCCTGTGCCTTGCTGATGATCGGCTGAAGGAAACCCATGACCTTGTCGGTGATCGGGCTAAAGAATGTGCCGACTGCTTCAGATACGCTCTTCCAGATCCCCGACAGCTTCTCACCGAGAGACGCCGCGGCTTCTTTGACCTTGTCCCAGTTCTTCCACAGGGCGATGCCCGCAGCAATGACCGCTGCAATCGCCGCAACGATCAACCCGATCGGGCCGGTCGCCACTGCAGCGATGACACCGCCGCCCCCTGCCACCGCGCCGGTCGCTGCTGTGATCGCACCGATCGCACCGCTGATCAATCCGATGACCGTACTGATCGCGCCCGCAACCTTGCCGACCACGATAAGCACCGGGCCGACGACTGCCGCGATACCGGCGATCTTGATGATGAGCTGCTGTGCTCCGGGTGATAATCCTTCCCAGCCGCTCCGGAGCTTCTCAACCACGTCGAGCATGGACTGCATCGCGCCCTGGATCATCGGCGCGGCAGAATTAACCAGGTCAGCGCCCATCAGCTTCAGGTTGTTGAGTACGAGCGTCATCTGATCCAGAGGATCCAGCGTCTCGTTGAACGTGTTTTCCGTCGCCCCGGCGAAGTCGCCCATGGAACCGGCGAGGTCGTCGAGGTTCAAGGAACCGTTTTTCGCCGCAGTGTAGAATGCATCGCCCGCTTTTTTCCCGAACAGGTCATACGCGGCCTGCAGCTTCTCGGTGTCGCTGGCGTTGCTCCCCATGGTCGTTGAGAAGTCGGACAGGGCGCTGTCGAGGCTCTTGCCGTCCTTGACCGCCGTCTGCATGGCCTTCTTTAAGCCCGCCATGGCCGTGGAGCTGTCCATGCCGGACTTCTCCATCTGACCGAGGAAGCCGACCGATTCTTCAGCAGACAGACCTAATTCCTGAAATGCCGCAGCGTTCTTCTCGAGGCCGGATGCGAGGGTGTCAACAGAGATGCTCGTCTTCTGGCTCGTGTAGGTCATCGCATCCAGCAGGGAACCGGCGCTTGACGCATCCTGACCGAACGAGGTCAGAACCTTTGCGGACGATTCAATGGCGCTTGTAACATCCGTGCCGTTGACCTCGGCAAACTGGATAAATGAGGTCGTGAGGCCCTCCAGTTCATCGCCGGTCACGCCGAAGCGCGTGTTGAGTTCGCCGACCGCTTCAGCCGCTGTCTGGAAATCCGTCGGAACGGATGTAGCCACATTGGAGACGACCGTCTGCAGACCTTCCAGCTCAGTGCCCGTAGCGCCGGTCTTGGTCGCCACGGTGTCCATGGCTTCGTCGACCTCTTTCCATGCGGAAACGGAAGCCGCCGCAACAGCCACGACGGGAGCTGTGACGCCTTTGGTCAGTGCGCCGCCGACCTTCGTGGCCTTCTCACCCATGCGGCCGAGGCTTTCCTGCCACTTTTCGAGCGTGACGTTATGCTTTTCGAGCTCAGAATTGACCTCTTCAAGCTGACTTTCGTATTTCGACAGCGTGCCCTTCGCCTTCTCAAGGGCGGCGCGTTTCTTCGCGATGGCCTTTTCGTTGGCGTTTTCATCGTTCTCCATCTCTTCAAGCTGAGATGAGAGCACCTCGACCTTCTTCTTGTAGGCCTCGGTCTGTGAAGTGAGGTATTTTTGCCGGTCACCGAGCTTCTTCGATGCCGACGTGTTGCTGTCGTATCCCTCTTTGGCCTTCTTAAAGGCCTTGTAGTTTTCCTGAGAGGCCTGAGTAACGGCCTGCAGCTGGCTCTTAAAATCACTGACGCCTTCAGCGGTAAATTCAAGACCTACGCGTTTAATGTCTTCCGCCATTACTCAGCACCTCCTCTCTAAATTCCAGATAACTCTTGTTGTGTACGCGCATGAGGTAAATCTCCTGCAGTTGCTCCTCGAACAGTTTCTTCTGTAGTTCCTGTATGGATTGCAGGAGCCGTCCACTGCGCACCCAGTGCGTCAGGATTCGGTCCGCCCCGCTGCCATAGCGGCGGTAAATCTCATCCTGGAACCAGAACTCGAGGTTTTGGTAAACAATTTCAAAGCACGTGTAAAAAAATCAACGAACGCGTCCCTGTTCACATAGCCGTCGATCAGTTCGATAAGCTCGACGCCGCTGATTCCCTCGATGTCTTCCGGCGTGCATCCGTAGCCGTCCGCAAGAAGCGCGAAGATCTCGTTCTTGCACGATGCGAAGTTCGACAGCATCAGCTCGATGGCCTTCGTGATCATCACGTTCTGTGCTTCCTGCGCCGCGATGGCTGCGGCCTTCTGCTTTTCCGTCCACTTATTCAGCGGGAGCGGAACCTGCTTGCCGTCCTTCATATATGTGGGCGGCTCGAACGATGCCTTAGATGCTTCAGCGCTGACCAGCTGCAGGAGCTGACCGACGCCGAGCTTAGACAGAAGCGCTGTCATCATGAAAACCGCGTCCGCCGAAATGTCCCTTAATTCGAAAACAGGGGCGACCGAAGCCGCCCCGTCGTTGTTCATATTAGCCATGCTTTAAACCTCCCCCTGTCAATTCATCATGCGCTCTGCAGAGCCTTGGCAGCCGCGGCGGTCAGGATCGGCGCCGCAAAGAACGCTGCCTCTGTGATCTTATTCGTGCTCGCATCGCCGGTAAACACTCTGACATCGATGCCCTTCTCATCGTCCATGCGATAAGCGCGGATCGTGATGTCGTCCGTCTGGGAGCTGTGGGACTCGCCGGACGTCGCGGTGCTGTCGGTATTCTCAATCAGCTTGCACTTCGGATACCATCTCAGATCGAGTTCGCCGGACTTCTTCTGGACGACAAAACCATACGCGAAGAACGGGCGGGTTACGCCGACCTTACCTTCAACAACAACGCCGCCGTCAACAGCGTCGCCTCTCATCTTGGCAAGCAGAAGATCCGGGAATGCGAGGTTCGTCTCCTGGATGTCTTTGGTCGGGACATCGGTGTCGGAATCATACGCCGCGCCGGAAGCATAGTCGTCATAGCTGTCCGCGTTGTCCGTGACCTGCACCTGGGTCACAGTCGGCAGCTTGACGACGTCGGTCTCGAACGTCTCAGTCCATGCGCCGTCCTCGGTCATGGTGTTGAAGCAAATGTACTGTGCGCCAACCGTCAGCTTGACGGAGGGTCTTTTTTCAGTAATCGCCATAAGTCATTTCTCCTATTCGTGAATCTTAGATATCATAAGTTCCTGATATCGTTCCTTGTTTGTTTCCCATGTGGGTTTGAGGTGCGGGCGGGCGCTCATCTTGCGCGTGCCGTTCTCGAGGAACAGACCGTAATAAGACCCCCAACCAACTTCGACCTTCTCGCCCATCACCCTTGAAGAGATTTCGTCCAGCATGTGGGTAGGATGACCACGCGCAGAACGCGGGGACGGCAGGGCATGGACATCATCAACCAGCGCATCAGCGCCGACCTTGAGGATCTCCGTGACCGCATCGCCGTCAACCTTCTTGATGTAGTCCTCGATCAGCTCATCGAAATCAGCAAAGCCGGAATGAAAAGACATTGCCTCACCCCTCTAACACATCCTCGAGGACATCCACAGCACAATACCAATGGTGGTATCCGGGCCCGTTCGTGCCCTTCACGTATTCGTGAAAGAACTGAGGATGAAGCCCCGCGTCGTTCAGCGCCTGCTTCAGGGCTTTGAGGTGTTCGTCCCGGGCACGGTTCGACGCGTAACTGATCTGATAGCGAACGACGGTTTCATAGGTATCGCCGCTTCCCATCTGATCGGTCCATAAGAATTCCCAATAGGCGATCTTCTGCGGCGCTTTTTCTGTATCCAGATACTGTTCGCCTTCGCCCACCGGCACGCCGATACTGTTCACCAGTTCGGAAAACTCCCGTTTTGTCAGTTCCTCTCTCATGCCTTCACCTCGTATTGCATCTCAGGTGTAATCAGTGTGACTTCCGTTTCGAGATACCCGTCTTTTGTTTCAACCTGTGCGACGTTGTACACTTTGTACTGTTCTCCATCGATGATGCAGACGCATTTCGTCGAGATGCCGTCCCATCTGCGGATTGCGAGCTTGTGCGTCACCTCGACACCGGCCTGTTCAAAGATAAGCCGCGTGCGGTCGTACACCGCCTTGTCCCGGAACGGAACCGGGCCGATGTCACGCGCCTGAATCATTCTCAGCGGGCTGTCCGGGTTGTCCGGATCAGCGCTGTCCACAAGGTCGTAGACCGTCATCACGCCGTCCACATACGCGGGCGGATGCTGAATGCGTTTCTTCACTCACCATCACCGCCTTCGTCTACATCATCGCCGTCTTCGCTGTGCGCCCACTGCCACTGAAGGATGTCGGCGCGGTAGTTCTCCCAGAACTCATTCGTTACGAGGTTGAGCGCGTAGTAGATGTAATTTTTCAATAAACTGCGTGCAATGAGGTCGTTGTCGAAATCCGCATAGATGACGAGGCGACTCAGCGCCGCCCCGCCTTCTGCGGCATATCGCTTCAGGGTATCGTCTGAGACATACGGAGCCACGGAATAGTCCGTTCGGACTTCTTCAATCACGCTGTCGTATGTCGTAGTCATTTACTTACGCCTCCCGATTAGTTAGCGGCCGCCTTGGTCGTAACCGTACCCTTGACACTTACCGGAATGGTCAGCTCCTCAAGGTTGGTCGGGTTGAACACGATGAACGCGTTGTCATCAACCGGGCGACCGTTCGCGTAGGCTTTCGCCACAACGAGGTCAGCGTCGTCCAGAGCCAGGGTCTGATCGTAGGTCTTCACCTGAACGTCTCTCAGGCCCATCACGTAAGCGTGCGGCAGACCGAGCACAGCCTTACCGGCGGCGATGTTGGCGGTCTGATGCACCTTGATGTTCATGCCGGTGCCTTCGACCCATGCGCCGTTGGTAGCCTGGACCATCATCGCCGGGCGGACATACCTGAAATAGTCGGACGGGTTGCAGATCAGGTGGAGCTCATCAACAGCTCTCTGACCAACACCGGCAGCGGTCGTGGACAGCGTGACGCAAGCGTCGGCAAGACCTACCGGGGTAAGCGCCTTGATGGTGGTGAGGACCGTCTTAGCAGTAGCCGGGGCCGCGATGGTCTGCAGGATGCCGATGGGCTGGTACGCAGTTGCGCCCCGACCGGACAGGAAGCCGACCTCGAGGCCGTCCTGCATAGCATCAGCAAGGATAGCGGTAAAGTATCTGTCGACAAACGGCAGGGCCAGTTCCTGGATCGCCTTCGGGATAACCAGAAGCGCCCAGAGCTTGCCGAGCTCCATATTGACGGACGTGATCGTCGCGGACAGGTCGTTGGATCTGTTCAGAGCAGAGGTGAGCTCGCCCCAGACAGCCGTCCCGGAATGGGAAGCAGTCACCCACGTTTTCACATTTGCGGGAGCAAAGTCAATGATGCTCAGGACATCGGACTTCGCCTTGATGCTGTCGAGGGTGCGGTCGATGGTCTCCACCGGGATGATGTCGATCTGATCGGCGGTGATGGCCTGACGGATGTTTCCGGATTTCAGCGTGGCATAGAAGTCCTCTTCTGCCTTGGTCAGTGTGTGCAGACCGAGGGTGCGCATATAGTCCGCATCGGCAGCAGCCTTGCGGGCCTCTTCCTGGATCTCGCTGATCATAGCTTCGTGCTGATCAGCGGCCAGAAGCTCGAGGGCCTGAGTGATCGCCTGGTTCTTGTCTTCAGTATTCTCGAAGATCGCCTGGATCTTCTCATTCAGCTTATCGTTTTTCATGTTCGTATCTCCTTTAGAAAAATAAATTGAAGCCGGTCAGCTTCTGTTTAGGGTTGCCTTCGTCGGGTTCTTCAGGATCCTGCGGATCGTCAGCCTGTTCCTGTCCGCCTCTGGCTACGAGCTCGTCCAGCTTGGCGTCCATGCTCTTAAGCTGTGCCATGATGTCCTCGTCGGTGACCTCGCCCGGATCGTCTTCCTGCTTAACCAGCGCCGCCATGATGGACTTGAATGCGGACTGCCTCAGACCTTCTTCCGGCTTGCTCTGAATTTCGGTGGCAAAGCCATACTCGAGAGCCTGTTCCGGAAGGATCCAGGTCTCAGCGTCCATCAGCTTGTGAATCTCATCATCAAGCAGTGCGGAACTGTTCTTATAGGCTTCCACGGATGCCTGGGCGATGATGTCGAGATCATCTGCCTGTTTGCGCATGTCTTCAGCGTTGCCGATCGCCATTGTCCACGGGTTGTGGATCATCAGCAGGGACGCATCGTTCATGACGCGGCGCGCGCCAGCCATAAAGATGACCGAGGCGATGGAGCAGGCGAAACCATCGCAAACGGTGGTAACCTGCATTCCGCTGTTTTTAATCGTGTTGTAGATGGCGAGGCCCTCTTTGACATCGCCGCCGTACGAGTTGATATGCACGGTCAGGTTCTTAGCCTTGAGCCCCTGCAGAGCGCGCACGATCTCAGACGCGTTCCTGTTCGGGTCTTTATCGCTATGGTTCCACGGGTCGATGTCGCCGAAAATATACAGTTCCGCGCTGTCATCCGGCGCGTCTGTCTTGAGTTCCCAATACCTTATCATGCTTTGTCTCCTTTCTCCTGATTAGGTTCAGGCGATTTGCGGGATAAGGGACCGCTCCCAGATTCAGACCCTTCTGCAGCGCCTCCCGCGTCAGCGGTGGCGTAGTTCTTGGTCAACGCTCTCGTTGTAGTAAACTCTGTATGCATTTCGGGGTAGCCGATCAGATGGAAGATCTCATCCATCGTCCATCCGTCCCCGCGCATCTTTGACAGCTTATCGGCGCTGTCGATGATGTCGACATGCTTGAACCGTGCGAGGAACACCATCACGCGCTCGTTGCGGTTCACATAGTCCTGCATACCAACAAGGGAGCTCGTCAGCGCGTCGTTGATGGCTTCCGCAACCGGGCTGACCGCGTACGTGATCAGTTCGTTGGTGGCGTCGGACTTTTCCGTGATCGTGCCGAAATAGACCGCCGTCGGAATATCGAACGCACGCGCGCAGGCTTCTTCAGCCGCCTTAATGGCGCTGTCGATGGATGACACCGTAGCCGTCCCGGATGAGCCCGTCAGCAGGTCGACATTGACGCCGTCCGGAAGCAGGATGGTCTCGAGCTTATCCGATACGAGCATGGCCTTGATCTTGTCCATGTATTCGCGGCCCGTCAGGACCTTGCCCGTGCCGTCTGCCTGCTGTTCCACAAGCCGCACGGACGCCCCGACTCTGACCGCCCACTTCGGCGTATAGGTGAGCTTATAGACCGCGTTCGCCACGGATACCGCGTGGTCGTACAGCTCTGCGACCTTCTGGAAGTAGTGCATTCTGTCCGCACTCATCGGAAGCCTGATGTGAATGACCTGATCGGCACGGAATCGCTTGTTGATCGGGTAGGTCTTTCCACCGGCAGTGACCACTACCTGCGAATACTCACGCGCCTTGATGACGTCGTCCGACTCTGTCCAGGTCTCGGCGAGATAGTACATGTCTTTGATCGGAACGATCAGCGCCTGCTGGTTCAGCAGAAGCTCTAAGGTCACGCGCGCCCAGAACTCTGTCCCGCGTTCGTTGTCGTTCGGCGAGATGTTCAATCTGTAATAGTTGTGATCATACCGGGGGCCGTTCTGGCCCTGGATAACGATCTCAGACTTCGCAATCGCATTCCCGATGATGCCGATACACTTATGGAGCGCGAACTTGCTCGCATTGAGCTTGGCGAGGTCTTCTTCCAGAATTTGCATGTAGCTGACCAGCTGACCGTCGCCCCTCTGGAATAGCCAATCAAAAAATCCCATTGCTTTTACCTCTTTAGATGTAGAATGTCTGGACGTCCAGCGCGTCCTTGCAGTACATAGCCACGTTAAACGCCATGAAGCCGTCGGTCTTTCTTAGCTTCGGCTCGATCTTTCCGAACTGCTTATTGCCGAACTTGTCGGTTAATACTGCGACATTGTTTGTGTACCACCTCATGATGGCTGACTGCCCGTAATTTATCCGGCCTTCAGCGAAGCACTGTTCGATGTATGGCGCGATGATCGCCGTAGCAGAACCGAGCCGCCGGATAAGCCTTATCGTGCCGTTCGGATCGTTGCGGTCCTCCACGGACAGGCCGTTGTCCGTAAACGCCTTCTTGAACAGCGAATAGCGCCACGTATCCAGCGCGATCTTCTGGACGATATACTTTGCGCAGAATTCTCTCAGCACGTACTCCACGATCCGCTCCGGCGGGATCACCGGCGCGTCCACGACCTCAAAATCCTTGAACCCGTCCTGCCCGATGTTGCTGATCGGGAACTTGATGCTGTCAAAGAACGGTGACCTGCTGTTGATCCACGTATGCTGTCTCCAGATGAATTCGTCGTCGTCGGTCTTGGTCAGGATCCCCGCTGAGGCGAAGTCCCTGATGTCCGCGTAATCAATGCCGACCACCGCAAAGCCGCCTGACGTATCCGGAACCGGGCGCGGGGTCTTACGTTCAATGTCCGAATAGCAGCATCTCAGGATGTTTTCCCATGAGGTGACCGTCGCCTCTTCGCGCTGTGACGGAAGGTTCATGCGCTTGGTCAGGAACTCGGGGCGCTTTGACGGGAGCTTCTGCATCTCGAGATATTCCATCTTTATCTCGTGCGCCAGGAGCGGCATATACTCCAGTGACGGGTTCGCCTTGTGCCATGCCTCGGGATCATCCACTTCCTTTTCATCATCGATCCTGCACAGGAACGGGAACCATTGCAGTTCGTTCTCGCCGGTGCGCAAGATGTCGCCGCAGAGCGACAACCCGTCATCCAGCGGTCCCTCGCGGACGTATCCCTGTGTTGTGATCACGAATTCGCGCGGGTGCTGGATCTTGCCCTGGGCGCTTTCAAACACGTTGATCAGCGTGTAGTTCTCGTAGGCGTGGAGCTCATTCATGACAAGGCATCCAATGCGCTTGCCGTCCTTGGTTCCTGCGCCGGAAGTGTTGTACTTCATTTCCGCGCCGGTCGACAGGTTCGTGATCAGCTCCCGCGTCCAGTGGAACTTTCCACGGAATTTCTGCCGGTGCTCTTCGAGCATGTTCCAGCACACGTTGAAAGTGTCCTTCGCTTGGTCTTCCGAATTTGCCACGATCGCCACGTGGTAATTCTTGACGCCGTACAGAGGCGTCTGCAGAAAGTTGGCAAGCGGAACAATAAACCCGTCCTTGCCGTTGCCGCGGCCCATCATGATAAAGAACTTCCGGAACAGCGGGAAGGTCTTCGTGCTGTCCGTATACATGAACACGAACGCATAGATGAACTTCTGGAACGGGAAGAGCGGGTAGTAGTTGCTTTCACAGTATCTGATGCAGTTTTGAAAGGTTTCTTCGTCAAAAAAAACATCGTCCCGTTTGAGCAACGGCTTGACGATGTTCCTGATCAGGAGCTTGCGGTCTTTGTTGATCCACGCTGGATGGTCTTCGGCATACTGGATGTAGTCGTTGATTTCCTTACAGGTAATCATTGTTGCCTGACAGCTTCACCGGCTCCTGCAGCTTCAGCGTCTGCAGGATCTTGAGCATCTCGATATGTTCTTTTCTAATTGCCTCAAGGCTCTCATTATCTTTGATGACCTCGAAGCCCTTCGTGTTGAAACTCGACACCTTGACTCCCCTTCTCTCTACATCCTTCTGCAGGTCCTGCGACGCCTTCCAATGCCACATGTACCTTTCAACCAGATCGAGCGTGTACGGCGTTTCCTTGCCCTGCTGCCGCAGCTGATCGATCAGCGACTGCCTGATATCATGTTCCGTCACTTCTTACCACCTCTCGTTGCTTTCGAATACGCTTACCCTTCTGAACGGCAGCCTGGAAGATATGAGCCGGTCATATAACCGGTCATTAGCCGCTTCCACGCTTGCCAGGTTCTGTATGTCCCTGAGCCTCCCACGCTTTAAAATGTTCTTCTTGCAGACCGCCGGTGGAGTATCTACCCACACGTAGACGACCGGCATGTCCCGGAAGGCCACCTCTTCGTCCTGCGTCGGATAGCAGGTGATATGCGCCACGTCATGCCCTGCCTCGACAAGGTCCAGCGTCTTCCGGATCTGATCGGCCTTCTGCCAGCCCGGTACTGCGTCCAAATCCGTGAAGGTTTCGAAGTGACGCGCCGCCCAGGTGCTTTTTCCCGCGCCGATCAGGCCGCAAATGATAGTAATTGTATGCATAATTCAGAAAATTCCCATGTACGGCGGTTTTTATCCTCAGATCTA